>Ga0307928_10000098_pt1 | contig 51620 bp, 69 predicted proteins | sample AceLakmetagen232_FD_201815 | JGI IMG/M metagenome (GOLD analysis project Ga0307928, IMG submission 201815) | Saline water microbial communities from Ace Lake, Antarctica - #232 | ecosystem: Environmental > Aquatic > Non-marine Saline and Alkaline > Saline | place: Antarctica: Ace Lake...
ACTGACGTTGAAGATGCAGGTTTTGAAGGAGCACAAAAAGGATTCTATCTGCTCGCCACTGTAAAAACGAGCAACTTGGTGCTTGATGTTACCAGTGGCTACACTCTTTCAGGGACTGCGATGCGGGTGGAACTTTGTCAACAGTAACGATGGATGCGGCTGGTGACTGGGTAACTATGCAATGGCATGAGTTTGGCCCGGCAGCGGCGGTAGGTTCTGGCTACGGTGCATGGCAAATAACGGGTGCAGCAACTACGAATGTAGAGCTTGCGTAAGTAATTGAATCGTTTTGGGTTCGGAGTGTCGGCTTTCGGGTCGGCATTTCCGAACCATAACATTAACTTAGCTGCGTCTCTTTCGCAGTAAAAACATTAAAGGAAAAAGAAGATGAATTTACAAACAACAAGAAACTTATTTCGAGACGAAGGGCTTAGTCTGATGCGGTCTGATTTGGATGCTTTGTATAGACCTGAAGTATCAGGGCAGATCTATTTTGTAGACGGTAACAAGTCAGATGATTCAGGCGATGGTACTACTTGGGAAACTGCTTACCAGAAGCTAACAACGGCTATGGCAGCAAGTCACGCTAACATCGGCCTCACAGCGAACAGGGCATGGGCCAAAAGAAACCGGATTTATGTTGTAGGCGACGAGCTTGTAGAAGATTTTACAGCTATGGCTCAGAAGACCGACATTATCGGTTGTGGTGCAAACAATGGGTATGCTAAGGCCGGAATTACTGGTACATGGATTATCCCTGATACCGTGGACTATATGAGTTGTAGATTTTACGACCTCATGTTTACAGATACCGGGGCAAATGCCATCTTCGATCTTGACACGCAAAGCGGGATTGAGTTCCACAATTGTCTGATCGACTCAAGTACGTCCACTACTATTGGAATTCAGGCGGAAGAATCCAGTTGGCTTGTTATTGACAATTGCGAGTTTTCAAGGGTCAGTGCCAGCCTTGGCTTTTCGACAGCTTGTATTCAAATCGTTCAGGACACTAACGCAATTTACGGTTGCAGGATCGAAAATTGTCGAATCAACGGTGCTGCCATTGGTATAGATTGGAATGAAACAGAGTCGTACAACTGTATCATTGACAACAATGTGATTTATGCAACGGGTCTTCCTATTGACTGTGAATCAGATGACGTACTGGTTACGAGGAATATGCAGATGACGGCAGTTGACTGCGATACCTATGCTGTTGGGACGGGTTTTGATTATGATCTCAACCACGCCGCAGGAAACATTCTAATGGGTTCTGGTTCTGGTGCAGTTGCCAACGAAGTGCCTCCTTTAGAGTAAGCACAATTTTTAAGGCCTCTACCGCAGTGGTAGGGGCCATACTTTTAACCCAAACGAAAGGAATTTGAAATGTTGACTATGGAAGAAAAAATCCCAAAAATGGATGCAAACGTAATCCGTAACATGATCCGTAGTAAAGTTATTCCCGAGATAGTTCTCGTGGAGTATTTCAGGGTCAAGGTTTTGCTTGACCGTGTAAGTGCCGGTATGGTCCCGGGGATGCTTGCATTGATCGTGCTAAAGTCGGGGATACCGATTGAAGGCTTGCCGAAAGTGAGGTCAAAGTCGGCGGACCTTTCCGCTGAAGAATTTGAAGAAATAATCGGAGATGAAACCGGAACCGATGAGTCACAACCGGATTTACCATCTCCTAAGCCGGAAATCCAGAACACCGAAGCACCCGCAGAGCCGGAAGGCCCGGATTGGCCGGAGAGGGCGTACAAAAAGCATACGACGGTCACTACCTTTTGGGAAGGCCAGATCGTTGAAGGTGAAGTCTTCAATGCTTACCACGCAGACGAAGGAAGCGATGTTATCACCTATCAGGTCAGTATCGAAGGGACGGACGATCCAGTAACCGTACTGGAAGAAGAGGTTAATGTAGTAGAGGATAAATAGCATGACCGAATCGACACTATCTTCGCAATTAACGGATTTGAATTTAGCCGTGGCTCATTTTATGGGCCTCGGCGTTACTGCTGATGACTGGTCCGACGATGACAAGACTATAATCGCCATGATAGTCAAGCGTGGTCTAAGGCAGTTTTACTTTCCACCGAAGGTAATCGAGGACGATAGGGACGAAAGGCCGCACGAGTGGAGCTTTATGAAGCCAACGACTTCACTTGCAACCGTAGGGTCCTATTCGACTGGTACGATAGCGATTGCCATTACTGCAACGACGGTAACGCTTACGACCGGCACATGGCCGTCCTGGGCGGCTTCTCATGGTGCTTTAGTGGTTGACAACACTGAGTACGCTATTGCCTCAAGGACGAGCGATAGTGTGATCGAGTTGTCGTCTGCATGGACTGAGGACACCGAGACAGAAGCTACTTATTCACTGAGGCATGATGGTAATTACGATCTTCCGGACGACTTCGGCGGTATAGAAGGGAACTTCACGCATACTTCCGTTGAGAACAAGCCCGATATCCAAGTCACGGGTGAAGGCAGGATAAGGTCTTTGCGCAGAGGAAGTACGATGAGGACGTGGCCGGTGTATGCAGCGATCAGGCCGAAAGCGAATGAACTCGGCACGGCGGGCCAACGGTTCGAAGTAATGTTCCAACCGATACCGGACGATGCTTACACGCTCTATTACAGGATGAATATCTTAGCTGGTATGCTGACAGGCACGATAGTTTACCCTTACGGCGGTACAGCACACGCAGATACCATCGAGGCCAGTTGCCTGGCAGTAGCGGAGCTTCAAGAGGACGATAAGCATGGTGACCAGTGGCTAAACTTCAAGAGTCGGCTTGCTGCGAGTATACAGATAGATAAGGTGGCTAACAGTGCTGACTTCTTAGGTTACAACGGTGACGATTCGGATATCGTAGACAGCGACGACCGGCATGGTCGGCGGTTGAGATCACACACGGTAACTTATAACGGAGAAACATCATAATGTCACTCATAGCTCGATGGAGAATGAACGAAGACGCAGCGAGTAAAACCGTTGCTGATTCCGTAGGCACAAATCACGGAACATCGGTACGGAATACCAATCTTATGTCCGTAGCCGGTCCTATCGACGGAAGAGGGTTTGCTTTGAACGGGACGGGTGACTATGTAGCCGTGGGAGATGATGCTATTTTCACCCCTGCACTAACTCCATTCATGGTTTCGGCATGGGTAAATATGACTGATGCAACTAATTTTAACATAGCTTCTAAGGGGATATTAAATACCGATGGCGAGTGGCGGTTAAGATTTGGCCCAACAGACAAATTATCCCTTATAATTATTGATAACGATGCGGCAGACCGCTATATAGGCCGGAGTTACAACTTTGCTTATACCGCACTCCAAGGAACGTGGACACATATTGCAGCGACTTATGACGGAGGCACTTTAAGCTCAGGTATAAAATTGTATATAAATGGAGTCAAGGTAGATGCAACCGACCAAAAGGCTGGTACGTTTGTGACTATGGTAGCAAGTGGGCATGATGTTTGGATAGGTAGAGATGATACGGAATACTCCAATGGTTCTATCGACGATGTGAGAATTTACAATGAAGCATCAGTGCAACAAGTACGAGAAATATATCTCCAAGGTATAGGTAGCGGTCTTTATGGTTCAGGTAACAGCACAGGGATATTTCCGGCTACTAACGATAGTATATTTACCGGTGACAGTGTTGCCGGAAACAGTATTTACTAAAAACAGAAAGGTTAATGTTATGAAGAAGCGATATGAAGATTTTAGAGGTTTTTCGTGGGGATGGATCACTGAGGATGGCAAGCGAGTGGATGGCGATATGTCTCTTGCGAAGTATACCGACATTGTAGGGATATGGGGCAGAGTTTTTCGTGACGGCATAGTCGTAGGCTTTTATTGTGAGACGTACTTGTGTGAATACGTCAATCCCAATACACCTGATCCTACGAGTTGCTGGACAAAGCATCCCTTAACGATGTTGCAGGAGCTTAACCGTCAGCAGACGTTACGACTGGCTTACCATCTTGCGATCACAGAGGAAGTCTTACCATACCCCGAAGTGTTCGGGACGAATATCGAGCAGCGTCAGGAGTGGAAGTGTGGCGATTGTGAGCATACCTTCTACACACCTGTCGGGCAGAGGGCGGTATGGTACAAGGCGGTTTACCGCTGGGTCGTGAGGCTGGTAACAAACAATCCAGAACTGATCGAGTGTACTGAGTGCCACAAGGTAGCCGCCAAAAAGTACCGAGTCCGCAACTTCAAGATATAAGGTCGTAAATGTTAATAGCGGTCAAAAATCATATCCCGTATACGGGAGCTAATAAAGCGATAGACTTGAACAGTCAGAATGTCGCCAATATGGGGACACTGTCCTGTGGTATTATCACGGCTCCTTCTGGTTGTACTTTTGGCGGTGGCACGACCGATGTACAGGAGTTGCAGATTAGCAACCTTGTCCCCGCTAATGGTCTGTACTCACGTGTTTTATTTATAGCAAATGAAACACAGGTAGGTGCTGCTGATAAATCACACTGGGCGATAGGAGTTGACCAGCTTGATACTACTAATACGACCTGCTTTCAAATCCAGACCCGTGATGACACTGTGGATGGTAACAGTTACGATGCCACACCTTTTGATTTATCAAGAGCAGGACTCTTAACTCTTACAGACGGTCTTACGACAGGTTCTGATATAATAAGCGGGGATAGATTTATTGCCCCTGTAGGTTCTGCGGCGTTGCCATCTTATACTTTTGCAGGTCATTTAACCGATGGAATATACCTTTATCACGGCACGGAAGGTATAGGGTTCTCTGTGTTAGGCGTAGAAAAAATGAAGATACTTGCGGGTGGTGTTACTATCGCTGATACACTGTCTGTTGCTGGAGGTAAGTTTTCTATTGATGCAGAGGGTTTTATATCTCAGGACTCCGGTGTAGCAACTGACCAGACAATGTTTCAGGATGGAACTGGTATTCTTACCTTGCACAGAGAGACAGATGCAACCTCCGGCTCGATACTTCGTTTTGAGAGTGGTGACTCAGGTGATGGTTATTTAGACGATGATGAAACTATCGGCCTACTACAATACCGTCCGGCAAACGAAGGTGATTATACAGATACCGCTGCAAAGATAAGGGTTGCGGCTGACGGTAACCATTCATCAGATGATTTTCCGACAAAGATAGTCTGGTCAACTACCAGTGGTTTAGGTCTTGTCGATAAAATGGTCTTGGACAAGGACGGGAACTTAGACATTATAAATGGCACTATAGAGACAGCGGCAAGTGTTGCGTGGGATTTAGGTGCCGCAAGTAGCGGGGCACCTACTCCTGATTCAAAAATAAGGGTTTCTATTGGTGGGGTGGATTACGATATTTCTGCACAAGCGGCATAAGGCCGCTATAAATACTGATATTTTAAGTTAAGGAAAACGATTGTGAAAAAAGACTTCAACAAAATCATCAAAACGATTGACATGGAAGATTTTGAAGTGATGAAAAAAGACAAGGACGGGAAGAAAGAGGAAGTCAAGTTGACTTTCAAAGACAGAATTATCAATAGTCTATTAGGTTTCCATGAACAGAAGGATGCCAATATGACCGGCAAACAGAAGGTGGACCTTTTTAACCTGGCTAAGAAAGTGAACGATGCCGAAGGGGAAGAGGACTTTACAGTTGAGGAATTCAAGATGATTAAGGATAGGTGTGCTATCTTTATGCCAATCTTGTTTTACGGACAATTAGAGGAGCTTATCGAGAGCGATGCAGAATCTAATTAAAGTAGTTTATCCGGTTGTCGCAGCGACGGTAACTTTCGATGTTGTTTACGACAACAACGGGACCATGACGGCGAGGGAGTCGGACACGGCCATGACTAACGAACCTGTTGGGAGCATAATCTACAAAGGCTCACCGACTAAGCTCGTAGCCGGTGACATAGTTATAATCAAAGTGGACGGTGTGCCCCTTGATGGACAGGAGTATCACATCAACGTAGCTCTCGAAACAACTGTTGCAGACGATAATCCGGATGGAAGCTCGACTGACGTTACTTTCACTATGGCGGACGGACCGACAGACGTTAGCCTTAACGGAATCTATAACAACATGATCGCATCAGTGACGGATGTTTCCGGAGGTGTTGTGGCTTCCAGACGGATCATAGGCTACACAGCAGCGACAAGGAAGATCGAGGTAGATGAAGCGTTCAAATTCCCATTGGCTATTGGCGATCAGGTCAAGATATGGTCCGACACATATTCACAGACGGCAGCAGCGTCAGTTATCGGAGATATAGCAACGGCAGTGTGGTCAAGGCAACAATCGTTAAGTAGGGATGTGGGGACGACCGGAAGAAAGCAATCGGATATTAGAGGTGGTATATATTAGAAAGGGAAATGATGCCTAAGTACGATTTAATAGTTTATAAGGCTTTGACAAATCCATATATGAGACTTGTCAGGGTGATCGACGGTAAACAGTGGGACGTGGCAGCAGGGGCTTTAAACAGGACGGCGACGTGGGGTGATACGGATATAGCCCTTACTGATGATACCGATCATATCGGTGGTATTCCGGTAACGATTCCTGCAACTTTGCCGGGCGGCTCTTACGATATGCTGTTTTACGACGCTGCTTCACCGGCTAAAACCGATACGGTAGAGGTCGGCAAGCGTATCGAGTGGAACGGAAAGAACTTACTCGGACTTCCACAGGATCTATAATGGCGAAGAAAAAATTTCAATTCCCAATGATGGGGAAGAATACGAACTTTGCCGCTACAACGCAGCCGGGCTTTACTTCTCCACGTATGAACAACGTCAGGCCGAGGGATGTGTTGGAGTATCGGGCAAGAGGCGGTCAACGTGGTGGCTTCAAGAAAGCGTACAACCAGAACATAGGCGTCGGCGATCCGGTAGTGGCAATTTGCCAAGTTACGACTGTGAAGGTGAGTTGATATGCCATTAACAACACCAGCACCAGCAGACAACGCTACAAGCGTCTCAAAGGATGCCACGCTTGCGTGGGTGGACACCGGAGCTAATACTGCGTTCGATGTCTACTTCGGTACTAATGAGGCTGATGTAACAGCTAAGAGTAACGATGTGTACCGTGGAGAAGTATCTACCGCGGCTTACGACCCACGAATATCGCTGACTTACAGTGACGAATACTTTTGGCTGATCGTGGGTGTTACCGACGCACAAGAGACCGGGTTGTTGTCATTCACTGTCATAGCCGAAGACGCAGCCAAGCCGGACGCTAAGAATTACAGTAAGAAGTTATGTGCAGCAGCAGACGACGCATTTTGGTATGAGAATAGCGACTCACCGCCGAAGATGGTAGAGCTTGCAGGTCTCACACTGGACACAAGTAAAGCCTTGACGATGTTCGAGCTACAGCAGAAAGTCTATATAGCCAACGATGACACATTGAAGGTAGTCGATTTTGTTAATACTAAACTGAAATTAACCGGCCTTTTGGTTGAACCAACAAGAGGGTCAACCGTTACACAGGCAACCAGTAACGCAACAATGATAGTGGATTTTGTTACAGGTACAGGGTCTGGTGATAATTATATTTATGGACGGACGACTTCAGGCACTTTTGTAACAACTGGCGGGTACACACTGTCAGGCGGAGGCATGACCGGAACATTGGTACCTTCGGCGGTAACAGAGTCAACAACCCCACACTACTACGACTGGACTCCATACGCTAACGATACGACAACATACGGTAGTATGCCGAGCAGGGCCACTATCGGAGTGAACTATCGAGGCCGGGCTTCACTTACCGGTAATTCGATAGACCCGCATCAATGGTATAAGTCACGACAGGCCAATCCTTACGACTGGCTTTATGCAGCCGACGACGCTCAATCGGCGGTGGCTGGTACGGACGCAAGCGCAGGGAAGGTCGGAGATATCATCACCGCTGAGATGCCGTACAGTGACGACTACGAGATATTTGGTAGTATAGGGAGTCTGTATCTGGTCCGTGGGGATCCGGCAGACGGCGGTAGTCTGGATATGTATAACAACAAGATAGGGGTCGTTACACAACAGGCCTGGTGTTGGGACGATCAGGGGAATTTATATATACTCGACTTGAAGGGACTTTACAAGATACACGCAGGTCTATCGAGGACAGAGCCGCTTACCAGTGATAAGATACCGAACTTCACAAAAGACCTGGCTCTCAATCCAAACACGCAAAGAATTGTTCTGAGTTTCGATACCGACCGGCAAGGGGTACAAATATGCGTAACCGAAATCGAAACCGGAGTAAATAGCAATTACTGGTATGACTTCCAATCGGAAGGGTTCTTTCCTGAGACGTACCCGGAAGAGGATGGAGTGTTTTGCAGCTTCCATTACAACGCCGATGATCCGGATACTCGAAAAACCCTTTTCGGTTGTTCGGATGGTCATATCAGGATTATGGATGAAGCAACGAAAAGTGATGATACCGGCTCGATCGCTACACCTTCAAGTGAGGCTATCGACAGTTATGTATTACTCGGGCCGATAATGATCGGTAAGGATCACGATTACAAGGGCATACTCAATTCGCTTACAGTGGTAACGGCTGGCGGAGCGGCGGGTGGAACGGTGCCCGATAGTGACGATATTGATTGGGAGATCATTGTAGGGGAGACGGCAGAGAGTATTATCGAACAGCTTGATGCAGGGACGAAGTTATGGAGTGGTGAGATAACCGCTCCCGGTAGAGCGAAGCCTATAAGGAGGAGGTCAAAGGGTGTATTCCTTGGTATACGGTTAGGTAATGATGACGCAGATGAGACTTGGGGCTTGGAGAGAACACTTTGCAATATATTGCCAGGCGGAAGGGTAAAATAGAATGATTTGCAAAAAATGCAGAAAAGATAAGTCAGAAGAAAGTTTTCGTATAGACCTCAAGACACGTACGGGCTTTAGGGGTTCATGCAGAGCGTGTGAAAGGGCTTACACCCGAGCTCACTATCAGGCCAATATAGAAAAGAGAAGGGCATATAGCAAGGCGTATAAAAAGGCGAACCATGAAAAGATTAAAGTGAGCAGGAAGAACTACAGAGAGTCCAATAAAGACAAAATTAGAATCAGGGTGAAGCGTTGGAGAGAAGCCAATAAAAACATAACCTCTACTTATGGCAAGGTTTACAGGAAAAACAACAAAGGAAAAATTAAAAGTTATAAAACCGCCTATAAGAAAGCCAATGCGGATAAAAACAGGGAACATGCAAGAAGACGTAATGCCTTAAAAAGAGGCAACGGACATGAAGGATACAGAGAAATTTACATTTTTGAACGTGACGGTTGGATGTGCGGAATTTGCGGCCAGAAGATCAATAAAAGGCTCAAGTACCCGAACCCTCGATCAAAAAGTATAGATCATATAATCCCGTTATCAAAGGGCGGAAGTGATGCTCCGGTAAATGTTCAAGCCACACATCTGCGGTGTAATATGGGTAAATATAATAAAACCGGTTTTCAATTAAGATTGATAGGTTAAGTAATGGCAATTACCGAACAAGATTTTGTTAGAGTCAGGCAAGCAATCCAAAAACTTAAAGCCGGTATAACGGGTGGTCAGCAGGTCTTTACGACTTACCACGACAGTAACTACGGAGCAACGCCTTCCAATCCGACAGGGGACGGTACGGCGGGAAGCTGGCACTGGCTTCCTACTTCCGAGTCAAGATGGTTTAGTACGAAGACGGCACTCAAGGTCACAGGCGGGACGTGGAGCAACCCTACAAGGGTCTTTGGCCTTACAACAGAGACTATGGACGGGGCTGGTACTTCCGCAGACGTACCGATCTTGAGAGGGATTGTGTTTTTGGGTGATACGGGTACTGGTAAAGTTGGCTGGCACGGCGGGACCATAGATTACGATGGTACGCAATATGCAATCGCCAGTAAAGCCGCTGCTTCCGGCAGTACGGACGAATTTATCTATTGGGATGATGCTGACGGACAGACTTCTTTTAAGACGACAGACACACTTGCAACTGCTATAGGAGCGAACCATCATTATGTGTGCGAAAACAAAAGCGGAGTGGCTACGCCTGCTCTTGTCGAAAAGATTATTTTGGGCGGACTGATACAAGCCAACACGATCACAGCGGGTGCTATAGATGTAACTGATCTTGCAGCCATAAGTGCCGACCTCGGAACGGTAACGGCTGGAAGCATTAGTGCTGCGTTGATTAAAGTAGGGACGCTTTTGGCAGATAGGATTACATCGACAAGCCTCACAGGATGTAAAACTAATACACCGACAATATGGCAACACGACATACTGGTCAAAGACGATGAAGCAATCAGCGTAAGCACTCAAGATACATGGGAACTATGGTACAGGGAGAGTGCAGAAGCAAGATTAAACGCCAGCCAACAGGCAAAATTTGGTTGTTTAAGGCTATCAAAGCATGATGGTTTAGATAATACTTATTGGATAAGGCCAGTAGTGTGGAAAAGGGCTGGAGGGGCAGGAGGTACAAGGACAACGGCGTGGACTGGTGCAGCAATATGGATCAGTGACACCCAAGCCGCAAAGCCAATATCATATAATTGGTCCTATGTAACGGTCGCCGATGAAGGGATAGGGCCAAGCGATTATTTTGAAGTAGGTTATGAAATTAAAGTGCCAATAGCCGTAGCCACGAATGGCACAGGGCAAGTGTGGGCACAGACGAAAAAATGGGAAGATTTATCTCTCGACAAGTAAGGAGAACAAAATGGCTTCATACAGAAGTTTCAACTCAAGCGGACAGATAGCTTTGCCTGTATCGCACAGAATGAAGGCATCGCCGCAACCACAACTTAACACCCTTGCGGACTATGAAAGTTTTGCAGGAAAGCAATCGGCAGGTAAGGCTAAATATAATTCCGCTACTGGAAGGTGGGAGTCTAATGTTGCTTTTCGTGGCGGTTACTTGTCACCGTCGGATTACAGCAAAGCTACTTGGATGGAGACAAAGCAACTTCAAGATGAACAGCAGACCGCACAGGATGAAGCAAAAGCAACTAACGAGTCTCGGTACACAGATATACTTGCAAAATACGGCACTCGGTACAATACCGCTATGTCAAGTCTTCAAGGTCTCGGCGATCAGGCGAAGAAGGATGTCGGGGCGACATACCGAAGGGCGGGAGCTTCGGCGAACCAATCGCTTATCAATTCGGGCTTACACTCTACGACGATAGCACCGGCTGTATCTAATCAGATCGCAAGGCAGGAGACCGACGCACTCGGCAGGGTCAATGAAAGTTTAAGGCGTGAGAGGCTCGGGTACCAAACCGGTATGAGTAAGGAAATGCTTGACTTCATGGAAAGACGTGAGGACGAATATCCGAATGATAATCTTTATGTCCAACTGATGAACCAATTAGGTCAGGGTGCAAACTAAGGAGCTACGATGGCTATAACAGTAAAACATCAACCATCCGCAAAAACCGTTGGCGGAGCTTCATATACCGCAGGCAGGGGTGCAAGGCGAGAACGTAATGTCGACCGGGCCAGAGCGGACGAGAAGTTTCTTTTGCAATTTGCACAATCCGAAGCAATACGCTTAGACCGTTTTAATCTGACTAAGAAGGGCATGGAGAGCCGTGAAGGAATGTACGGTGACAGAGATGCTCTTGCAAGAGAACAGATGGCGAGTAGTAAGCAGCAGTACGAAGACGCTCCGGGCCGCAGGTTACAAGAGGCCATGCAGCAACAAGAACTCTTGAAAGAAAAAATAAGGTGGGAGTATAGCGAAAAGCAGTTGCAGGAGTTGGAAAAAATACAGGGAGGCAGATCGTCTGTACGACAAGGTGTTGCGGAAGGTAAGTACACTCCAGATGAGGGTTTGTTTTTTGAGAAACAATTTGATTTGCTGGAGGCAGGACTAATCCCTGTAAAGAATTACAGACCTCCAGAACCGACTCCACAGGAGGTATTTGACAGCAGAATTATAACAGACCAGCTTTCCGGTGAGAGGTTTATGTGGGACGGTGATAAGAAGTTTACTTCGTTGAAGGAAGACCAAAAGGTCAGCTTCGACAGCTTTGCAAAAATATATGATAAGACCGCCGCAGGGATGACAGTGATAGATAAAGAAACAGGGAAAATAACCGTTGATGAAGATGCTGTTCTAAGACGCACTTTTGACATAATGGAGGGTTATGAGAGTTATATTGCAGGTGAGGACTCAATAGACCCTGCGGTTCAAACTCAAAAGAAATCAACGCAAAATACAATGGATGATTTCTTGCAAAAAGGTTTAGCAAAGATCGAGGAGAAGCGAAAGGGTAAGGGGAAAAACAGCGATATGGTAGCATTAGGTCAGGATTACATGAACGTTGCTACCAAGTCAGGCGCAAACCCCGCCGAAGCCCTGAAAAGCTATATGGATAACTGGTATGCAGAGTGGGATAAGCGGGGCTTCTTCAGGGACGATGTTGTACCGAATCCGAACAAGTTTATCTCGTCGAAAATCAAATCCGCTAAAGTAAAAGCAGAATGGGAAAAATTTGTCAAGCTCAAAGACCCTGTTAAGATACAGGAAGCTCTTTTCAGTGATGAGATTTTACCGTTATTGATAGAGGCATTTAGGTAATGGCTTCAATATTTGACATATCACTTGAAAAACCAGAACAAGGAACTAACTCGATATTTAATATATTGCGAAGGCCGAAGATCCAAACTCAGGAACAGGCAGGGGAGATCATCACCAGTGAAAGTACAGCAGGGCAGAGTCAGGAGGAAAAAGATTTGCTTGGCTATCAAGCGAGACAGGCTTTGTTTGAGTCTGGGTTTCTAAAAGAATCAGGACTTGAAGCGACTAAACCACGAAAGTACGGAGGGTTTTTTAATGAACTTGGCAGATCAATTAAGAGGAGTTCTTATGGTATAGGAGCGGCGGGATTAGATACTTTGGAAAATATTGCACAAGAATCGGTGTTTGAGCCGGGTGCGTTTTCGGATAAAGCGGAAAGCTTAAAAAAGAAGGCGGCCCAAATAGAACAGTCCGAGGGCGGCGGAGTAAGGGGTTTTATAGCCAATTCAGTGGGAGAGGCGTTGCCGTTCACGTTAGCAGCAGTAGGCTCTACAATAGCCACAGGTTCGCCGTATGCGGCATTTGCAACGGCTTTTATGATAGAGGGACAACAGGCCCGGGATAACGCATTGCAGCAGGGAGCATCGGATGAGGAAGCCGATATGGAGGCTTTTGTGGTTGGAGTTATAAACGGAGCATTGGAACAATTACAGGTCGATGAAATATTAAAATTCTCTCGATCAGGAAAGGGTTCGATACAGGCCATTGTAGCAGCCGCCAGAGAAAGATCAATGAAAAAAATATTAAAAGAGGGCGGCAAACTCACTTTTGACGCAGCAAAAACATCTTTGAAAGAGGGTATTCAAGAGGCATTGCAGGAAAGCACTACCCAACTTGCCCCGGGACTGAATGGAAGGGATCTTCCCGATATTGGCGAATTTGCATCGGCGGTAGGTCAGTCTTTTTTAGGTGGTGCAGTAGTCGGTCCGATATTGGGAGCGGGTGGGGCAATTATAAGTGCAGAAGGTAAAGCGAAATCCGAAACTAAGCTAAATATAACCGATCAGGCAAAATTCAAAGAGGCAGCACTTACTCCTGATGGTGCGGATCAAATAGCAGCTATGTCACCGGAAGCGGCGGCACAGATCGCCGAGAAGGACCAGCCGAGCCGTAAGGACCTCAAAGCGTTGGGTATCAGTGGTAAGTGGAGTGCGGACGAACGGAAGCAATTCGGCGGCTTACTCGGTGAAGCGTTAGGACGGCAGACACAGGCCGCTGTTCAGCCGCTACAGGACGAAGTGCCCGCCGAGGACACCACAGTACCCCCAAAACCAACAGGGGTAGATGTAAAAGAAAAGCTAAGTCCTGAATTACAGACCCAAACAGATGAAGCTCTGCAAATCGCACGAAAAAATGCCAGAGAACATTTAGCTCCGACAGAATTAAAAGAGGAAATTACAGAACCCAACGAAAATATTCAGGAAATTATTCAAAAGCCTATCGCCAAGCCCAAGTCCAAGGGGAAGAAGAGAAAGGTCAAAGTGGACGTTGTACCTGCGAAGCCAAAATCCAAAGGGAAGATCGCACCGATAGCAGAAGCGAAACAAGTAGAAAAGCCAGTCCAAACATTAGAAGAAATTGAGGGTACTGGTGAAGCCAAACCGAGGGGATTATCAAAAAGCGTAGAGGCCGTGGCTGTTGAAAAAGAGCTTACCGAATTTTTCGAGGATGTGCCGGAATACAAAGAAGCGAAAATGAAAGACCAAGCTAAGTTGGCAACCGATTTGATAAATTCAGACTATGAAAAAGCAAAACTAATAGCAATGGGTTTAGAGGATGCACCGCAAGGGGTCATACCGGAGATGGTACTGGTTGCAGTATCAAACAAAGCTATTAGGGATGGCGATGTAAATACTCTCCGCGATATTTCAGTGCAGTCGAGGTTGACAAAAGCAGCTACCACTATGGGTCAGAGGATTCGGGCATTAGGTGAACTTGGCGATCACTCACCTATCAAAGCGATACACGGAGTTGTGGCTGCCAAAGAAAAGGCCTATAATAAACGGAACAAGGAAGGTGTCGAGTCTGCCAAAAAGTCGGATGTGTCACAAGTAAAAGAATCTGTTCGTAAAGCTCGACCGGATAATGGAGCAAAAGCGTTAAATAAGTTTATATTAAGTTTGCAATGCTAAGGAGTATTGATGGCTTTTTGTATACCTAAACATATAGTGGACAAATTCATAAAAGACCTGAAAGCCGGAAAGATAAACTTCGATCAGCTTATCGATATGACAAGCCCTGATCGAAGAAATTATTTCGCGGGGTATTTCGGCGAGACAAACGCTGACAAGACCAACGCACTTTTTGAGCGTAAAATAATGTTGACCTATCAGAAGAAAGGTATTATCGACTGGATCAAAACAGTTGCAAACATGAAGCCGGAAGTCAAGCGTGATATCATATCGAGAGTCAATAGGATGGAAAAGATTCTTGACCCTAAGAACGATATGTTCCTTGAAGATTTGGCTGCTCAACGGCTCGGCGTAACAGTAACAATGGAAGAGGCCGCTAATATATCATCACTTGCTCAAATCGTAGCTGCAAACGAGCAAGTGATGGAAAATAGCGAACGAAGAACGGAATATGGCAAGCCGACAGAGCCAGAAATGAACTACGGAGCATCGGTAGTTGCTTTCGAGAAGTACCTTGAAGCACTCAAGTCCGATAAGCGGACAGGCTTACAAAAAGCCTACGATTACATAACAAATCCATTAGACCTTATATCTCTTATAGGGGGGTCTGCTAAAGCAATCGTGGCTTCGATAGATGACAGTTTTATCGGAAGGCAAGGGATCAGGCTGTTTTATCACGGAGTAACCGGAGACGTGGCGGCAGGAAGAACTTGGGTCAGGACGTTTTTCAAGTCTTTCGGAATGATCTACAATACTTTCCGGAATAAGCCTGTCTTAGATACCATACGGGCTGAGATACTATCTGATCCCGATTATAATTTGATGCGCAAAGCTAAAGTAGCCACGGCAACAATAGAAGAAGAATTTCCCGTCCACTGGCCGTCAAGAATACCTATTGTCGGCAAGGGGTTTAAGGCATCGGAAGTGGCGTTCACCGGATCAGCTTATTACATGCGTTACAGAACAGCCAAGGCTTATTTTGATATTGCTCGGAAGTCGGGAGTTGATTTGTCAGACAAAACCGAACTTGAAAGCATAGGCAAGTTAGTCAATTCTCTTACTGCAAGAGGCGATACAGGTCCGGGAAATCAAAAGTCCGGGATCGTGAATAGCGTGATATGGTCGCCTAAAATGATAAAGGCTAATTTCGATGTCCTGACAATGCACCGACTTGACAAGAAGATGAGCAAGTTTGCGAAGAAGCAAGCTGCTATAAGCCTTCTGAGAATAATAGTTGGACAGGCAATGGTACTGGCAATAGCACATGCTATATGGCCTGAAAGTGTTGAATGGGACCCGAGGAGTTCCAATTTTGGCAAGATTAGAATAGGCACAACGCGATTTGACATTTCAGGCGGCATGGCACCTTTTGTAACACTCGCATCCCGCATAGCACCGATCTTTATAGGCCGGACACCAAAGACAAAAAGTAGCGTAACTGGCGAAATAAAAGAATTAAACAAGGGCGGCTATTTCAACAAAAACGCCTTGGATGTCCTGGTAGATTTCTTTGAGAACAAAACTGCACCTGCCGCAACGGTAGTTAAAGATTATCTCAAGGGTGAAACTTTTCAAGGCGAAAAACCTTCTCTAAAAAGCACAGCCGTAACTCTCGGTGTACCGATAACCACTGCGACATACAAGGAACTTAAAGACGATCCTGAATCGGCAAATATCATAGTCGGAATGTTCGCAGAAGCCATTGGGATATCGGCACAGACTTACGATCATATTAGCACCTGGACTGAAGCTGAACTTAGAAAGGAAATTCGTGAAAACACTTACCAGAAGCCTTATAAACGTAAAGGCAGAAGGCTTCCACATCCAGCCGGGCATCCTCATCAGGGCAGGGATGAATATGTAAAAGTATTGAGAAAGGAACTCCGAAAGAGGTGAGAATCTTAGTACCACTTCTGCAACGTCTGTAATTACCCGATAGCCAGTGCAGCCTTTCTTCCCTTATCCATATCGACATCAGCGTAATCATCCGTTACTTGTGGGTTACGATGTCCGAGGAAGGCCCTTGCAGCTTCTCTGCCATGCTCTTTGCGTACCAGTGTGCCGGCAGTATGCCTTAGCTGGTGAGGGTGCCAGTTAGGTACCTTATCCTCACGGTCTTTATTACAGGCATTTAAGGCACGTACTATCCCCCTTCGGTATGAGTTGCGGTTGTAATGGTCGTTATAGAGTTCTTTTTGCCTACCGTTACCTTCGGTCGGAGTGAAGCAGTAGTCGGTGATCTTGCGCTTCAGATACGGTCTAAGTATCTCCTGTGCTTTCGGGCCAATGAAGATGATACGTTCCTGTCCACGGTACGCCTGCTTGTGCTTAGGCGGTTTATACAGCCACACCCTACCCGAAGTTTCAATGTCGCACGGACGCACCATACAAACCTCTGTGGAGCGTGCTCCGGTCAATAGCTGGAATTCCACCATAGCAGCGAGAACGTCAGCCATGAAGGGCAGGATAGCGTATACGTGGCCCACAGGCACCGGCTTAATAGGCTTAGGGTCTTTGGCGTTACTACGGCCCGGCTTTAGGTTCTCGACGACAGCGATGCTTTGGTAGGTGAACAGCGGAGCGATCTGGCGAGATGCAGCCCATTTGAACATTCGCTTGATCGAGGACACTCGCTCGTTGATGGTTGATAGTGACCAACCCTTCTCGATCATCTTGTCCCGAACGGCGATCAGTTCGAGCGGTTCAAAGTCTTCGGCAAGTACCACTTCGGTATTGTCCAAAAGGTAGTCGAGGGCGTACTTCACGTTGTCAGGCTCTCGGCTATTTTGGTAATACTCCAAGCAGTGTTGCATATACGCTGCAGTAACACCGTCGAGGGTTTGACCAGGCTCCTTACTGACGATCTGTGCTTCGGCCCAGAGCTTCCTCGTGAGTTCGATAGCAACGGCCTTGTCAGAAGTAGGGAATTTTGCGCCGACTGGCTTTAAGGGGAAGTGTTCGTATTTCGTGGAGCCAGGAAGCCTAACCTTCCACCAATAACGGTTACGATTCTTATAGATTGCTCCGTGATATTTCGTCTGTGCCATGTCAATTCTCCTTCAAATTGTCGTACAAATTACCGTACATTTCTTTTTTCTGACTTTTGCGATTATTTTGCCGCTTGTAAGTCCTTGTCTTTTATTCACTTACCAAATCGGGGTGAACGGATTCGAACCGCCGACTTCCTGGTCCCAAAGCGAATACACCTATTCAGTAAACCACTATCAATCAATGGTTTACGCGTTAAGTCTTTTGGGCTAAAAACATTATGCGTCTATACATACACCGTATAGATATATACGTGTCCACTATTTTTAAGAAATTGTCGTAAAAGGTGTCGTAAAAAAGAACCTTATCTATTATTATAATGTATGATATATAGAAGTCATTGAATGACGTATTTTATTAAAACAGGGAGAGAGCAATGCTAACCACCATTCACATTCGTAAACTCAAGCAAATTCGAGAGATTACCCGGCTTCTGACGGTTTACTTTGACCCGGTTTATGCTGAGACTCTGATGCTGACAATGCAACGTCAGCAGCGTCGGCAGCGTCAGCAGAAGACCTTGAGTAACAGGAGTTCAGGAGCCGGAGCAGGTTCAGTGCTCCACCTTGCGGCAGCTTTGTAAACAAGGCCATTATCTGATTCTCGATTTTCAGAACGTCATCTGTGCTTTCTTCGGCCTCAATGTCGTCGTAAAGATCCGTTTCCCTGCAACCTAATGCCTGGGCGATCCGGGCAATATCCTTAGGCACGTATGCACCCGCAAGCCAACGGCTGATCGAGTTAGCAGACACACCAAGTTTTTCGGCAAGCTGAACATTCGATATGCCTTTTTCGGCAATCATAAGTTTTAGTTTTTTCGCAGAAAAGTTCATCATATCTCCTAACACACCCAAAAAAATAAAAAAAACTGTAAGTCACAAGTATATTCCTATAAGAAACTTACACATATCGCGTATATTTTTTTAAAAAAAGCTATTGACATATAAGCGGGGTGTCGATAATTATACACCCAACTTATATTAACCTCTGCCGAGTGGCACGGAGGCCTAAAACGATGAGCAAGAAGCGAAACAAGAATCAACACTATGTAGCAACGCACCTCGACGACAAATTGATGGAAGCACTACTGAAGCTTTGCAAAGCCAAACACCCAAATCGACACTCCTGTATCTCTGAAATTCTTCGAGAATGTGTTGATTGGGCGTACAAACCTCTTCTTGCTCATTATTTCTCAACCCCTCTATCAAAGAGCGGAACCCCAGACGGTGACATAAATCAACAGCTTCCTACGGACAACTATACACAAGGGGGCGGTCTTGACGCAAGCTAAAAATACCAAAAATCTTAAAAAAACCTCAGAATCGCTGCTTACGCCCTCAGAAACGGCCAAAATTTTCGGATTTAAGAAGGCCGCATTTTACAAGTACCTGCCAAAATTCAAAGCTTACGGACTTCAACGGATCCAGTTCGGCAAGAAGGGTTGTCGTTTCAGTGCGACTTCGGTTGATGCGTGTATCCGCAATATGGCAGAAAGTGAGGCTCATCTTGTGGTTGATTAGTGCGATATGGGCAGGAATAAAATGTTTGTGGTGGCCCAAAAGTATGAAACGTTAACTTTAACAGGAGATTGAAAATGACCTTGACAGAAATAGGCATTATGACAGGAAAAGACCTTAAAATAAGGCGTTCAGGCAGAGTTCAAATAGTTTCTTTTGAAAACACAGAAGTTAAAGAGGGCTGTTGCCTGGTTAGCTATTCTGGTCGCAACGCAAATTTACTGAAAGCAAAAAGAGACTACTGCCATTATCTGTCCGGCGAGATAATCGTTGTCGATGCAATGAAAGACACTCGCCGAGAATACCAATTACCCCCGAAAATAACCAGTGGATAAACAGGAGATTGATATGGCAAAGGAAAAAGGCGAAATCGAAGTAGCGACGGCAAACTCCCAACTTGCAAATATCGGCATGAAGGATGGCGGTCTTGTTATAAAAACGCTTGACGATATACGGTTGGTAGCGAAGATCATATTCAATTCCAAACTGGCACCAAAATCTTACACGGCACCGGAGCAGGTCTTTGTCGGTATACAGTGTGGGGGAGAGATCGGATTAAAGCCGATGCAAGCCTTACAGTCAATCGCTGTCATACACGGCGTACCGACGTTGTGGGGAGACGCAGCGTTGGGCCTTGTCAAGAGGAGTGGTTTGCTTAGTACGATTACAGAGAAGCTTGAGGGCGAAGGTAAGTTGAAGGTAGCGATTTGCATAAGCCTACGTGTTGGTCAGGAAGCACCGGTCGAGACACGCTTCTCAGCGGGAGACGCAATAACCGCAGGGCTATGGGGTAAGGCTGGTACTTGGAAGACACATCCAGACCGTATGCTGAAATATAAAGCAAGGGCTTTTAATCTTCGAGATAACTTCCCTGATGTTTTGATGGGTATGCACTTAACCGAAGAGATGGAAGGTGAAACCATTGAAGCATTACCAGAATGTAAAACACCGCCGAGAACCGAGCGTCGGAAGGTGGTTTCGCAGGATGTAACGGAGCCGAACACGGATGATGTTGTGGAACAAGAGGAGTCGGTACCCGACACGGATGGAAGCACGGATGCGGAAGGTGCCGACATAGTTATTGTAGACCACGAAACCGGTGAGATCACAAAAGAGATCACTTACGATGACTTGGTAGGGCTCTTCGTGAGCAAATTGACAGAAGTAGAAGGAACTTGCTCACTCACCGAGTACGCAGCTTGGGTCGAGTGTCTTGAAGAGGAAGAATGTGATGAGCCCGAGAAGTTCACGGATGATATGCTCACACACTTGGCAAACGAGCTTGAAACCAACGGTATACCGGACGACTTGTTGGGGGGTCAGAAATGAAGATTAACGATTATATCTTGAAGATTAAAAAGTTGGGTGCTTGCAGCGAAGCCATCGAAGCGGCTCACCAATACGAGACTTCGCAGAAGTTATGGGAAGACTGTGATCGTGGCGATTGGATGCTTTGGCTTATTGGCAAACTATCTGGTGAACCCGGAAGTGACAAGAGAAAAAGGCTTGTATTGGCAGCGTGTAAGTGTGCGAGGTTGGCGTTGAAGCTTGTGCCCGAAGGAGAGAAACGACCGCTACGGGCAATCGAAACCGCCGAAAAATGGGCGAGGGGTGAAGGCAATGTAACAATAAAAGATGTTAGGGCTGCTGCTGCTGATGCTGCTGCTGCTGCTGCTGCTGCTGATGCTACTGCTTATGCTGCTGATGCTGCTGCTGCTGCTGCTGCTGCTGATGCTACTGCTTATGCCGCTGATGCTGCTGCTGCTGCTTATGATGCTGCTGCTGCTTATGCTGCTGCTTATGCTGCTTATGCTGCTTATGCTGCTGCTTATGCTGCTTATGCTGCTGATGCTGCTGCTTATGCTGCTGCTTATGCTTATGCTGCTGATGCTGCTTATGCTGCTGCTTATGCTGCTGATGCTGCTGCTTATGCTGCTGCTTATGCTTATGCTGCTCGAAAGACAACCCTGAAAGAATGTGCTGATATAGTTCGGAAGGACTATCCAGACGTTGACGACTTGTTGGGGGATGAGTGATGGAAACGGCGATGCCATTTAGCTGTCCAAATCCTCTTTGCAATTCCAATTGGTCTTATGGATGGGACTCCTTAGTCAGCTTTCGTAGCTTTTTAAACGCCATCTCAACAAATACGGTGAAGTGCATTAAGTGTGACCGGAAGTGGTCAAAAAGTTTCATCCTTCAATGTATCAAAGATGTTTTGGGAGGTAGTTAATGCAGCCAATAACCTTAGACAGATCAAGATTAGAGCGATACGCCAACTGTCCGATGCAGGGCTATCTTTACACGTTGGCAGAGGCTTTGAAGACTAAGGCGGAAGGCAAGGAGGAGCTTTACGAGTGGGAAAAGAAAATGGTAGCCGAAGCTGACCCTGAGCTTGTAAAGAAACTTAGTGAGATAGCAGGGCTATCGAAGGGTAGTATTCTTTGTGACAGCGGTGACGTGATTCACAAACTTATACATAAGGCCTTCATAGAATGTAACCAAGACATCGACTTGGTGCCGGATTGGTTTCTCGAGAACCTTCCGAAAGTCCGGGCTGATATTCAACCAGAAGTGAGACGTGCTGCACGTTTCGTATGCGACATCATAGCTAATCTTCATGTGAAGGTGCTTAGTATTGAGCATCAAGTGGACTACTGTATCCTGCCTGAGACCAAGAATAGAGGAGCGGTGGTTGTTACCATGCGATACGATCTTATCTGTTCAGGGCTCAACATGAGCCTCCACGCCCGCGATTGGAAGACCGGTTGGAAGGAGTGGAACAATACCGAGACCGCAGATACTTTCCAGGCGGAGTGCGGAGCTTGGTTGTTGTGGCAACAGCCAGAGTATTCAAATATTGAGATCGTCCACTGGTGGTACCACTATACACGTTCTGGACATCATTCATACGCAAGGTTTGACCGCAAATATGAGCACCCAAAACTTCCGGACTTGACCACAGAGGTAGCGATAAAAGAGCGTATTATGACAACGGTAAGGTCCTTCCTCGATGGCAGTAAGGAATGTTGGCCGGAAGAGCAAAAGTGTTGCTGGTGTGATTACATTCAATTTTGCCCGAACGCTCACATGCACGCAGTTGAGATCGACAAGGATACAACTGGTTACGTTGACAACCTTATCGTCATGCAAGCATACGTAAAGAAGTTGAAAAAGGCAGCGAAGGAGTGGGTCAAAGGTAAGGGTGCAATCGAAGGCAAAAAGTACATCCTTGATAAAAAGCCGCCGAGCAACAAATTCACAGTGGACTTTCAGAGCAAGGATAAAGCAAAGGGACCGGCTAAGGTAGGCGATCCAGACTTGGATAAACATTTTGAGTAATCGTTGGAGAAATGAAGATGGATAAAACCAGTGTAAAAGCAGAAATACTCGGTCTGTCTGGAAGTATTTTAGCGGGCAAAGCAACCGATGAAGAAATTGCAGCGGTAACAGCTAAGGCGGTAGAAGTTGGATTAGAAGATTTTTTAGCAGCCGAATTCGAAGATATACAAAGAATCCTTGGATAAGATTTTTCTCCCCTCCGGAAGGGACCGGAGTTGAAAGGCTCCGGTTCCCTTCTTTTGAAAAGTAAATAATGGGACATGATGTGCCGGGCGTGTACATGCTAACGGCCAAAGCGTGCAGGTGCATGTAAAAAGATTCTACCTGTGTTCGACATCATTGTCCCACCCGACCGGGATAGTTCAATGGGTAGAACACGTGCTTCCGAGGTAATGCTCATGGTCGAGGTATGGTCGGTTCGAATCCGGCCCCGGTCAATGTGGCAGTAGCTCAATAGGTAGAGTATCGGCCTGTGATGCCGAGGGTATGGATTCGAGTTCCATCTGCCACCTTGAAATAAACGTGGCATACGCAGAGCCACGAAACAGTGAAACGCCCTGCCCCTTCTTTTGAAAGGTTGATTATGAGTGATGGCAAAATGGACAATATACCCGAAGCGATAGAAAAGGTTACGAAAGCGTTAAACGAAGTTGCTCCGTATTCGTCGATAGCGACGCTTATGGCGTTTAGGGTTCATCGCCATAAACACCGTCTGATTATTGGCGACTTCATTATAAAAAACACACTTGCCTTTGAGATGAAGCACTTAAACAAGCTTGAAGGTGAACCTCTTAAGGGCCATGTTCGGACGGAACTGATTAACCGGCTAAAGGAGACAATTCTTCTTCTTAACAAAAACCTTGAAGCGATAGAAAATAATTAAAACCCAAAACGAAAGGATGCAGACGTGGAAAACAAAGGAATGAAAATCGTAAGATTGACCGCTCAAAATTTTATGAACCTTAAGGCGGTAGAGATCGAGCCGAAAGGCAGCACTGTTTTGATTACCGGTAAGAACGAGGCTGGCAAGTCGAATGTAATCAAAGCGATTGAGACTGCATTGTGCGGGAAGAAGGCTATGCCGGACGAACCTATCCGTGACAATGAGGAAGAAGCCGAGATCACTGTTGAAACGGAGAACTACATCGTCCGCCGGACTATCACAAAAGACGGTACGAAGTTGATTGTGGAAGATGCGGAAGGTCAAAGGGCTAAGAGTCCGCAAGCCCTTCTCGATAAGATAGTCGGAGAGATCGCTTTTGACCCGACGAAATTCATCGAGATGAATGAGAAGGATCAGTACGATACTTTGATGGAGATGCTCGGCTTGGACTTCTCGGAGCTCGAAGGTCTTATCGCTAAGAAGAAGGCCGAACGCTCGGTAGTGAAGTCGGCTAAAGAGACAGCGGAGCACGACGCACAACGTATCACCAAGACGGAAGGCTTGCCTGCGGAAGAGGTCAGCGTTACGGAGGTCATGGCTAAGATGCAAAAGGCTATGGAGCACAACGCCGAGCAGGTAGTACTCAAGAGCGATATTGAAAACGTCGGCACTGATATCACGAACGCCGAAGAATCTCAAGAGGCCACTAAGGGGCTTCTTGAAGACTTAGGAAACCGGATCAGCGAGTTGATGAAACAATGTGACGATGCAAAGGTAAGGATACAAAAGAACGCTGACCTCATCGAGGGATTAGGCAAGCGAAAAGAAACGCTTGGTGAAAGCCTTGAGCCGATTATCGACATTGCAACAATCCAAGGCGAAGTTGACACGCTCGAAGAGACCAACATGAAGATCCGTGCGAACATCGAGCGGAAGGGTTACATCAAGAAGGCTCGGGATAAGCAAAAGGAATTCGCCGACCTCGGCAAGAAGATGAAGAGGTTTACAGATGACAAGGCCGGGCTCCTCGCCAAAGCCAAAATGCCGATCGAGGGTCTCAGCGTAAGGGATGGCATGGTGGTCTACAAAGACCGTCCGTTGAAGACCGGCACCAATACCGCCAAGCAGTTGCAGGTCAGCGTTGCGATATCAATGGCACTGAATCCAACTTTGAAGGTTATTCGCATGAGCGGGAACGATCTCGACGATGACAGCCTTGCTCTTATATCCGAGATGGTCAAGGAGAAGGACTATCAGATATGGATCGAGAAGGTCGATACCACCGGCAAAGTTGGAATCGTTATCGAAGACGGTTCAATCAAACAATAACCCCTCCAATTACGGATACGGTTAGGTCCTTACGGTCCACCAACCGAGGGGCCTAACCAATTTTACAAGGATGTAGAGCAATGGGAAGATACGCACAAAATACAAATGTTGCAGTAGCGAAATCGAAAGCTGAAATCGAAAAGACTCTGAAAAGATACGGTGCTGCTGAATTTGCTTATGGGTGCAATGCTGAAAAGGCCCTGATAGGTTTTGTATTTGAGAAAAGAACAATCCGCATAACGATAACTTTGCCCGATAGAAGCGAATATGAACAAACCCCAACAGGTCAAGATCGCTGTGATAGTACAATCGAAAAACTTTGGGAACAGGGTAGTCGTCAGCAATGGAGGGCACTTTCGCTTGTAATTAAAGCAAAACTGGAAGCTGTTGAAAGTGGTATCGCAACTCTTGAAGATGAATTTTTAGCTTATACAGTCCTGCCCGGAGGCACTACTGTCGGTCAGCGATTAGGCGGAGAAATTAACAAGATTATCGAGACAGGCAAAATGTCTCAATTATTATTAACAGCAGGAAGGAAGAGTAAATAGATGGCAAAAGAGATCGTATTAACAAAGCAAAACGCAACTGAGCAAATCATCTACTCTCAAAAGGTTGTAAAGGACGGCTGTACGGCTGTTGTAGCAGAGGTGGTAACTATCGGTCGAATCTTATGCAGCATGAAAAAGACCATGGAACACGGAAAGTTTGGGAAGTGGATAAAGGAAGAATTACCTTTTGAGCAAACGGCAGCTAACAATTACATGCGTTTGTATAAGAGGCAAAAGGAATTCGAAGGCAAGGATATCGGTACGGTGTCAGGAGCTATAAAATTGTTATGTGAACCTAATGAGCCGGAAGAACAGGAGGAGCCTAATGAGCCGAAAACGGAGCGGAAAGCGAGCACACCAACGACGACGAGAAAACGAACCAAAAGCTCATCTAAATCGGGACAAGCCAAGGACACCGGCCCAAAGAAAGAGCCTACGAAACCGAAAGATACAAAGAAGAAACTTATGACTTCCGCTGGCCAGGAGGTACCGGAACACTTGGAGCCTATCTTCGGGCGTGTCAATGAGATGAGGGCGGACATCAAAGCGATTAACGATATATTGAAGCGGTATAAGAAAATGGAGGTCGAGGGTGACGAGTTATACCAATACGTTAGTGTCAATCCTCTTGAAGTCGAAGCTAAGAATGTAACTCGCAATATTAGACAGTCCATGCCTTACGCCGTGTGTGGCTATTGTAAGGGCGACGATTCGCAGGATTGTAAACCGTGTAACGGGACCGGATGGGTTTCGCAGTTGGTGTGGAACGCCCACCCAGAGGAGTTTAAGCAATGAAACCTATAATATTTAACACATTTTCAGTCAATGCTGTACTTGATGGCCGGAAAACTCAGACCAGAAGGATTGTAAGGCCTCAGCCAGATAGCCGACATTGCAGGCTTGATTTTGAACAAGGTATTTTGAAACAATCCTCACAAGTTGCAGGATGTTGGTCTGTCCAAAAGGCCCAGAAGTGTCCCTACGGCAAGGTAGGCGACAAGCTGGCAGTTAAAGAGGGTTGTCAAATAGAAACTTGCTCTCATAGGGCGGCAAGTCCTGATTTAACTGAACGTAGAGTTATAGGGAGATACCTTGCTGACGGTAAAGAATTTGATATAGCCTTAACCCCTGAAGAATGGAAAAAATTCATAGCACGCAAAAAGCCTTATAGAAGTACATCGGGTAGATTCATGTATAAATCTCTCACCAGAATAACTTCGCCGATAACAGACATAAGGGTAGAGAGGGTGCGGGATATAGATAATGATTGGAATGATTGCTTAAAGGAGGGCGTTATCGGCAAAAACGAGCCGTGTTGTGACGTTAATGGACTGCATTATGAAGTTTTGTTAAAATTCCGTGAACTCTGGAACTCCATCCATGAAAAGCCAAAGCCTGTAAGAAATCACGAAGGCATTGTAACACATTATATATCTTTTCCTTGGGACGATTCAGGTAAATGGGCCTCATTAAAAACATTCAGAAACAAGCCTCATTATTGTTATCCGAATCCGTGGGTATGGGTAGTAAGTTTTTAAAGGAGTAACCAATGAAAGAACACAAATACAGAGCATGGGACACGAAATGGAAACGCTGGATATTGCCGTTAGATATTTCCTTTGTAGATGGTGAGTGGTCATTTGAACGCCGTGGCGAGGACGGCGGGGACATAATCGAAACCGCACAGCTTAAAGACGGCATTGTCCTCGAACAGTTCACCGGCCTCTGCGACAAGCAACTTATAGACGGATTACAAGGCGATAAGGTTTCGTTTGGTGAGTCCAGACCTATTTTTGAAATAATATGGGAGGTCTGTAATGCGAGATTTTGCCTTGTTAGCAAGGATGAACGAAAAGAGCGAATAGTTATAAACAATCTTTTGGTCGGCGAAGTAATCGGCACAATACACGATGAGGAGCAGAAATGATAATACAAATGTATCTACAAGGAGACAAGGATAGCAATATTGAAAGAGGCGTCGAAATAGGTCTAAAGGAAGAGGCGTTGGGATTGTTCAAATATGCGTGTTATGAAGTTAAACTTGACGTTGATGTTGACATGGAAACAGGGGAAGCCGTAATTGTGGCCGTTGATGGACAGGCGGTTATAAAAAAGATATGAAGCTCCGTCCGTACCAAAAAGAAGCCTACGACAGCACCCTTGAGAAGTTTGAGATTGCCCAGACCGTCCTTTGTGTGATGGCAACCGGTACCGGAAAAACGGTAGTGGTATCTCACGTTGCAAAAGTCCTGATGAAAACCGGAAGAATTTTGTTGCTTGCACACCGAGAAGAGTTGATCTTCCAGGGTGCCGACAAGTTGGAAAAGATATGCGATTCCACACCCGATTTAGAGATGGGCGAAAATTGGGCCCGTAACCATGCCGCTTTTTTTAAGACGGATATCGTCGTATCGAGTATCCAAACGCAAAACGCCGGACGGAAGCAACGCAGGATGGAGCGTTTCGATCCGAACGAATTTTCGTTGGTGATTGTTGACGAAGCACACCATTCAACGGCAGACTCGTATCGCAGGGCGATAGACTATTACTCGCAAAATCCCAACTTGAAAGTATTGGGTATTACGGCTACACCTAATCGCACGGACGAAGAGGCTCTTGGCGAAGTTTATGAAGAAGTCGCTTTTGAGTATGGAATGCGTGATGGCGTAGATGATGGTTGGTTAGTGCTTCCCCGACAACATTCCGTATATGTCAAAGGCCTTGACTATTCGGGCATCCGGACACAGCTTGGAGACCTCAACGGTAAGGACCTTGCGAAAGTTATGGAGTTCGAGGCAAACTTACACGGTATCGCAGACCCTACGGTGAAATTGACCGGTGACAAGAAAACTCTCGTTTTTGCAGCTTCGATAGCACAAGCCGAAAGACTTACCGAGATAATCAATAGGCACAAACCGGAGTCGGCTCAATTCGTATGCGGGAAGACCCCGAAGGAAATACGTCGGGGCTTATTCAAGAGATATGCGGAAGGTAAGTTTCAATACCTTGTCAATGTAGGTGTTGCCACAGAAGGGTTTGATGAGCCGAGTATTCAAGTGGTCGTAATGGCACGGCCAACGAAGAGCAGAACTTTGTACGAGCAGATGCTTGGTCGCGGCACAAGACCCCTGACAGGTATTGTAGATGGTATTGAGGTACCGGAGAACCGTATAGCAGCAATTCGTGACAGTGATAAACCATTCCTTCTTGTTTTAGACTTCGTAGGTAATAGCGGCAAACATAAACTCGTTACGAGTGTTGACGTGCTCGGTGGCAATTACAACGATAGGGTTGTGGAGATTGCCAATAAGAACGCCGAGAAGAAATCGCAGGAGGGTGGGGGAGAGCCGGTCGATGTAATCACTGAATTACAGGAAGCCGAACGTCAGTTTAAGGAGGAGCAACGCAAACAGGTCGAGGCAGACGAACGCCAGAGATTGAGACCCAACGCTAAGTTCACTACCGCAGAGATCGATCCGTTCCAAGTCCTCGATATAACACCGTGGCGGAATCGAGGTTGGGATAAAGACGCTCCGGCAACGAAGAGGCAAGTGGCTTATATTAAAAACAACGGCTTGGATCCGGACGGGCTCAAGAAGAGGCACGCCAACCAAATCATCACCACGATCATAAAGAAGCGTGACTCCTTGCCGTGTTCGCAAAAGCAGGCAAAGCAGTTGAAGCGTTTTGGCTATTCTACGAACGCAACCAAGGCTCAAGCGTCGGAAATAATTGATAAGATCGCAGCTAATGGATGGAAGAGGCCAGCATGATATTTAAGAGAATCTTCTGCTTTTTCTGGAGGCACGATTTCGATTTTACGTACCAATATGACCTTAAAGTAAAACATCCTCGTTTCAAGTTAGATAAGGCCAAGCGTATATGTAGGAGATGCGGAAAAAAGCAATTTTGGAAAAGAACAGGGCGTGAGGTGGGAGCAAGAATACGGTGGAGTACATATAAACATGACTTTGAACCCAATTTGTAGAGGCCGGCATGAGTGATATCTTGAAAACGCTAAGAACTTTTGTATACAAAAACCAGTTGAACAGAGACCGTGATAAGTGGGTGCTTGAGTTAGGCGAAGATGAAAGTCTTGAATTGATAAAACATATATATTTTAATCTTTGCCCGCAACTTAACCCAAACGTGAGTTTCAACGAAATGTTGGCGAGAAAAACACCTTATCCCAAGTATTTTGAATGTATGACTCTCTCAGAATTTTTGTGGAACCGAGAGTATGAGAAAATCAAAACATTCAAGGGAATAGCTGTCGAATGGTTTAAACCGAAGTTGGCTTTTAGGGAAAACAATGAGTGATTGGATACGAGTAAAGAGACCGGAGATATGCCCGATATGTGAGAAGTCGGACGGTTGTTCTATCAGTGCCGATGGCACGGCGGTTTGTTGTTCGAGAGTGCCTTCGGATAAGCTGGTCGGGGCTCCGTTCGCTGGCGGTTATATTCACAAGCTCGAAGACCCCATTCCCAAGAGACGTTTGCACCGTAAGCCCAAAAAACACGTTCCGGAAAAGAACTTCTTTGAATTATGCCGACTGTACCAGAGAAAGATATTGAGCGGTCACTTTGCTAAACTGTCACAGCAGTTAGGTATTAGCGTGGCCTCGTTAAAGAGGCTCCAAACGGGGTGGGATGGCAGTAACTACACATTCCCTATGGCTTCCGGCACAAACCGTATCAGGGGTATCAGCTTGCGCACAATAGCCGGTAAGAAGTTCATGGTCACAGGCAGTAAGTTGGGCTTGTACTGGCCGGTAGGTGTGTCACAGGACTCGAAAGAGATACTCTTTATATGTGAGGGTGCTTCGGATTGTGGTGCCCTGCTTGACTTGGGCTTCGAGCCGATTGCAAGAGTGAGTTGTAATAGTTGTGTGGATTATATCGTGCTATTCCTCAAAGGGCACAACCGTAAAGTAATCATTATGACCGACAAGGATACGCCTAAGACCCGTCCAGACGGCTCGACGTGGAGACCGGGGCAAGAGGGAGCTTATGCTTTGGTCGAAGCGATTAAGCCTCTGGTACAGTGGGTGAAGGTCGTCAGGCCAAGAGAAAAGGATATGCGGAAGTGGTTAAATAGAGGTGCAACCAAAAAGGCAGTCTTGGCGGTTGCTGATAATACGAGGTTTTTATAAGGGAGTTTCATTATGGCAAAGAAGAAGAAAGCAGGTGAGCAGTTGGAGCTTATCGACGTAGGCCCGGAAAACATGAAGGGTATTGTGGCAAAAGCTAAGGAGTACAAAGAAGTTATGACTGCTCGTGTGAAGATGCTGGCAAAAGAGTGTGCGCTCAAGGAAGAAATTCGAGGCATGATAAAAGACTCAGATTTGCACCCGCTCAAGGATGGCGTAATTCGATTCCAAATCGAAGACATAATTATTGCCCTTACTCCACAGAACGAAAAAATATCGGTCAAGAAGGCGAAGGAGAAAAAGCAGAAGAAGTGAAAGCGTACCAGATCAAAAATTGGGATGAGTTGTACGAGGTAGCACAGTCCCGTAAGTGTACTACTATGAAGTGGGTTGCTATACCGAACAGTCACGACGGCAACGGCTTCTTAGAGATCGCAGAGCATGATCGGGCAACGGAGTTGTTTGCAGCGTGGGTGCTTATAGTCCAGGTGGCAAGCAAAATGCCGAAGCGTGGACTACTGGTAACGGACTCCGGACGTGCATTAACCCCGAAGATGTTATCTCGTAAGACTCACTTCCCGTCTGAGATATTCGAGCTTGCTTTCGAGATATTAGTGAACGGTGAAATTAAGTGGTTAGAAAGGGTGGACGTGTAATGGCACAGTTTCCTAAGCGTAAAAAGAAGAAGAAGCGTACAAAGCCTATAAACAGGGACACCGTTACTTGGTGGAAGTCTAAGGCGTGGGACCAGTTTTCGATTTTCATTCGCTTGCGTGATGCCCTAATAACACAGGGCTCGGATGACTGGCTAAACTGTTGTTCGTGTGGCAGACCTTACCCTGCTTTCGGAAAGGGTTGTGCACAGGCTGGACACCTTGTACCGGGCAGAAGTCATATCCTGCTATTCGATGAGAGAGCGGTAAACGGACAGTGCTACAACTGTAACCAGACGCTTAAGGGTAATTGGGTTAAGTATGAAAAGTTTATGCTCGACAAGTACGGCGTGGAGATTACCGAACGCTGTAAGCAAATGCAGTATAACGGCACTTTCAAATACACATACCCTGAACTTGAGGAGATCAGGGACTACTACAAGGTGTTGGTTAAGACGTTACGGCAGTATATATGTAACGGAGCCGTACACAAAGCTATTGAGTTGTTAAATAACATAAACTTAGACATGAACGGGAGGCCAGCAGCCGACCCAGCATATTCTTTCAATGAGCAGCAAATATCTGAAATGAAATGGGAAGGTTTACAGAAGGAGAAATGATGGCAAAGAAAATTGTTAGCATAAGAGGTTTATATCAAGCATGTAAAGCCAAGAGGTCTGTAACGTGCCCAAATTTTGTTTGTTTCAAGGGCCCTCTACCAGCGGCATTTGTCATCAACTTGCAAGGAATGGTATTATTGAGATTGTTTAAATCAGGATTGTATCTTTACAAGAAAGTTAAGAAGGAGAGCAAGCGATGAAGACAATAAAACAAAAACCTAACTCAAAGGATTGTTTGGCTTGCGTTGCTGCAATGGCGACTGGTACGACTGTTGGGGATTATAAAAAGTACTGCATTGATACCGACCTATTGCCCGGCCAAGAGTTTACGTTTATTCGGTATCTTTGGTATCGGGGCTTTATGGCAGGTTTTTATTTTGGAGAAGATGGCCTACATGGCGTAATTGGTCTTAGCCAACTGGAGTCAGTAAATATATTGCACGTACCCGCTCTTTTGGCTGTTGAATCCACAAGCAAAGAAACTATAAAACAGGGTGCTTCTCATGCAGTTTATTGGGACGGAAAGAAGATACATGACCCCAAAGAGAAAAGGCCCGATGAAGATTACAAAATAATCAGCGTGTTGCCTATTGTGATAAATAAAACATAACCGCATTGCAGAAAGGGAAGCGATGACTTCGAAAACAGTAAATCAAGTGGATATGAATTTGAATCCTCGGGCGGTGGAGCTCGGGCCGGCACGGTCACACAGTAAGATAGCTTCCGATGCTGCTAAATTTATTCAGGAGTCCAGCCGGATGATGATACACGGGAACTTCGTTGCAGCAGCGGAGTGTAACAAGTTGGCTTTGGATGAGTTGGCGAAGATTGGAAAGTAAAGATATGGTGTCCAGTGGCGAAACGGCAGCCGCCCAGGGGTCATGCCCTGAGTGTTACAAGGTCTGGTCACTTTCTTCCTTGTGGCAATGAAGGTTCGAATCCTTTCTGGATCGTTATGAAAGGAGTTTAATATGAAAACAGAAACTTGTATTACGTGTGGAATAGTTTTTGAGATTACCGACGGGCTTTATGAACAGTTGAGGGCTAATGGGAAAGATTTTTACTGTCCTATGGGTCACGGTCAACATTACAACAATAAGCAGACGTTGGAGCAAAAGCTTGCCAAAATGACTGAGTACCGGGATTGGCACGATAGAATGAGAAGGGAATATTTTGAACTCTTATGTAAAGTAAGACGCAGAGAATCAATCCTCAAGCGAGTGATAACACGGTTAAAAAATCACAGGTTTATCCGGTGTCCAAGGTGCGGGTTTAAGAAATGAAAACGATGCTTCTTATATTTTGTTTCATTTTGGTTTCCAACTTGCCGCACAAGTTCGTGGTAACTGCTTATTGTCCGTGTAAGGAATGTTGCGGCAAACATGCGGACGGTGTTACAGCGTCCGGTCACGTCATACAGCAAGGGGATAAGTTCTGTGCAGCCGACCCGTCAATACCATTTAACACAATGCTGATAATTGACGGCTATAACGATAACAAGCCTGTGCCGGTTTTAGATCGAGGCGGTGCAATTAAGGGTTACAGGCTCGATGTGTACTTTGACACGCACGCCGAAGCGAGGCAGTGGGGTGTGCGGGAATGTGAGGTAAGGATATGAAGAAGTTTAGAGTTTTATTTCGTAAGTCCGGTATTGACGGTCAGTATATTGACAATGGTATCGCTTTGTGGTTGCAGATTATTCATTGTTGGCGGTTACTTAACAAGCAGCAGAGAGCGATTGTTTTGTTGGCTCTTTGCCATGAGGAGATATGGACCCCGGACGAACACGGTAACTTCGGCGGCGTTACGCTCATCGGTCGTTACCGCAAGGGAGCGGCTCGTCAATATTACTTCAAGGGTGACTGCTGGACCTCTACGATGGGACAGATCCGTAACAAGAACGCTCCGGTCAGGAACGGTACGGTAGTTCGTCCGGCCAGTTATGTCCTTGCTTCACACCCCGAACGGTTCTGTTTTATCGAAATCGAAGTGCAAGAGGATGATTATTATTCTTTGATTGCTTATATGCTTAAAGAAGTGGCGAACAATAAGGGCTACGGCAAAAGAGATATCGGCAAGTTCTTCGGCTTAGGCTTTATGGGTGATCCGAAGCGTAACATCTGCTCGGAGTTCGCAAACAACGGTTGTATCGTTGCCAATGTACTCGAAGGCCCGTTGCGTGTGGTAGAACCGCTGTTGTCGGCCATATTACTCGTTAAGAAAGGTTATAAGATTCAAGAGTTGGTAGATGCCCTCTCGGAAAGGAAGCAGAAATGAGTAACGAAACAATAATTTTGATAATTCTTGTGGGAATAGAAATGATGCGTTTTTTGTTTTGGGTTTGTGATAAACTTTTTCCTCTTGTAATTAAAGGAGTCCCCCAATGAGTAAAGAAACAAAACTTAAACCCTGCCCGTTCTGTGAAGGCAAGGCACAGATATTTTCAATACCACGAGCAGAGGCCCCTTTTAATGGCAAAAAAGACAAATGGTATATACAGTGCAAGAAGTGTAGTTGCGGTATGTCGAGGACTCGGAAATATAATCTTATCAAAGCATGGAACCGCCGCCCCAAATCCGTCCAGAGGCAGAGTCCGTGCGAGGCAGAACATAGTGCAAGGCACCATATCTACAATTTACTCAATAAGCTTACTGATAACAAATATGGGCCCTTTGCACCGCCAGATAAATTATATAAAAAACCCGAATGGTTTGATGCGTTGGAAAAAGAATCGTTAGCACTTCGCCAGAGTAGTCCGTGGATAAAGATAACGGATGAGACGCCTTCGGCGTTGCCAAAATATACAGAAGGTTTGTCTGAACGAGCTTTATTGACAAATGGCGAAACGTGTTGGGTTACAAGATATGTTCACTCAGCAGAACAATGGGCGATTTATAATGACGATAAAGAACCCACTCACTACATGCCCCTACCAGCCCTGCCGGACGGAGGTGAGGAATGAAGAAGTGTAAGGACTGTAAATATTATAGCAGTGGTTATATAGGATTCCATTGGGGATTCTATCGCTATGGCCGGTACTGTAATCATTACAATGCAGGATACGAAGGCTTCCGTTGTAATGTTCAAAATAATTATTGTTGCTTCACCCCCACCGTCAGATACCGCCTGAAACAATGGATGAAAGGATTATGGAAATGATAACGTATCTCTTAGTAAAATATTTAGCGGATGACGGATTTATATGTATGGGGTTTTTGCCTGCAATTTTTGCTGATATATGTATTGCTGCGATTGTATGTGAAATGCTTACTAATATATTCAAAAGAAAGTAGCCCTAATTAAAGGAGATGGAAATGAGCGAATGCAATGGACACATAGAAGGTGAACCGGGGCATGAAAACATATTCTTCTGTCCTGAATGTAAGTTTACAAAACTCACCGCCCAGCTTGAGAGGGAACAAAAAGATTTTCTGTTCAAAAGCATCGAATGGGCGGTTGAGGTTAAAAAGCTGATTACCGAGCTTGAGCAGGTGCAGGGGGAAAGAGATAAGTTAGATGTTTTGCAAGAGTTTTATCTTGAAGGCATAGAAAAATCAGCAACAAGAATAGCTTTCTTAGAATCGGCGTTGGAGACAATGACAGCAAAGGGCGTTTACTCCTCTGTTGAAGCAGAAAACGGAGTAATTTTTGAACAGATGTCTAAATACTTAAACCAGTTCAACCCCAAAGGCGTTTTTACTATTGTTGTGAATTGGAATAGTGCAAAAACCATAGCCCCCCAAGCTATTAAAGGAGACAAGAAGTGAGTAGCTTTTATCCGAGCGGCTTCGTTTAGCGACAGGACTATATAAACATAAGTCTTGAGAAATACTGATGAAAGATACCCCTCACCCATTTCGGCGGGTGGGGGCTTTTGGAAGTTGAAATGTGGATAATACCGAAGAAACCAGAATTATTAGCTTTTGTACCGGATACGGTGGACTGGAACTGGGATTACACCGAGTTATCGAAAATCTTAGAACGGTCGTTTATGTGGAGGTCGAAACATTCGCGGTCGCAAACCTGGTTGCAAAGATTGAACAAGGTAAAATGGATGCAGCTCCTATCTGGTCGGATATTAAGACCTTCCCTGCACAAATCTTTCGAGGCAAAGTACACGGAATCGTTGGCGGTTATCCCTGCCAGCCTTGGTCTAATGCAGGAAAAAGAAAAGGAACCGCCGACCCCCGACACCTTTGGCCGTATATACTCGGACACATTCGTACAATTAGACCTCTTTGGTGCTTCTTCGAGAACGTCAGTGGACACCTCACTTTGGGATTCGATGAAGTTTTCAAAAGCCTTCGAGACATGGGTTACAAAGTTGAGGCAGGACTGTTTACAGCGGCAGAGGTCGGCGCGCCACACAAGAGAGAACGGCTCTTTATCTTGGCGGTCGCCATCGGAGCAACCCTCGGGGATAAAAACGGAAAGATTGGAAGGGGAGCTCGGAAAGAGAATGTACGACAAGGAAACGGGGCGGCTGGCTCAATACGGACTCGACCAACAAGTGAACTGGCCGACACCGACAAAAATGAGCCAAGCACAGACAGCAGAGAACCCAACCCCTGGACAGACAGGAGGAACAACATTACCAGGAGCCGTTATCCAGCAAGGCCAGGCCAACCTCAATACGAATGGGAAGAACCGAGGACAATTAAATCCGGCATGGGTAGAAATGTTGATGGGTTTGCCAGCAGGGTGGACGAACTTCGATTGCTCGGAAATGGAGTTGTGCCGGCCACAGCAGAATTAGCTTTTAGAACTTTGTGGGAAAAGATATAATATGCTACCGAAGAAAGATTGGCGAAGGCGGGGTTTCAAAACACACAAAACACCCGATACGGTGAAGATACGGTTGTATTGTCTTAGGAATAAATTAGTCGGAAACCAATGGTACGTTATTGCTCGTGCCGGTGACGGCTGGTGTCCCATGTTCAAGGCCAAAGACCAAGACACCGCCATCACCTTTTATGAAAAGATTATGTTTGGGGTGAACCTCGATCAATTATCTTTAATACCAAAGTATGATGCCACTTGCCGGTCACCCAACGGTCTTTCTTCTTTACTTTCCTCGGCTTAAAGCCATCATCGTGGAGTTGTCGGGCTATTGCTCGAACACCAGTACCAGCCTCCTTCAATTTCAATATCCGGTTGATAACTTTCTGCTCGTAGGTATTGGTTATAAGCCGTGTCGAATCGTGCGGGTCCCTCATCGTTCCATAAGGCGGCTTATCGCTCATCCGCCGGCCATTGCGTTGGTGGTGAAGCATTGCGTCCGAAGTCCATTCGGCGATCTGTTCACGATCTAACTCGGCCATCATTGCGCACATCCGAAAAAAGAACCGGCCCATAGCTGTAGTCGTATCGAGCTTCTCTGAAACGCTCGACAGGTCAGCCTTGGCTTTTTCCAAACGCTCGACGATCTCCAAAGTCTCACGAGTGTTACGTGCCAGCCTCGATAATGAGTACACAACAAGCATCGCTTGCCTCTTGATCGCCAGATGGAGGGCTGCTTGCAGTCCGGGCCTATTGTGTGCCTTCGCTCCGGACATGGCCTTGTCGTCGAACGTGCCGATCACCTCGAGCTTGTGGAAGGTGCAATAGTTCGTGCAATATTCAGCCTGTGTCTCGCAGCTCACACATTCTCCGGCCTTACGCCTCGGACTGAACCTTGTGTAAATTACAGCACGGTTATTGGTTCGGGCCTTCTTCTTTGCCATCTTCATACTCCCGATAGATAATTTTTCCATCAACTTCAAGGTTTACCAAATATCTTACTCCGTCCCCACATTGCTGGTCTTCGGGGATGTCCTCGTGATTCTTAAAGAATGTTTCTCTATTACAATCGCAACTCCAATTACCCTCTGTCCACCTATAGCAATTAAGTTCGCCCTCATCTTCCGGCACCGTTGTGGGATATTGATGTATTTCGCCAGTAGCAACCTCTTTGATATGTGCAATGGCTTTTCTCTCTTTGTCTTCTTCTTTACCATCGGGACTCCCTTCTTTTTTCAACTTTTTGTGGTACGCAATCGCTCTTTGTAAATCTTTAACGAACACCTCTTTTCTGCTATCGGCTCCTCTGAGTACTGACGGATCAATAGGCTCGGCTGTGATGTCTGCGGGGTTGCTCGTTAAAGGTGGTTCGGGAAAAAGCTCCAAGTCCACGCCTTCGGGTAATTTAAGCTCAAAGACAGGATATTCCCCGCCGTGTGCTTTAATCACAGCATCTTTAATCATATTATAAGTCGTACTGTTTTTGAGTTGCTCGACCAGCTTCGGCCCTCCAAGCTCGACCTGTCTCAAGTAACGCTCACACGCTGCCAGTAGCTCTATACGCTCCTCAGACAACCGCACCAAAGCCTTCTCGTACATAGTCGGTTTACTTGGTTCGGAAAGCGGTCGGAGAAGTATCTCAATAATCTCATCGCCTCCTCCATACAGTACAATTAAGTTTCCTTCATAAGCCATAGTCAACCTACCTTTCTAACAAATAACGCAGCCCAAGGATCGCCGGACCAGCCAACGTCCCCGGGCCACGCGAGAATAGTTACAACTTACTTAAATCTACGTCATTCAGCCTGGCAAACTCACCGTACAACTCTATCGCCTTTGAGTTATAGGCAATGGCGGCTTCTTCCTCGGTGTCATGATGATCAAGATCAATTGTTTTTTTTGTGTATTTGTTGTAGATCGTTGAGTGCCACTTCTTGATGCCTTTGGCCGGAGTTACGCCCCTGAACCGAGAGGATTCACTCTTGCGTTTGCGACGACGTGTGACATTTGGGTCTGACGCAGCGACTTTCAGGTTACACTTGCGGCAATCCAGCCCATTGCCGTTGACAATCTTTATGCGTTTACCGCTGGGGGCGTTCATAATGAGCCGGTGCATTATGACATCTTTCCTTCTATCTGTATAAGTCGTTGCTTTTACGTAGTAATTGTTGCCGTGAATCCCTACATACCATTTGTATCCACTCAGCCGCTCCCGATCTTCTTCGTCGATGAAGGCAAACATACAAACTCTGCCTCCATCTTCAGCATACTCACCAGTTACACCGAGCTTAGAAACGCATCTCTTTGGTAATCGTAGTGTGCCGATCTCAGCCTTTCCCATAAGACACCTTCCCCATTGCCAAAAACAAGGTTGTTGTGTTGAAAATGTCGAGTGCGTTTCTGAGGCAGATTAAGTCCTGAGTCGTCATCTCCCCCAAGATGGCAGTCAGTTCCGCATCAACCTCCGTTCGTTGATCGTGGGGAGACTGAGACCCCTTCTCGGTGATTTTAAGACGCTCGGTGTTGATACTTCTACGCCTTGTGTTGATTTTCTTACTTTGTTGTGTTGATGCCATGGTAAAACTCCTTTCAAAATTTTGGTCCAGGGCGTAATGACGCTCAACACAAGCGCAATCGTCCTTGCGGATAGATTTGCCCTGGACCAGATTAAGATTTGCCAATTTGATTTGTGTGTTGATTCCATGGTTATCTTCTACCACGGCCTCACCAGGTTTGTCAAGAACTTTTTCTAAGATTCTCAAGATATTATTACCTTTCCTCTTACACTGTATAGGTTACTCTATATGTTATCCCTTGTAATATCGTATAACTTTGTAGTATCTTTATGTCTTGTAATATCTTTTTGTTCTTGTAATATCCTGTATAATCCAGCACCTGTACTAACTGTACTAGTAGCACGCTCCCACTTGGCCTAATATCTTGTATATTCGGCTCAAAACCAACAAAAAACAAACAAGAATGCCATTTCTACAATAAAGAGAGGCAAGCCCAAAGCCCCCAGTTTTTCAAAGGAGACTACTCATATTGAGCGGGTCAAAATGCTTCGCTACCAGTCAGCTCCCACCCCGCTACCAGTCAAGCCAAAACCACCCACCCCGTAGTATCAACCAAGAGGACTTCGGCCATCCTGGGGCATCCTCGAAAGCCGTTTTTGGGTGAATAGGTGCATTATTGGCTATTTTGCTCATTTTGGGCCTTCTCTTCATTTATCTTCCTGCACTCATTTACAAGATCGTCCTGCAACCTTCCTCCTCTGTTTCGTCAACCTCTACGACTACAAGGCTGTTGAATACAAAGTGTCCTTTTGTAACCTCAATGCAAAATCGTTTAGCAGCTTCCCACTCAGTCTCCCCCTCAATAACCAGCTCTAAACTCACGCTAAAAGCCTTCATGTCTTTACCCTTTCAAGATAAAGTTAGCATTTAAGTCCGGACAGTCCATCGTCTGCCCGGTAGTGAACGCTAAGCTGTTTGGTTGGCCCATTCTCTATTGAATACGGGCCTGATCTCATCGGCTGTAATGCCGTAGTCTTCCAGCTTGTCCACACAGTCGGAGATGTCGCCGGTATAATAGCACTCATGGTTCGCAAGCTCGCGAAGGATAACACCCTCGCGGCCATTCTCGGCAAGGTCCCTTTGGATACCAGCCTTAACGATTAAATCTATACTGTCGAGAAACTCTTTTACTTTACCAGCGGGGCAGATCGTACCAGCTCCCAAACTGCAATACTTAACCCCTTCCTTCTTGCCTTCGTCAAACTGCTTATTTGAGAAGGCGAAGAATATCCCCAACCTTTCAAACAATTCGGTTTGTGCAAGTTCTGTATAGTCGCTTAAATACTTCATACTTTACCCTTTCAAATTACGGTTAATAGAATAGTTAAGATTATCATTACCGCCGGACGATCCGGGGCGGTTATTTATTTTTCAGCCGCTTGCGGTTCATGTTATAAGATCCTCTTTGCAGGCCAAAAAAGAGCCGGCAACGTGCAAAATTAGCAAACAAATTAAAAACAACTTCATAATAAACCCCGCTTTCATTAAAAGAATATTACCCTTTACGGTTGATAGTTACAGGCTATGTTTTCTGCATCCTCTTGAACCACTCGGAGTAAACCAGGCCCATCATCAAAACATCATGTAAAGTTAGATCGTGTACTTGCCTGACGACTCCCAAAATAGCCTCCACATCAAACTCAAGCCCACTGTCGTCGGCTCGGTTCTTTTCGAGTTGATAGTCCTTGAGTGGAAAGTCCAGTTTATTAATAGTACATTCAAAACAGATGTGCTTCCCCAAAATGAATTTTACGCCCTCTTCGCCGTGTGTGTCACAGCGGGCCTTGCCTTTACTTACTGTAATACTCATAATCAGCCTTCCTTTCTACTTGGTCATGTTATCAATTAAAACCCATACGACCATAAAGTATACACCATAAAACACAGAAGTCAACACACGGCGTATAGAAAAATAAAAAAAACTTTCAAAACAGCGATTACAGCCTAATAACAGACGATATCCCCTTACTGTCTAACGCTACTGGTTGCGGTTGGCGACTTGGTTGTGGTTGGGGTAGCGATTGTGCGTGGCGGTCAGTGAATGAATGGATAGCAATGCCACTGATACAGCAGACACACAGGGTACACAACACGGGGACAGGGATATGGGTCAAGAGGTATCTCGACACCAAGCGGACGGCTGGCAGTGATGTCACATGCCTTGCGTAGCTAATTACATGCTGAGTGCGTGAAACCCGCTATGCAGGGTCACAATAGGGTCACAATAGGGTCACGCAGGGGTCATGGCGGATAGCGTCCCCACATGACCAGCGATTACAGGTCATGCACGCACATAAAAAAAGTAGGAGTCCCACGATCCCCAGAAACTTTACCACGCCCCCCACCCCGTCTTCGCCGGGTCCCTATAGTTACCTCGTCCGGTAGAATACCTATTTTAAAGAAGAGGTACGGTCAACCTCTTTAATAATTAAGTAAGCATCCACCGATATTAACGGAGCTGCGTTGATTTCGGTGGGTCGATACTCATACATACATATATGTATTTCATAACAACTTCAAATAATCTTCATTTTTGATTCAGGAGAGGCGAAACGTCGGATTATGGAATTACGTGTTTTTATTTTACCCATATTAACACGGTAAATAAATTGGTATTTTTGGTTAGAAAAGGGTTGTGTATATTTATTGACGGTCGATGTATATATTGCCGAATAGATAAATTATGCGAGAATTGGTTTTTGTAGGAAGAAGTTAAATGAAAGAGCAGGAATTACGAGATCGCGGAATTGGCAAGACGATCCAGCCCCGGATTTATGGTTGGGATGAGAAGAAGCGTGTGTATCACGATGAGGGGGTGTGGGAGTCATTTCGGAAGTTACGTTCGAGCCTATGTCCGATTATTACGGATGCGGACGGTTACGTAGATAACGGGTTAGCGAACCGGATAGCACAGTTGCAGATCGACACATATTTAATTCACCGCTCGAAGGGTAAGGATGTTACGGTTCCGAGAGTTTACGGATACATACCACCACAGGATAGTAAGAAGCCGGAAAAGACGGAGATGTATGATATGGAGGAGTTCAAGACTCGGGTCAAAACTAAAGTTGATTTGGTACGGGATTGGAGTTGGGTATACGATCACCTTGACATATCAGGCTTGGAGCCGAAGGACGCTCCGAGTCCGGGTGCGTGGGGGCAGTTGAAGTGGGTGCGGAAGAACGAAAAGAATCGGGAGGACTTTATGACAAAGATACTTCCGAAGATCGTACCGCCGAAATCAGCAATGGAAGACTTGGGTAAATTCGATGATGACAGTCGAACACATTTTGAGCTCCTCGAGAGATTACAAGCAGAGGCAGCAGACGAACCGGGAGAAGTACCCGCATTATAAGTGGGCGTGTGAGAACTGGCCCGGCTATAAGACCAAGGCAGGAAACCTCCGCTTCCGTATCCGGTGTCTCGAGTTGGCGAACGAGAATGATAAGTACGCCGAGGAGTTGTGGATCATGTGCTCTCGGGATATTTTATTTTTCATCAACACCTTCGTAATGACATACGACCCGGACTTATCACCGAAGATCACAACGATACCTTTCATCACATATAATTTTCAAGACATCGCACTCAACGATTTACTTGCTTCGATCATGCAGAAGTTCGACATCGTCACAGAAAAGTCGAGACGTATGGGCTTGACGTGGTTGATACTTGCGGTGTATTTTTGGCTTTGGACTTTTCGACCATACTTAACTTTTAGGTTGCTTTCAATTAAAGAGGATTTGGTTGACAAGACGGACAACTCGGACTGTTTGTTTTGGAAGTTATTATTTATTTTAGACCAACTCCCGCCGTTCTTGAAGCCGGTATTTAGTTACAACCATCTCAGTATACTCAATATAGAGAACAATTCATCGTTAATCGGATTGACGACGACAAGTGACTCGGCTCGAGCGGGCAGATGTACTTCGATGTTTCCCGATGAGTTTGCAACGGTGCCGGATGGAGACGGACTCGAAGCGGCAACGCAATCGGTAACGAAGAGCAGGATATTTAATTCAACTCACAAGGGAGCGGGTACAACTTTTTACAGGCTCACGCAAAAGCCTTCCGTTAAGAAACTTTCTTTGCATTGGTCACTCCATCCATTGTATAGCAGAGGGCTTTATTATTCTAAGGACGGCAAACTTGTTTTGCTTGACGATACAAAAAGTGTCGTGACGGTAACGAGGGAGGAATACAACTTTCCCGAAGAGTATCCTTTCCGGTTGGATGGCAAGTTAAGATCTCCGTGGTATGATAACGAATGTGACCGAGCTTCACACCCGATGGTGATAGCACAAGAACTCGACATGGATCCGTTTGCTTCGGACTTCCAATACTTCGACGGCAACATGATACAGGGTATTGAGAAAGATGATGTCCGTCCGCCGTACCTTGAAGGCATGTTGGAGTTTGATGCGGACACACTCGAGCCGATAGAATTCGTAGAAGGTAAGAATGGCCCTATGAAGTTATGGATCAACCTCGATGCTTACGGACGTCTTCCGGGAGACTTACAGGTTGGAGCCGGTCATGATATCTCGGCAGGTACCGGAGCGAGTAACACCGCAGGGTCTTATGTAAATCTTAAAACGGGCGAGAAGATCGCAGAGTATACAAACCCGTGGGCGAAGCCCGAGTCGTATGCGGACATAGCGGTTGCTACGGCGAAGTGGTTTAACAATGCTTTTATGGTTTGGGATGGTGGCGGTCCGGGGCGTACATTTGGGGACACGGTAATCAGGACATATCGATATGTTTATTATCGCAGGAACGAAGAAGGACTTACGAAAAAAGTCTCGGACAAGCCAGGTGTCTTTTTGAACTCGAAAGAGAAGGATGCGTTACTTGGTTCGTACCGCAGGATGTTGAAGGACAAGGTGTTCATCCAACGCAGCAGTATCGCCAATCAAGGGTGCTTATTGTTCATATTTACATTGGCCGGGGGTATTGTGCATAGTTCGACGGTAAATTCGGTGGACCCGTCGGGAGCAAAAGCGGAGCATGGAGATATCGTTACCGCTGACGCACTTGCGGCGAAGGCTGTAGATTTATTAGGGAATAAACTTTTAAAGGTCGAAAAAGGAGAGGCGACGTGTTGTTGGGCGTCGCGTAAAGCGGAAAGCGAACGGGACCGAAAAGCAGAAAGTGGATGGTAATCCAAAACGAAAGGAATGTTATGAAGGATGACAAAATAAAAGCTGACGAGGTAGCCATCACCGACTCCAGAACAAAGAAGAAGGTTTATGGTCGTCGTCTGTCGGACACGGTGGCTTTCACAAGGTCGGAGATAGAGAGCAATAAGGAAACAGTAGCAACCCAAAACGGAAGGAATGATTATGTCAAGTAAGATAAAAACAGTAAACCATGATGACGAAGATTTATTTAGAAAAGGGCACTCAACGGAAAATCCCCAACTGAGGTTTGATGTTATGTTTAAGTGGTGTGGTATTCCCGCCAGAGCATTCAAACAGGCAAGCAGAAAAAGAATGGTAACCCCAAAACGAAAGGAAAAATTATGGAACTGAGACAACATCAGAAAATCGACAGATTGGCGCATTTAGAGCACGGGTTAATTGCTTCATCTTGTAAGGGGTTTTCGTGTAGTTTCCCAAGAGCAGGGAAGGACTTAAAAATGCTTGCAGCCTCTTTTGATTTTACATTACCCATAGTCATCAGCCTTGACGAAGTTGATGAGACGGAAGATGTTGCTGCCCTTTTTCAAGAAAGATTTGATGAACAGTTAGCTAAATTTCGTGACGACATATCTAATCAGATTGAAATAATGAAAAAACGGTGGCTTGCAAAAGAAAGCGAGAGGTAAAATGGACTTTGCAGAAGCATTAAAAGCCCTCAAAATGGGTGATAAGGTCAAGCGTACAAACTGGTGTGACTACCAGGATTATATCCAAATACACAGTTCAGACACAGCCGGATCAATGACATTACCGTTTATTTTCATGGTAACATCAAAAGGTGGAGTAGTGCCTTGGGTGCCTTCTCAGATAGATCTGTTGAGTACGGATTGGATGATTGTTTTTTAAAAGTACGATTATTTGGCTTTTGTGACGAAATTATTAAAGAAGCTTATCTTTAAAATATAGGGCTTTGCGGGGTATCTGGCCAGATACCTTTGCGACTAAGAACAACCAAAGCGGCAGTTTAGGTGCCTGAACCACCTTTACTGCCGCTTTTTTTGTTGCCCTAACGAGGCGAACGAATGGGATTAAGTAGATTAGAAATTACACAGCTTTCTAAAGCGGTGGGTTACAGTTGGAGTGCCCTTGGGGTATTCCGGCAGAGACGGTTGGAGTCGATACGTGAATACGTTGGCAAGTATTATTCCAATAACGGAGCCCGTGACCGTGTGCCAATCAACCTTTTAGAATTGGCGATGAATATTTATTTGCAACGACTCGTAGCTCAAACACCGGCAGTTGAGATCACTACCGACTATCGGCAGTTGAAGGAAATAGCCACGAGGTTTGAGATAGCAACGAACCATCTCGTCAAAGAAATAAATCTCGGCGACACACTTCAACTATCAGTGACCGGTGCGATGTTCTCGATGGGAACGGTTAAGGTGGGCCTTAATCGGACGAAGGTAGAGGTCGGGGGATACACACACGATAGCGGCCAGCCTTTCGCTGATAATGTCAGCTTGAATAATTGGGTCCACGATATGACGGTGGAGCGGGAGGAGAACGAACAATTCCGGGGCGACTTTTACAATATGACTTTGAGGGATGCAGTTGAAGCCTTCAAAGGTGCCCACGACAAACTCATACCACGCGACGAGCAAAGACACCAAGAGGGCGAATCGGATCACGAGATATCAGAAGGCGAAACAGGACAAAGGGAAGAATTCCGACAGACGATACGGGTCCTCGACCTATGGCTTCCAAAAGAAAACTTAATGCTACAATGCCAGGTATCGGACGACCTTAATGATCCGATTGATGCGGTATTGAATGAAATAGACTGGGAAGGCCCGGAACGGGGCCCGTATCACAATCTCGGTTTTGCGAAAATCGAGAACAATACTATGCCTTTATCACCGGTGATGGTTTGGAGGGACCAGCACGATCTCGCAAATAAGTTATACCGCAAACTCGGTAGCCAAGCGACGAGGCAAAAGACATTACTCGGAGTAGCAGCCGGTGGCGATGCGGATGGTAATAGGGTTATCGAAGCAAACGACGGTGAAGCGATCAGGATGGATAATCCGAAGAACGCACAGGAATTTAAATTCGGCGGCGTTGATCCGACATCGTTAGGCTTTCTTCTTACAGTTAAAGATGTATTCAGTTATATGGCCGGCAATCTTGACATGCTCGGCGGTCTCGGTCCTCAATCGGAAACTCTCGGTCAGGATAAGTTATTGAGCGACAGTGCTTCCATGCGTATCCAGAAGATGCAAAAGGAAACAATGAAGCACGCAACCAGCATTACCGAAGACCTTGCCTTTTACTTACACGAAGATCCGTACATCGAGATACCGATGGTTAAGCGGGTCAAGGGTTTTGAGGATATTATCACCGTACCGGCCTCTTACGGACCGGCGGACAGGGAGAAAGGTGACTTCCTCGAATACAATTACAGGATCAGACCGTACTCGCTGCAGCACATGACACCGGAAGCGAAGTTGCAGGGACTTAGAACCATACTCAGTGAAATGATAACACCGTACTTGCCGATGATGGAGGCACAGGGGATCACTTTAGACTTCGAGTCGTTGTTCAAGAAGGTTGCGAAGCTGGGGAATATACCGGAATTGGAAGACATTCTTATCTTCGCTAATCCGCAACAAACATCACAGCCGATAGGACAGGGACCTCAAAAGGCACCGGTTACTAAGCGAACATACGAAAGACGTTCAATCCCCGGTGCTACAGACCGTGGCAAGAGTGCAATTATGCAGCAGGCGTTGTTTGGCCAGAAGCCACAGGAAAGCGAAGTGGCTTCACTGATGAGGCCAACGGGTTAAGGATATAGCAATGGAACACGAATGTACCAAAAAAGATGTCATTGGCAGGAATACTAAGGATATCGGAACTATCTTTGGCTTAATTGAAAAAATAAGAAACCGGCTGCCACATTGGGCCACACTATTGCTTGCTTGCTTGACTATGGCAATCGGTTGGCTTTTGGCAGCACTGAAAATTGGAGCAAATTAAATGAAGACCCAAAACCTATTAGCTGAAATGACAAAAGACGAGCTTGAGTTCCAAGAGTGGATGTTGAAGCATCTCAAGACAGAGAACGGTATCGAACACCATCCGGCGACACCGAGAGTCTATGTAAGGATTGACAATCACAAGAAGATCGTCTTGACGATGACCTATCCTGAGAAGTTCGCAAGGGAGTATTCGGCAGGGACGGCTTACGGCCTTGTTATAAAGCTCGCAGACGGTGGTGAGGCTTATTATGACGCACAAGCGACACGGAACATGGTTAGAGGTAACGCCGGAGTAAGCACAGCCGGTAACTATCCGATGGCCTCTTATGCGTGCGGGATAAGTGAAGAGGAGATACCGGAGTACATGGAAATAGACCGAGTCGGCGGTGTGCCAACCGAGTACACAAAAGGACCGGACGGAGAGGGTGGCGATCCTATTTTTAGAAGCAAGAAGCACAGAAGGGAATATTGTGAGTTGCATGGACTGTTCGATCGTAACGCAGGTCTTAGTGACCCGGTACCTAAGAATAAATAATATTTAAACCCAAAACAGGAGTAAGATTATGAGTGCATTAAAAAAGATTACTAAAGACATTTTTTGTTTCCACTTTTCCCTGTTTGAAATAGCCACATTTGACGGATTACAGGTGATATTGGGAAGCTGGACAGACGGCGTTTTTACAGAATACGGCCACGCTATACGGCTGGAAATCTTCAATAAAGCCATAGCGAGAGTTCGTGGCTACAGACATGGTGTGCGTAGAACCGCATTGACTGTGTTCGGTGTGATCATGTTCTCGTTTGAGATTGATGAGAAATTAGGAAAAAGGTGGAATTTTTTCCAATACAAAGAAAGACCTGTATTTTAACCCGAAACCCAAGACAGGAGTATTGAATTATGGCTGACACAGAAACAAAATCAGATGACCTTCAAGAAGAAGAGGTCGAAGAAAAAGTCGAACAAACCGAAGGTGAGAAGGCAGCTGAAAAGGCAAGTTTAGCTTTCGATAAAGAAATCGACAAAGAGCTTGCTGGCGAAAGTGAAGACGAGGAAGAAACCGAGAAAAAACCCGGCGAAGAAAAAGATCCCGCCGATGATAGTAAAAAGGAAGAGGAGAAAAAAAAGGCCGACGAAGAAGATACCGGCAAGAAGAAGGATGAGGAAAAGGCTCCGGAGTTTCCGGAGGAATTGTTGAGTAAGGCTAAAGAGTTGGGTATCGACGAGGATACCGCAAAATCTTTCAGTAGCCCGAAAGACCTTTTGAACACGCTAACTATCTTAGCGAAAACTTCCAAGAAGCCCGACGATGATAAGAAGTCGGATGACGACAAGAAAAAGGAAGAGGAGGTCAAGCCGTTTGATTGTGGGCTTTCCTCGGAAGCTAAAGATGGCGAGGAAGGTTTCGACCAAGCCCTTATTGAAGCGGTCAACAAAATGGGTCAGGGATTTACGGATCAAATCACCGAACTCAAAAAAGGCAACGCCGAACTCCAAAAAGGCAACGACGAATTACGCAAAAGTAATGAGGCGACGGCTTTGGAAGAGGCCAACCGTAAACACGAAGATTGGCTTGAGTCTCAGTTGAAAGACTTAGGTAAAGATTACGAGGACACGTTCGGCAAGGGCAGCATAGACAGTCTCGATCCAAAGAGTACCGAGGCTGTAAACCGTAACAAGGTCAACGACGAATTGTTAGCGTTGGTGGCCGGTTACAAAACAACCGGTATGAAAATGCCGGAAAAAGATGAGTTATTCAAAAGAGCGTTGGATTATGTAATTAGTGACAAAGTTAAAAGCGTCGCTGCTGGTAAGACCGGGACGAAGCACAAAAAACGTGCGAAGCAAACGATAGGAAAACCCGGGGCCAGTACCGAGGCTCAAACCAAAGAAGAGAAGGTCTTGCAGGATAATTTAGACTTCGATAAGAGAATCGAAGAAGAAGAAGCAGATTAAGGCCTTTCTCTTCATAATATTGAAGGGATAAAGTTATGCCTATTTCAGATGATGACATTGCGGACTTAGCAACGACTACGCTGACTTCTCAGCGAAAAGGTAAGTTCACGGATATATCGCAGGAGCTTCACGACTATATAGTCGTGCCGTACCTGCTTACACAGCGAGGTGGAATGAAGGTCAAACGTGGTGGTCAGGGTATCGAAGAGACGATCATGTACCAGCACGGCGACGGAGCACGGTGGATTGGCGAGTACGATGAAGATGTCGTAAACGTCATTGACCACTTGAAGAAGATGAAGGTCAACTGGTGCCTTCTGACGGCAAGCCTGGCCTATACACGGTCGGAAATGCTGAACAACAGAGGCAAGGAGCGTATCAACGATATCATCAAGCCAAGGCGACTTGCTATGTATTTAAGTGTAGCACAGTTGATGGAAGAGGCGTTCTTCGGAACACCGGACGCTGACGACGACTTGACGATGTGGGGTCTGGAATATTGGATCACCAAAAACAGCACGACTGGTTTCAATGGCAGTTACGCACCCGGCTTCACTCGAAAAGGCGGTATCAACGATACTATTGTGACCGGCTTCAAGAACTGGACAGCACCGTATACGGCTGTATCCAAAGTGGACCTTATTTCCGCGATGAAGAAGGCTCACAGACAGACTCATTGGAAGTCCCCGAGAAAAATGAGCGGTGTCGAAGGTGACTCAATGCCCGACAAGAGAATACTGCTTTGCAACGAAGATATCCTGGAAGATGTCGAGGACATCGGTGAGGCACAGAACGAGAACATCGGGCGGGATATTGCAGCTTACAACGCCGGTATGGGTTTGACGAAAAATGTAGACGGTGAAATTCTTTTCAAGAAGAAACCGTTTATTTGGTGCGAAGAGCTCGACAGCGATACATCCGATCCGGTCTACGGAGTAGATCTGTCAACATTCAACATGCTGGCCCAGGCTGGTGATAATATGAGGCTTGGCAAATTCAAGCCTTCACCAAAGCAGCACCGTACAGTTGAGGCACACCTTGACCATAAGTGTCAAACGATATGCACGAACCCGAGGAATAACTTCTGCATATCGAAGTAAAAGCAGTAAGCGTTTTTGAGAAATTGTTTGAAGTAAAGAATTAGTAAGGAGAATTAGTTATGTCCAGGAATTTAACGAATTACGAGAAACAGGCGAATACGATCCCTATCGAGGTAATATACCGGGGGTCTACCGCCTTGAAAAAGGGTCATGGCATGTGCTACGATCTGGATTACTATACATCCGAGACAGGTCAGGCCGTCACCGATCCATGGGAAGGCAGAGGCCTGAAAACGGTTGAGATACCAAGTTCCACAAACAACCATGCCTTTGCCGGCGTTCTTTCACAAAACTATCCGAGCACCGCAGGGAAGACACAGAGAATCACATTGTATGCACCGGGTGGTTGTGCGATGATCTCTCAGAGGGCAACGTCAGTTATCAATCACGGTTTGCTTACTTGTGTGGTTGGCGAAAATGACAGTGGTGTCACCACAGACATCAATGGTTTGTTTGGTTATGGCGGGTTCGCCGGTAGAGGTTCTGCTATACCGCTGCAAACATTGGCTGTAGCTGATGAAGGCGATATGCCTATGCAGGAAATCACCGGCGTATCAGTTTCTGTCTATGCTTCGGCGACAGGCCTTACCACCTTTACATCAGCGACAGGTACGCCCGGTACCTATATGGGCTATGAGTCAGCAGCCGTTGACGTAACCGACTACGAAGCTGTCGTATGGGGCGGTGCTAAAGAAGCTGATGCAAGTGAGCGGTGTCCTTCCGGTGTCTATCCCGTTGTTCAGGCAACCGGAGCTACTACGTTCACCGTTACAGGTGATACAGGCGATGGTGCATGTACGGTTACTATTGTCAAAAAGAACCTGCTGAAGCTGGCGTACCTCTTAGACGGTCCAGAGTCTGGTCTTAGCGACTATTATGTTGCCGATGGCAGTGCGACTACAGAAGCTATTCTGCTTACTGGTATGTCGATTGTTCTCGGCGGTTATGAGTTGGATGGCGATTGTGGTACTGACGTTGAAGATGCAGGTTTTGAAGGAGCACAAAAAGGATTCTATCTGCTCGCCACTGTAAAAACGAGCAACTTGGTGCTTGATGTTACCAGTGGCTACACTCTTTCAGGGACTGCGATTGCGGGTGGAACTTTGTCAACAGTAACGATGGATGCGGCTGGTGACTGGGTAACTATGCAATGGCATGAGTTTGGCCCGGCAGCGGCGGTAGGTTCTGGCTACGGTGCATGGCAAA
>Ga0307928_10000099_pt1 | contig 51511 bp, 79 predicted proteins | sample AceLakmetagen232_FD_201815 | JGI IMG/M metagenome (GOLD analysis project Ga0307928, IMG submission 201815) | Saline water microbial communities from Ace Lake, Antarctica - #232 | ecosystem: Environmental > Aquatic > Non-marine Saline and Alkaline > Saline | place: Antarctica: Ace Lake...
GTGGCTTTCCTTAAAAAGACTGTCAAAAATCAGGACATTTTGGTGGCAGAACTTACCTTTAAAGACAAGGCAGATGTTAAAAGAACTGCAGTCTTTGTTTTAGACCAGAAACTTACTGAAGGTAATTATAAAGAAATTGCTGAAGGACTAACACAATGAAGAAACGCAACAAAATATATGATGCTGTTATAAAAATACTTGAGGACAATCCTTTAACTAGAAATAGTGATAAATTGCTTTACTGGAAAATATTAGAAGAAGCTGGTCTAATTTATGACTACCCTGGTGGAGGAACAATAACTTTTAAAAAGTTTATGAGAGCTCCATCTTATGAATCTATAAGTAGAGCAAGACGAAAAATCCAAGAATTAAATCCATGGTTGAGAGCCACTGATCCTACTGTTCAAAAAGCTAGAAAACAAAAACAGAAAACAAAAGGGACTTTTATATACAGAGAAGAGATATAGAAATAGGATAAAGGATTCAAAAAAGTATGACAGAAAAAAAGACCATTTTTCAAATTCTCAATTTATTTCCTGAAGCGATATGGGACAGATTTGCTGGAAACAATTTTGAAGGGATTACTATATTCGGTTGGGTTAAAAGAATCGATGGAAACCATGATTTTTTGATTTTAGAAATATGGCAAAGTGAAATAATGAAATGTATTACATCTTCAGCGAAGTATTCAAAACAATTTGCTGAAAGATGCGGGCTAAATCATACTGACTGTAAGCGAGTTGAACAATGTTGGCCTGATACTAATTGTATAAATTTAGTAAATAAAAGAGATAAAGTATGACCAACCACCAAGACAAAATAAGATTAGCCAGAAAATTGAGAACAAAAGATGAGGAAGCTAGGGGGGTGTCTATTTTTCGAACAAAGGCTTGGGAAAATAGGACAGAAGCAATCAGAGGGCGTGTTAAAAATACTGAGACAAAAATGAAAAAAGCTAGTTTGGAAGCTAAAAAAAGAAAAAGTAAACTAATTAAAGGAGAGCATGAAATTAGAAGAAGTAATAAAAAAAACTAGGCTAGACCTTGGCGAGACTCAGGAACAATTTGCCGTGAGATTTGATGTGGTAAAATATACGATCTATTGTTGGGAAAAGAGAAGACGAAAAGCACCATACGAAGTTTTAGAGTTTTGTCTAGAGTTTCAAAAAGCACAAGAATAAAGAATATGAAAAAATTGCTACTTCACGCTTTAATTATTCTAAATGTTTTTGTTTTAGGTTTTTATTTAGGCAGGGTCAACGCTAATCGTCAACCAAAAATTTTGACAGGACTGAAAACAAAGCGACCAGAAGATGTAAATAGCTTGTTAGAGATAATCAACGACTACAGAATTAGCAACAACTTAACATATTTAGAAACAGACCCATACCTTTGTAAAATTGCCAACGAGAGATCGCAAGAAATAGTTGCCGACTGGAGTCACGATGGATTTAAGAAGTTAGATCATCCATCTGAATATGCAGCCAATGGAGAAAACTTAGCAAAATTTTTTCAAACAGACCAGAAGGTTTTGGAGAGCTGGTTAAACAGTCCAACTCACAAAGATATTTTAGAAGGAAACTATAACACTGGCTGCATCGGTAAAACTAGTGTTGCTGGCATTAATTATTTTGCGTTAGAAGTAGGGAGAAAAAAATTGTAACTAATTAAAAAAGATAGATATTGTGAAAAAAGAAAAGAACAAAATATTTGCAATCGGCGATATTCATGGTTGTTACATTGAGCTAATGTTGCTCTTTAAAAAACTACCACTGAATCCCAAAAATGATACTGTTGTTTTTATGGGCGACTACATAGACAGAGGTCCAGATAGTAAAAAAGTCGTAGATCAGCTGATTAAGTGGAAAAAGAGATATCCACACTGGGTGTTCTTACGCGGCAATCACGAAGATATTTTTGAGAATTGGATTAGTGGCGGTCAGAAGTATCAGGAAGACAAGCAGTGGAACTGCTTTCTCCACAACGGGGGTAAGGAAACGCTCAAGTCTTATGGCTTATCTGAGCCAATCAGAATGGGAATCCCAAAGGAACACCAAAACTTCTTGTTCAAGGAAACAGAGATAATGTATGAAACTGATGATTATGTTTTCGTTCATGGTGGATTAATCCCTGGAGACACGATTGAAAACATAAAGAAACTCATGAACAACACTATAAAAAACGCATTGCTTTGGGCTAGGGAAGGATTCATCGACAGTGACTGGGATTGGGGTAAACTTGTAATCTTTGGACATACACCAGCCTATGAAAAACGCTGGGGAACATTTGGCCAACCAATTGTAATGAAAAATAAGATAGGCATTGATGGATCTGTTTGTCCAACTGGTTGTAAAAATTTAATAGCAATAGAATTACCAAGTAAAAAATTTTACTTTCAAGAGAATGTAACGTGCAAAAAAAATAAGATTACTAAACTAGGTTTAATAAAAGGAAAGCAGAAATGACAAATAAAAATTTAGTCCCACAACAAACACAGCCAATTACGTTAGACCCAAGTTTTTTAGCTCAGGCCAAAAACTGGGAGGATTTTGTTAGCCTTTGGATGATTTCAAAGGAAATTGATGTAAGAAATCAATGGTATAAGGGCGACATCGCCGACAGAGTTGCTGTAATACACGGAGAAAGCAGTTTAACAAAGTTTGCCATAGATATAGGCGAACCAGTTAGAACCATTGAGCATTACAGGCGCGTTTCTCGTGCTTTTAGAGGCACAGACAGAGGCCTTAACCTTAGCTGGACCCACTATCTTATTGCTTCATTCACAGACTCATTTAAAAAGGGAAAAAATAAATTTGATGGCAATGAGCGCGTAAAATGGGCTGAAAAAGCAAACGACGAGGGTTGGTCGACAACTAGGCTAACTGCTGAAATTAAAAAAGCAGGATTCATTAAAGATCAAGGAACGATGTTCGACTACTGGAATAATTATTTTGATAAACTAAAAAATATGCTCATGCACATAGAAAAAGATTCCCTCACCAACGAGGAAAGAAGGCAATTAATTGACAGACTTGTAGCCGTATTGAGTGAGTTTGAAGACTATCTGGCTCACTAAGCGCAGATTGATTTTTAACCCAGCTTTTGGTATAATTAGCAATAAGAGAATTATGAAAACAAAAGAAACAAAAGAATTACTCAAAGATCTTGATATTAAAGTTGATCGCGTATTAAAAATGGGCGATGTATTTAAGTTTAAGTGCACTGGTTGTGGCAAATGTTGTTTTAATAATTCGGTGTTAGTGAATTGTTATGACATAATTAGATTAAGACATGCGCTTAAAGCTTCTACTACTCAAATTCTTCAAAAAGGCCTACTTGGATTCAATATTGGATCATTTTCTGGTTTGCCAATTTGCACTCTTTCATTCCAAAACCTTTCACCACAGTTTACTAAATGTCCATTTTTATCTCCAAAAACAATAACAAAGAAAAATAAATCAAATCCTAAAAGAGAGCTAAAGATTGAAAAATGGCTTTGTTCAGTCTACCAGGACCGACCAATAGCTTGTAGATTTTTTCCATGTGGAAGAACTAAGAACATTAATAAGAAAACTGGCGAGGTAAAAAAAACATTTTTCCTGCAAGAGGCTGGGGAATTTTGCCCTGGATTCAAACAAGAAAAAGAACAGACTTTAAGACAATATTTAAAAGATGCAGAATTTAAGCACTATGACGAGGGAAGCACCAAATTCGCTTCATTGATGGAGAAACTTTTGACATCGGGCTTTTTTATACCCACAAAAAAGAATGATAAAAAGAAAGCAGCTTTGAAAAAAGACTCAGGAGTATTCTTAACGCTCGCTAACATCATGTACAACTTCGACTCTTTCAACTATTTCAGCGATGACAAGCGGGTTTTAAAAACAATCAATGATCCAAAAGCGACCCAAAAAGATTTCTTATACGTCGCTGATAAGATAGAGACTCTTATTTCATATTTAATAGAACTTTTCAAGAGACACGACCACTACGGCAACGACGATATTATCATGAAACTAATTAAAAGTTATACGAATAAAAAGGCACCCTAATATGTCTATAACCTACTGTCCTTACTGCGACAATTACATTGACCTTGATATGGAGGTTGAACATTTAGAAATTTGTAAAGAGGAAAATGATGGCAAATAAAACAACTACAAAAAAAAAGCCAAAGAAAAAAGAACCAGTGCCAGTTAATGCAGAAGAGGTAGGCACCGTAGAACTATCTCCATACGAGGCAATGGATTTGGCTGACGAAGCTCAAATTATTGACGAATTAGAGGGCAAATTATCTCCACAAGACATGGAAACCTTTGTTTATAGCTTTCCTGATAAGCAATCTGGTAGAGACGTTACTGGACTATCTTGGAAGGGAACTAAGGCAACTTGGTGGGAGCTCAACAATCGTAAATTAACCGATATGACTATTACTGAGAACGTAAAGATTACTCAGGGTGAGGGATTTATTGATGTTGCAGTTTATGCTTACGATAAAAAGCGAAAAATTGGTGCCTGGGGAATGGCTCGTGGCTACACAAGCATGAAAACTAGAAGTGGAGCATTAATTGATAGATTTTGTTCAGCAAAGGCAATGAGTAAGGCTCAACGAAATGCTTTAAATCAGCTCTTCCCATCAGACCTAGTGGCAAAACTAATTAAAGAATGGATTGATAAAGGTCATTCTAAAAAACTGAGTGCGCGATCTACGGGTCGAACACGACAAAGAGTGGTTCATTCAAGCCAAGTTTATAAAACTCCGAGCCAAGAAGACTTAATGGCTAAGTATGCAATGGACACAGCTCAAGTCACTCCGAAATGTCCAAGTTGTGGAGCAATAATGAAAATTGTTGAACGCAAAGACAAAACTGGAATTTTCTGGAGTTGTAAAAACTGGAGAACCAAAGGATGCAAGGGCTATAGCATAGACGAAGTAGACTTGGATGGAACCATTACAATGAAGGGCTCAAAACCAGCTCCTAAGAAAGAAGAAAAACAGGTAGAAGAGGTGGATGTAGACGACATTCCTTTTTAGGGACTAAGCGTACAAGATTATGGAAAAAAAGAAAATTATTGTAATCCCAGCGAAGAAAGCAACGACCAGAGAAGTTACTATTTATTGTTGTGATTTTTGTGACCATGAAAGCAAGGATCGTTCTAGATTTAGAAAGTGCTGTCTGTGCGAGAGAACTGTGTGTCACCATTGGGAAAAAGCTTGTTATAACTGGGATCCCTATGAAACAGGGGACTATCCCGACATATATTGTCCAGTTTGTTATCATTTAAGGTATAAAAAATATGACAAAGATTTTAGAGATATTGATAATGAGCAAGAAGAAAAAACTCAATTATTACTTAAAAAAATTAAAAAAATTAGTTTAAAAACCAACCACATTTAAAATCATGAAAAGGGAGAAGTGAAACAAACATTTTATTTTCAACATGATAATAATGCCTATGCTGATGAAAAAATAGTAGACTTAAGAATGAAACACGGCGCAGCTGGATATGGGGCTTATTGGGCAATATTAGAACAATTACACCAAAACAATGGCAAAATGCAATTGGATAGCAAAAGGTTAGCATTTGCTTTGCAATTGGATGCTAATTTAGTAGAGAGCATTATAAAAGACTTTGATTTATTTGTTATTGAAAACAATATTTTTTACAATAAAAGACTTTTAGAACATTTTGAAAAACGTAAACAAATATCAGAAATTAGAGCAATTGTTGGTAAAAAAGGAGGGTCAAAATCTAGAGGTAATGAAGCAATTGGTAAGCAATTGCTAAGCAAAAACAAGCAAAGGAAAGGAAAGGAAAGGAAAGGAAAGGAAAATAATACAATACCCTTTAATAATTCATTAGAAAAATATATAGAAACTTTTAACGAATATTTTGGTGGTAATTACCGACTAACAACGGGGAGGGATAAAAAATTAAAGACGAGACTTGAAACGTATACCTTAGAACAGATTTTAGAGGCTCTCAAGAATCTATCAGCTTCTGCTTTTCACACTGGTAAAAATGAAAGTGGATGGAAAGCAGATCCAGACTTCTTAATTAGAAATGACGAGCAGATAGATAAGTGGTTAAATCAGAGACCAAACAAAAAGGTTCGGAAAAAAATAATAATCAAATTACCAGGAGAATAAACATGCAAGCAAATTGGAAGCAATCTGTTTTAGAGGTAGGAAAATTAAATAGCAATATTCCCGAGGTAATAGACAACTACAATAAGTTGGGGGCTGATTATGTTAAAACCAAGGAATCTGGGAAATATCAGCGAATAGAAGTTACTTTACCTGATATTTACTTGTTTAAAAATATTTTGATAGTTTATCGGACTTTAGTTGGAAAAGAATTAATAAGAGCTTTTTATGTTTTGTTTAATAATCAAGATAACGTTGTTTATACAAGGTACTTATTTGGGAATCCAAATGAAAGGAAAGGATTTAATTAAGCGGAATAAACATTAAATAAATAGTAATTAATAAAAATTAAGGAGTAAATATTATGAGTAAAACAAAAATCATTTTACTATCAATCTTAGCCGCCGTTGTGATTTTCGGCATGTCAACTTTTTCTTGGGTAACTGGATCATACAACAGTATGATTACTCAAAGAGAGCAGGTAAATACTGCGTGGTCAGAGGTAGAAACTCAATACCAGAGGCGCTATGACTTGATACCAAACCTAGCCAATGCCACCAAAGGCTACCTGGCACATGAACAGCAAGTTTTCAAAGACATTGCTGACGCACGCACTCAATATGCGGGAGCCCCAACTGGCTCAGAAGCAAAAGTAGAAGCAACTTCTGGACTTGAAGGCGCTTTATCCAGACTTCTGGTAATCATGGAAAACTATCCAGTTTTGAAGGCTGATGCAACGGTGCAATCTTTAATGGATGAATTGGCTGGTACAGAAAATCGTGTGACTGTAGCTCGTTCTCGTTACAACGAAGATGTCAGAGATTACAATATCGATATTAAGAAGTTTCCAAGAAATTTCTTAGCTGGAGTATTTAATTTCGACGAGAAAATATTATTTAAAGTTCAAACTGAGGAAGCCAACCAAGCTCCCACAGTAGATTTGGAGGTAAATTAATATGAAAAAAGCTATATTTTTTGGATTTCTGCTAATGATTGCAATTGCTATTGTTTGCATCGCAGACCAATCACCTAAAGCTGAAATAATCAGTCCAAAAGCTGAAATAAGCTATCCAGAACCAATCGGGTATGTGGTAGATACAGCGAATGTTCTGTCAGCAGAAACTGAAGCAACTTTAACCCAAATCTTAACTGAACTTGATTCTACTGCTCAAGTAGCTGTTGTTACAGTTGAAACAACTCAACCACAGGACGAAAAACAGTATGCAATTGAGCTGGCAGAAAGGTGGAAACCTGGATACGAAGGAAAGGACAACGGCGTCATTTTCTTAATCGTAACCAAAGACCGCAAGGTTCGAATAGAAGTGGGTAAAGGTCTAGAATCTGTTTTGAATGACTCCAAAGCAGGCAGAATTTTAGACGACTCTGTTGTCCCTCATTTGAAAAATAATGACTGGGATAATGGTGCATTATCAGGAGTCGAAGCAATTAAAAGAGAGGTGACAAAATAATGTCAAAAATGCAAGTAGGAGACAAAATCGAGCTCCAAAAACAAGACGTAGAAGTAATTAAATGCGAGGACTGCGGAGCATTGATGGTAAACATTGACGCAGACGAAATTCAAGCTGGAGACCTTAAAACTCTTAAAAGAAAAGGTGTAAGAATTTCAAATCCAGAGACTGAAAAACCCATCTGTCTTAAATGCGAATTTAATAAGGTGCCTTTTGGCCAAAGATTATCAAAATGGTTTGATTCAGATGATGATGACGACAATAGCTTCTTTAGCCCACCAAGCAGAACATCACGTAGAAGTTCTTCAACTTTTGGAGGAAGTAGTGGTGGCGGTGGATTTGGTGGATTTGGTGGAGGTGGTTTCTCTGGGGGTGGTGCTAGTAGAAGCTTCTAATTGATATACTCAGCCTCTTTACAGGGGTTGAGATATGACAATTAAAAGCACCGCTTGAATCAAAAGCGGGATTGTGATATAGTATAGGGGCCTGGTTAGAGACGGATTTAATTATAAGTTATACAAAGATAGAATATGCCATACGGAAAAGTTATTTACAGGCCACTACCAGAAGATATGTTTATGTGCGAATATCCTGTAAAGGATTCATCTGGAAATGATGTCCCTTGTGGTAAGTGGTGTAGAGATTTGGCTAGGCATATCACCAGGCATCATAAAATTACATGTCTTAAATATAAAAAGATGCTTGGATTGAATCGCAACACTTCCCTCATCAGTGAGCAAACAAAAGAGAAATTAAGAGCGGCTAACCTAAAACACAAAACTTATATTAATTTAGAAAAAGGCAAACAACATCAGTTTAAGAAAGGGGATAATACTATCCAAAAATATAAACGTAGCGAAGAATCTAAGAACAGGTTGAGAACACTCCGTAAATAAGATATAATTACAAAAGGAAAATATGGAAAATAATATGAAAAAAGAAGAAGAAAAAATTTTTAAGACTACAAATTTCCACATCTGCGTATGGCTGCAGATGAATGGTTGCACACTAAAAAGTATTGACTGGACTAATAGCCGCAGGGCAAACTTTGTCTTTGATGATTTTGAAGACAGAGAAACATTGGTAAACAATTTTTTCAAACAAGAACAGATACAGAGCTACATTAGCATTTCTCAAGAAACAAAAGCGAGAATGTACTCGAATAATCCACCAGTCGAATATGACAGAACTTGAAAAAACAATATTAGAAATCAATAAGAAGTTTGGAGTCAATACAATCGGCAAAATTGCTGATATGCCTACTGTCAAAACTGAGCGCATCTCATCTGGCTCTCACTTTCTTGACTGGGCCATTGGTGGCGGTTGGCCACTCGGTAGAAGCATCGAACTCTATGGACCCTACTCTTCAGGAAAATCTCTTACGGCTCTTAGGACAATAGCAGAAGCCCAAAAACAGGGTTTAAAGTGCGTATACCTAGATTCAGAGAATGCCTTCGATCCAGAGTTTGCCAAAAGAATTGGCGTCAACCCAGATGAGATTATAATTTCTCAAATTTCCTCAGGAGAACAAGTATTTGATATTTTAGACACACTGCTAGACAGCAATGATGTGGCTGTGGTTGTTGTTGATAGTGTGGCCGCATTGGTTCCAGAATATGAGGAAAAAGAATCCATAGGAAAACAAACAATTGGTCTACACGCCAGGCTAATGAGTAAAGCCATGAGAAAAATTACGGCTAAAGCAGCTAGAAATAAAACGCTAATAATGTTTCTTAATCAAATCAGGGAAAAAATTGGAGCATACGGTAATCCAGAAATCACTACTGGTGGAAGAGCTCTTGGATTTTACACATCTTTAAGAGTAGAGGTACGCAGAGGCGAACTTCTCAAAGATGAAAAAAGAATTATCGGACAACAGGTTAAGTTTAAAGTAACTAAGTCTAAAGTCTGCCAACCATTTAGGAACGGATACTTTATGTTTTATCATCCAGACCCAGACACCCCAGAAGCAGAGCTTTTTGATAACGCTGATGAGATGGTATCAATGCTTTTATTGAGCAATGAAATTAAAAGACGCGGCGCTTACTACGATGCCGTGGGACAAACATTTAGAGGCAGAGAAGAGCTAGAACGAAAAATAAGAACTGACAAAAAATTTGAAGAGAAATTATTAAAATTAATGAAAGGCAATGATGGTTGAAATAAATCTTAAAATGAACTACTTTGAGTTCGGTGTTCTATTTGCTTCATTTAAAGATGATGCCTGGGAGAGAATGCCCAGAAGTTTGTGGTTAAAACTTAGAATAATAAGCCTGGAAGCCTACATAAAACACCCATCATTTAAAACAAGTGATGCCGAAACTTTAAAGTCTTGGCGCGAAGAATTACAAAAATTAGAAGAAAGTCAAAATGGCAAGAAGTCTAAATAGAGTTACATTGATTGGGAATTTAACTAAAGACCCAGAATTAAAATATACAACCAGCGGAACTGCAGTCGTGAATTTCACAATTGCAACCAATAGGCAGTGGAAAAGATCTGATGGCAATGAGCAGGACGAAGCTACGTTTACTCGTTGTGTTGCATGGGCAAAACTGGCCGAAATTGTTGGTCAATACCTATTCAAAGGCAAAAAAGTGTATATCGCTGGAAGATTGGCTAACAGAAATTGGGAAGACAAACAGGGACTAAAACATTATATGACCGAGGTTGTCGTTGATGACATGATTATGTTAGACGGTAAACGCGGGAGTGGTTCCACAGTTGAAGCTGCAGAAGAAGTTTTAGGACAAGACGAGCATCCGCCAGAGCCGTAAAATTATAAAATAGCTGTTCAAAGCCAAGAAAAATGGCAAAAAAAAGATTTGATTTTCTTTAGCATCAATACTATACTTAGTATAAATGCCAACAGGAATATACAAGCGTACAAAAAAACATCTAGAAATCATGAGTGAAGTCACAAGTAAGTTATGGAAAAATAAAAAATATCAAGAAAAACAAACTGAAGCTCATAGAGGACATAAACCCAGCAAAGAAACAAGAAAAAGAATGAGTAAAGCTCAAGGAGGAACAAAAAAACCTGGAGCTGGAAAATATAAAAAAAGCGAAGAACACAAGAAGAAATTATCAGAATCTCATAAAGGAAAGAAAAAGCCATGGGCGGGAAAATATAAGAGAAATAAGGAAACAAGGAAGCGTATGAGTGAAATGATGAAGAAGTCTGGGAGAAAACCCCCTTCTCAATTAGGAATGAAAGGAAGTAAAAGTGGCGGTTGGAAAGGTGGTATTACAAAGAAAAATGCTTTAATTAGAAGTAGCAGAGAATTCGATCTTTGGCGGAAGTCTGTTTTTACCAGAGATAATTATACCTGTCAGAAAACAGGAAAGAAGAGTGGAGAACTACATCCACACCATATCAAAAATTTCGCTCAATGGCCTGAATTAAGATTTATAGTTAGTAATGGAATTACATTAAGCGAAAAAAGCCATAGAGAATTTCATAGAATATATGGAACAAAGAATAATACCAAAAAACAAATAAAGGAATTTTTGGAAAATTAATTATGAGTAAAACCCCTTGGAGAAAAAAAGAAATAAAAGATGCTAGAGATTTTAAAGGCAAATTAACTCCAAGAAGCGGAGGCATGTGGTCTTTTCCTGGTGATGTAAAAACAGATATATTTCTAATAGACTCAAAGACTACTAACAGGAAGAGTTATAGCATCACTGCTGATATATGGCGCAAGCTATATTCACAAGCTTTAAAATCACAAAGACTACCCATGCTTTCTGTTGAATTAGCTAATGACGACATAGAAGTGGTAGTATTAGACAAGAACGATTTTATTGCCATCTTAGAAGAATGGCGAAAGGGAAAACAAACATGATTCAATCAAGGTATTTGTGTCCACTATGTAGCGAGGGCATTGAAACTACTGACGCTAACTTTGCTAAAGATAAGCTTTGGGTAAAGAGAGCTGTAGCTTTTATGGAATCACATAAAAATCACAGTCAAGTTATTAAATCTAATTTAAAGGAATATTATGCCCAAAAAAAGATCAATAGAAACAAATAGAGTTAAACTTTTAAAAATATCAGCAGAGATCATAACAGCTATCTATAAAAGAGCTGTAGAAAATAAGTTACCTAAAGATGCTTCTGTGGTTAGAGTTTCTTACAATTCACTATCAAATACTTTCGATGTTATCGTTCACAGTAAAGAGTTTCCAGAGATACTAGAGGGTTCAATGATACTAGAAGTGGATGAATCACCAGTAGTTTCTAGCGATGTGCTAAAATACTTTTAAATCTATGACCAAACTTTTATTGGGAGCGTGTGTTATGCTCTTATTGGTTGGGGTCTTCTACTTTATAACCAAGTGGGAGTCTAAATTACCACCAATTAATTAGTATTAATTATAAGTAAAAGGAATGTGTATGGCTAAACTTTATCAATACGATGACTTGAAAAAAACTAACCAAGCTCTCGGTAGCTTCAAACGCAATGGAGTTCCAGTCAAGGAGGTTAAGTTTGTGGTAATCGACGATAAGATTCAGTTCTTTATTATTGCGGAGCCACCTTATACCTCAAAACCAGAGGATGAAAAAGAGCCAAAGAAAAAAGCTGAGAAAGAAACTAAGGTCGAAAAGAAAGTAAAAAAAGAAGAACCTGAAAAACCTAAGGCTGAAAAAGTCAAGGTTAAAGAAAAAAAAGTAGAAAAAAAATAGAAACGTAGACAAACAATATGATTAAATACGCAAAATGCCACAACTGCGGTGAAATACATTATGTGATTACCAAAGAAGAAGCAGATGCCTTAAAAAAAGAGGGGTATCTGATTGCAGAGTTTAGCGATAGAAACATGGCTTTCTGTTCATACTGTGGCTGTAGTTCAAAAGATGTTTTTTCTGAAGTCACCGAAGAATATGTAGAAGATCATTCAGATGGTAGTCTCATACAACCAATTCTTTTAGACAATGGGAATCAAGATAAGGCTGTGGTAGAATCAAAAAAATAAAGGTCGGGCGCAGGGCGCAAGCGAAACTCCAAATCTCGCTCCGTTGGGTTCGATTCCTAGACGACCTGCAATAAACTTCACCTGCTGCAATATTGCAGGGTCTTAGAGGAAGTCGCTGAAAGACAGAAAGGCTCTACTGCGGGCTCTGACGAGAGTACGATGAGGGTTGCCGACCTCCAGCGAACCTAGCGATTATAAGTTAGTGGCAAACTCTCTCCCTTCCAAGGAGATTTCCTCGGTTCGAGTCCGAGTAATCGCTCAAACTGGTCCCTACCTCGAAAGAGCGTCCAGTGAGGCTAATACCTTTTAAGATGGGAGTAAGCTGAGTAACCTAAACTGACAAGCATGGTTGCTGAGCAATAACACGCCTGTCGTCCAGTGGTCAGGACGCCTCGCTCTAGCGCTAGGACAAGCTCCCTAGAGCACTTATGAGCACTTGATGATAAAATTATGAGATCACCGATCTCATAATAAGAACATCAGCGGGAAACTTAGGTTCGAGTCCTAATAGGTGTACCAAAGATTATTAAGAAAAGGAAAATTATGAGTAAATCATGGAAGAATCTAGAATATGATGCTGCCGAGATACTCGGAGGCAAGCGAATAAGTAGAGGAGCAAACTTCTCTGAATCCGCTCCAGACGTTTGGATTGAAGACTTTCCCCATTTCAAAATTGATACAAAAAGACGCAAAAGATCTAATGCCTTGACGTTGTATAATGAAGTTAAGGATAAATATTGTGATGAAAGTGGAGATGAACCAATCCTTATAATAAGGCAACATTTCAAGAAAACTGCCCTGGCAGTAATAGATATTAAATTACTGGCGAAACTAATGAACTTCGTTAGGGAGAATGAAGGTCAAGATGATCTCTAAAACTAAACCAACAGTAGCAATAATTGGACATCAAGGAATGGTTGGTGGTCCAATCTACAGATACTTTAAAGAGAGGGGCTATCCAGTAATGGGATTGTCACTAAAAAATAAAACACACACCTGGGAAGAAATAAACACAGAAGCAAAATACATATTTATTGCAGTCCCAACACCATTTAATTGGGGAACAAATAAACCTAGTATAAAACCTATTCTAGAAGTACTAGACAAAATACAAGGTGAGAAAATAGTAATAATTAAATCCACAATTCTTCCTGGAACAACAGCTAAGCTTCAAGAATATTATCCATTTCTTTACCTTTTATTTAACCCAGAATTTTTAAGTGCCAAAACTAATTGGCAAGACTTCATCAATCCAGACAGACAGCTTATTGGCTACACAACCAAGAGCTATAAGCACGCCACTGAAGTTTTGAATATGCTTCCGATAAGTCCGTACGGTGCAATCATGAGGGCTGAGGAAGCAGAGATAGCCAAGTATGTAAACAATTTCCATGGTGCTCTAATGGTTATTTTCGCTAACTTTTTTTATGATGTATGTGAGGCAGCTGACGCAGACTTTGAGATTGTTAAGAAAGCAGCTGTTGCCTCTAAATGGGTTGGTTCGCCAATGGGCAGAATGTACTGGAATGTATTTCATGGTGGCTTTCGTGGGTACGGAGGCGGATGCTTCCCGAAAGACATAAATTCGTTGCTTGAATGGTGCAAAGACAACGGAATAAGTCCAGAAATATTGGAAGCAACTAGAACTGTAAATAGAAGATTGTTGGCCAATTCTAAAATGACAGAAGAGAACGCAGAACAAATTGGAAAAAAATCTAAAGATGGCAAAATCAAGTAGTCCAAGCATTAGCTCATTATTGCCAGATCCAGCAGATATTAATGCTGTGGCGGCTAGTGTAGATTTTAAAAATTTAGACAAGGCAGCCCTTCGTCGTGTTAAAGTTCGTGAGTTAATGCAGATGGGATACAACATTTCTCAAATTGTTTTAATTTTGGAAAAAGGAATAAAAATAGGCAAAGGCGATGAGGAACAAACAACTAAGATTGCTTGTACGCGCGGGATAATCACTAGAGACATACAATATATTAAGACAGAATTGATGTCCACTGATGACGATATGCTCATCAAAAGAGGAGAATTACTTGATAAGCTTGGCTACTTATATAATCAAGCTGTTTCCAACTACGCATCAGCCAGAGGAGCGGTTAAAAATAGTTTTCTTAACACGGCATTAAATGTAATTAATAAAATTATGGAAGTTGAGGGAGTGAGGTCCCCTGAAAATCTTAATATTAATTTAACTGCAGAAGCTAAGATAGCTCAGTTTTCTGCAGCTATAACTAAATTAAACGAACATGACAAATCTATTATTCTCACCGCAATTCGAAAAGTTCGTGAACAACGCCTCAACGAAGGAGATGGAGGCACTGGAGTTCCTGATAGAGAACCCGAAGTACGAGTATCGTCCAGTGACAATGAAGGAGTTCCTGGAAAATCCTAACTTTGTAAGCGAACAAGATGCTCCAAGACCACACAATAAGCAGTTGCTCATAGATATTTTTGATAACAATAAAACATTTGAAGAATTTGAAAACTTGGGCAAATACGAAGAAATTTTATATATTGCTGGTATTGGTTCTGGTAAATGTCTTGCAAAGGGAACTAGGGTATTAAAATACTCAGGTAAGATAGAGGTAGTCGAGAATATCAAACCCAACGATTTGCTAATGGGGGACGACAGTACTCCAAGAAAAGTCTTATCAACTACCTCAGGAAAAGAAGAATTATACAGGATAATTCCCAACAAGGGGGAACCCTTTACCGCTAACGCCTCTCACATTCTCTCTCTAAAAAGAACTAATAAGGGGATTATTGCTAAAAATGGCAGAAAAGACCACCTAGCTGGTCAAGTAGTTAATATTTCAGTCACTGATTATCTCAAATTAAGTAAGAAAATGAAGGGAATATTGAAACTATGGCGGGTTGGTGTAGACTTCCCAGAAAAGGTAGTAGAAATAGACCCATACTTTCTGGGTATTTGGCTTGGTGATGGTAATAGCCATAGTATTGGAATAACTACCAAGGATAAAGAGATTAGAGACGCAGTTTACGAGGAGGCCCAAAAATCAAACCTGACGGTCAATATCAACCAAAACCAAGGTAAGACATGCCCAACCTACATTATTACTACAGGTACGCTCTTAGGAAAGAAGAGTAGAAATGTCTTGTTAGAGAAATTTAGAAGGTATGACCTACTGAGAAACAAACACATTCCTTTCATTTACAAGATAAACTCAAGAGAAATTAGATTACAGTTACTAGCAGGATTAATAGACAGCGATGGCTATCAGCAGGGTAACACCCTAGAATTCTCTAATAAGAATAAAGGATTATGCGAAGACATCTTATTCCTATGTCGTTCGCTGGGCTTTGCTGCCTACATGAAGAAAAGAAAGACTAAGTGTAATGGAAAAGAGTTTACCTCTTATAGAATCTCCATCAGCGGGAACTTATCTGGAATACCAACCAAATTGAGAAGGAAGAAATGTTCAAGGAGAAAACAAAAGAAAAATGTTCTAGTAACTGGATTCAGGGTTGAACCTGTCGGGGTGGGTAAGTATTACGGCTTTGAATTAAACAAAAACAACCTATACCTACTTGGGGATTTTACTGTTACGCACAATAGTTATGTTTCTTCAATGGCAATTGTGTATATTATCTATCGCCTCCTCTGTTTAAAGGACCCACAACGGTGTTTTAACTTCGCTAAAGGTACCAAGATCGCCTTCATTAATATTTCTACATCTTTGTCGCAAGCTAAGGACGTTGTTTTTAGTGAGATTAAGAATCGTGTTGACAATAATCAATGGTTCCAAAATTTTTTTCCACCAAATCCAAGAATTAAATCAATGCTTAAATTTCCTAAGAGCATTTATATTCTTCCATTGGGTTCTAACGAAGAATCTCCATTGGGATATAACATTTTTGGAGCTGTTATTGATGAAGCCTCTTTCCATGTTTTAACCAAAGACAAAGACTATGCTGAAGAATCTTACAACCAGATTAAAAAACGTATCCGCTCTCGCTTTTTGTCAAAAGGTAAATTATTTATTATTACTTCCCCAAAATATGTTTATGACTTTGCAGAAAAAAAATGGGAAGAAGAACGAAGTAATCCACTCGTGTATAAAAGAAGAACACCTCTTTGGGAGGCAATGCCACAAGAAATGTTCTGTGGCGACAAATTTGATTTAGGTAACTATCTTCCCGCCTTTAAGGGCACCATGATTCCAGTCGAGTACGAGAATGAATTTAGGCAAAATCCCGAAAAAACAATGCGGGATTATGGTGCCCAACCCTCACAAGCTATTCAAAGCTTCTTTGCTACTCCAAACATTATTGATGCCAATGCAAACTACAATAGAAAACATCCAATTAATCCAAAGACTGGAGAGTTCTTCGAGTGGTTTCATAATAGACCAAGCCAGCCAGACTATGATTCAGACAAGCGCTTTATTCATATTGACCTTGGACTTAATAGAGAGGGTAAAGGAGACGCCGCTGGGTTTGCTATGGGTAAATTTGATGGCTGGATTGAGGTTAGAAGCACAGAGGGCAAGATGGAGAAACGACCAAAGATTAAAATTGACTACATGCAAAGAATTGAGGCTGGCATTAAGCGTGAAATTAAATTTGAAGAAATCAGACAACTCATCTACAAAATTCGAGACCTTGGATATAACATTCATAAAATTACTTTTGATGGGTGGCAAAGTGAAATTGGTTCTACCAGAGTAAAACTTTTAAATGGAACAAATAAAAGAATAGATGAAATTACAAATGGTGCATGGATATATTCATATGATTTAACTAAAAAAGAAATAGTACCAGCATTTTGTAAACCAGTAAGACAAACTGGAACAAAAGCTCCTGTTTATGAAATTTTAATAGATAATGGAGAAAAAATATATTTAACAAAAGAACATCCAATGCTAATGAGAGATGGAACTTACAAACAAGTTATGTATCTTAAACCAGGTGATAGTTTAATGCCTTTATATACAAAATATTATAAAAGAAAAAATAAAAGTAGGGGCATCCAGAAATATGAACAAATTTTACAGCTTAAAACAAATGAATGGGAAATGACTCATAGTATGGTAGCAAAAAATATTTATGGTGAAAGACCTAAAGATAATGTTACCCATCATAAAAATTTTAATTCCAAGGACAATAGACCAACAAATCTTCAATATTCTCATATTAAAGAACATATTAAATTACATAGAAAATTGAATGAAATTCGATGGAATATGCCAGGAGAAAGAGAAAAACAAGCCCAATTAATGAGAGAGCGTAATAAGAAATTTAATTTGCCAGCCTTATTAAAACCACCCACTAAAGAGATTGCTAAAAAGATTAAACAAGTTATCACAAATAAATGGCATAATGATAAAGAATATCAAGAGAAAATGGCAAGCAGACCAGTTTACTATGGAGAAAAATCACCACATTTCAACAGAAATATTTCTAATGAACTATTGTTTAAAACTTGTTTTGGGTGCGATCTTTTAAAAGATGTTGTTAATAAGTTAAATTTGAAGAATAATCTATTTGTTATTAGAAGATTGCAATCACTTGGTTATAAAGGATTTAAAGATTATAAGAAACAAAACAATCACAAAGTTGTTTCAGTAAAATTCTATGGATATGAAGATGTGTATGATATTGAAGTTCCAAAATATCACAATTTTGGGTTATCGGCAGGCATATTTGTTCATAATTCGGTAGACAGCATTCAAATGCTTAACTCAGCTGGATTTAAAGCTGAAACATTTTCAGTTGATAGAAATCCAGAGGCATACTACACAGTAAAGGCAGCTATTCTAGATGATAGGTTGGATTACTATTACTACAAGCCACTGTCAGAGGAGCTCAAACAACTAGAGGAAGTTAAGGGCATGAAAATTGACCACCCACGCCAGGGGCGAAAGGATGTGGGTGATGCTGTAGCAGGTGTTTGCTATCATGCTGGACAGGGCACGCCTGGGAGAGGATTTTTGGGTGCATAACGTGTATACTAAAAATAGGAAATTTTAACAGAAAGCTTGTTTTTATTAAGAAAAACTGTTAAAAATAATATATAACTATGAAAATACCAAAGTTTCTTGAAAAAACCGTACTAAATTCAGAACAAGTAAAAGCTGCAGTTTCGGCTGCAAAAGTAAGTACAAAAAGTGAAACTGAAAAAGGCGCTGAACAAACAGCGAAGACAAAATATAACAAAGAAGTAAATAAAGCTGTCAACGAAGCTCTAACTGCTGCCAAAAAAGATTGGGCTGCTGATACGGTAAAAGCTATTGATAGAAAATTTGGTAAGGCCAGGCAGTATGTCTCCACTACTGGAAACTACGGACAAGAAAAATTTCAGGCTAATAGATATGAGTCTGGTAAAAACTACAGTACCCTCACGACCCTGTTTAGTAACTCCCCAGGTTCCATCCAAAGTGCGTCTCGCATCAGAGAGGCCGTTATTGGTGGAGGTTATGTTATTAAACCTGAGGATGGTACTAAAGGTAAGAAAAGCGATCTCAAGAAACTTATCAAGTTCTTTGATATGCCTAACCCAGACGACACCATTGAAACCTTAGTTGGTGTCTCGATTGAAAACTATCTTGGCTATGGAAATTTTTATTGGGAAAAGGTCCCTACCAAATCTTCCTCCAGGAAAAAAAACATGGATGTCGCTGCACTTTATGGCTTAGATCCAACCAAAATGACTATCCTTGTTGATGCTGCTAAGAAAAAGAAGGGTGTATTAGAAAAAATTGGATACCTACGCAAGACACAACAAAATAAACCAATAACTTATTCGTTAGATGAAATATTTCAGGCACGCAGACCACATAGAAAAGCCGATCTTTATGGTAGGGCTGTACTAGAAGATAACACGGCCTCTCTTCAACTATTAATGAGAGCACTTACTTTCAATATTAATATTCTCAAAAACGGTGGGCGTCCACCCCTACAATTGATACTTCCAGAAGATTCTACAGAAGCCGATGCAGAAGCCGTGTCAGCATACTGGGAAAAGAACTATCAAGGACCGCAAAACGCTGGTAAAACACTGATTTCATTTAAGGGGGCTAAAGCAGAGCCGCTTGGGATAACTCCACAAGACATGGCCTATCTGGAACTTATGAACTTTGGGGTAAGAGAAGTAGCTGGTCAATATGGAGTTCCACTATATTTAATTGGATTTCCAGAGGGAAGCAATAGAGCTATAGCTGCAGAGGCAAGGCGCTCATTCTATATCACCAACATCTTTCAATTAAGGAAGTTACTCTCTCAAAAAATAACTAATGAAATTATTAAAAAAGGAATGAAGATTGAGGGTTGGAGATTTGACTTTAAGTCGGCTGGACTAGAAGAGTCAGAGGCCTCACGCCGAGACTTTATGACAGGATGGAGCAAGGCTCTATATACATTCAACGAAGCAAGAGTAGCCATGGGTTTACTGCCAATCAGTGCTGAATGGGCTAATAAACACTACTTGCTTGGCACTAAAAATGATTCTCTAATTGAAGTAGAAAAAGCAATTGGCAGAGTTTCAGATGATACAAAACCTGACGGTGGTGACCCCAAGAAACCCTCAACACCAGGAGAACATAGCCCCAAGGGTGATGATAAAATTAACGATGAAGATAAAGGAAATAAATAATTATTAATTGAAAAAAACCTTAAAAAATGGTATAATATGCCTAGTTCAAGGTAAAGTAAGGAGAAAAATATGCCAAACGGTAATGTTCCTAATTCTGGTCAAAAGACTGTACGAGCAAATATGCAGGTTCAGTCATTTGTTTCACCAGAGAATCCCACTGCGAAACAAATTAAGGCGTTCGATGCTGAGGTGAATGCTTTTTTAATTTCCATAGATAATACAAAGCGCTTTCTTAATGGACGAAATGCCTATTCTATCGGCAATCGTAATTTTGTAATTGTGTGGTACTTAGAAAGGGTTCCAGAGGAACCAGTAACAACTCCTTTCGGAAAAGGTGTAACACCAGTTAAACCCGCGACAAAATAATGACTAAGATAATAGTTCCCAAGAAAAAAAAACTTGATGAATATGAAGAGATCCCTCTTCCAAGCGTTAAGTGTGATTTTTGCGGCAAGCAGACAGTAAAGGGATTAAAACAAATGCAGCTTGTTCCCGTGAAAGACGGGAGGGTAATCACGCTACCCAATGGTACGAAGAAAATAATTCCCGCAACCATGAAGAAAATTATTTACTACATGTGCACAGAATGTGTGGAAAAAGGTGCCAAGATGCCAGAGAGACCAAAGAAATGGAAATAAACAGACTAGCAGAACTAGAGAAAATTGCAGAAAAACTAGGCATTGGTCGAGATAGAGAAGTTGAGTGTGTAAGTTGTAAATCAAAAATTCAATTTAAAAATGCAATTATTTTAACAAAAAAAGATGAGGTTAAATATTTATGCGAAGAGTGTAATAAAAAATTGGAACAGGGAGACCTGCAATTAATAAAACAAGATCCTAGTATTTCTGAATTAATAAAAAAACTTAATGAAGGAAAAGACGGGAGTATGCAGCCAACTCCATATAGCCCTAAGGATTGGCAACCAATTATTCCAGATTGGGAACCAAAATATCCTGAGATAGGAACAGGAGGGAATACTTGGGATACTTATACTGTTTCTAGCATGAACGCATCTTCTAGCAGGGATGCAATACTTCTTAGACTGGAGCCAAATTATGCCAATAGAACAAACTCAAATACCAAATAAGGGAGCTGAACTACCAGGGGGCGATGAGCAAAAACCATTGTTGCAAATCAGCCTGCCAGCACCTACAAGTGGAGACCCAATGGCACCACTGCCAATAGGTCAACATAATTCAGCAGCTCAGAAAAATTTTAAACAGGTGGCAGACTTATTTTTAGCAGTAATAAATAATCAAAAAGCAATGAGTGCAGTGATAGTCGAACAAAGCAAGTCAATTAAAACCATCGAAGATAATAACAAGAAGTTAGCCGAGAATATAAGAAAATTATTACCAAAGGAAAATAGTCAAAATGGAAAATCCAAACAAAATTAACGAGCTACAAAAACTAAAGATAAGTGCTTTTAAAGATAGGCTTAAAAAGCGTGAGATTTGGATAAACGGTCCAATCACCAATGCTTTGGTGGAAACCCTCTACACAAATATTATTAGACTTCAAGAAGAATCTTCACATGCTCCAATAAAAATTATTGTGAACTCAATCGGTGGTAATCTTTTTGAGTCCATAGTGGCCACAGACATGATGGGCACTATTAGTTGCCCAGTAACGACCATCGCTTTAGCTGAGGCTAAATCTGGTGGTTTTATCATTTGGATGGGAGGTAAAGAAAGAATTTGTCATGAGCACACCTGTTTAATGATGCACGACGTTGCTACCATGATTATGGATAAAAACTCTGAGATTGAAAGGCACGTAAAATATATTAAAGGTATCAAACAAAAGATGGCCAACTTCCTTTCATATCAAACTGGTGGAAAAACAACCCCAGGATATTGGATTGAATTATTTGATAGCGGTAAAGACAAGTGGTTTTCTGTAGAAGAAGCTTTGAGACTAGGAATAGTTCATAAAGTAATTAAGCGTCCAGAGATGGTTGATCCAACCATAGCTACAAGACCATCACGTACTTGGGATGTAAACGACATTGTAAGGAGTCAACAATGAGAAAATTAGCAACCATACAAAAGATACTAAAATTAGAACCCATTAAAAACGCTGACCGAATAGAAAAAGCGACTGTCTTAGGATGGCACTTAGTAGTCAAAAAAGGTGAATTTAAAGAAGGCGACCTTTGTGTATATTTTGAAGTTGATTCTTTATTGCCACAAATTCCTGAATTTGAATTTCTTGCTAGTGGTAGTAGCCCAAAGAAGTCTTTCGTAGATGGTAAAGAATACATTGGGCATAGGCTAAAAACAATCAGATTAAGAAAGCAAGTGTCACAAGGATTAGCTCTGCCACTATCTATTTTAGAAGGTAAAAAATATCCAAAAGATACTAGAAAAAAACCAGAATATGATTTGAAAGAAGGAACAGATGTTACTGCACTTATGGGTGTAGTTAAGTGGGAGCCAGCTATTCCAGCAAATCTAAGCGGACAAATTAAAGGCTTTTTTCCTGGCTTTGTTCCTAAAACCAATGAAATAAGAATTCAAACAGAGCCACAAATATTGAAAAAATATTCTAATGCAAAGTTTTATATTGCTGAGAAAGTTGACGGAACCTCTTGTACGATTTTTCTTAAAGATGACGAATTAAATGTTTGTTCAAGAAATCTTAATCTAAAAGAAGGTGACCAAAATACCTACTGGAAGGTAGCAAGGCAACTTAAATTACAAGAAAAGTTAGAAAAGATTGCTCCAGATATTGCCTTACAGGGTGAATTAATTGGTGAAAAGATTCAAAAGAATAGGCTTAAAATTAAAGGTCATAAAATACTATTCTTTAGTGCTTATGATATGGCTGAAAGTAAATATCTAAACTATCAAGAGTTTATTAACATTTGTAAAAAATTAGATATTGAAACCGTACCAATTATAAGTGATAACTCTATCCTTTGGGAAACAGTTGATGACATGGTTGAGCATGCCACCATTAAATCAAAAATTAATCCTGACACTTGGGTTGAAGGTGTAGTATGGAGGCCATTAAAAGAAATGCGCGATGAAGATTTGGGTAGGTTAAGTTTCAAAGTAGTTAACCCTGAATTTTTATTAAAGTACGGAGAATAATATGACAATAGATTTAAGTACAAACAAAAAGCTGACAGAGGCAGACGATGCGACGAGAACAATTGGATTTGAAAAAGCATCAAAAAATACCATTATCCTCAAGAGAGGACACTGCCCTCAATGTTTAGAGCCAATGGGAATGAAGAATGTTCAAGGCAAATCATCTATTAAGGTGTTCACAGCTAAAGGCATAGACCACTGGTGCGAGAATTGTTACAAGAAAGGTGAGAAAGCTGGAACTTGCATTAAGTGGCGCTCAATGGATAAAAAAGAACGCAAGGCAATTAGAAAAATACTCAAGAAAGGAAAATTATGACAGAAATTTCTCGCCAAAGACGCTGGCAAATAAAACAAAAATCAATGGGAAATTGTATAATTTGTGGGAAAAAAGTTTCATCAACAAACAAGAACCTTTGTGAAAAACATAGGCTTTTAAGAAATAAGAGGCAAAGATTTAAACCATCATGACATTCAAATCAAATTACAAATCAATAAAGCTAGTTTCAACTAAGGTAATGTTTTCTAATGAATATTACATTGCTCCGTTGATATATGGATATGTTAAAAAAATAAAAGGAGATTCTGAATGTCCATTTTTTACGATTCCACCTCACTTAATTACTCAGTTTGGATTTGTTCTACAACATGAAGAATATAATCCAGAAGAATTTGAATTTATGTTTAGAGTATTAGAGGAAGAAAAAATTAGAACAATTAAGGAAGAAATAAAATTATAGGAGGCGATTTAGTATGAACATCAAAGAAAAATGGGAAACACCAGAAGGACAAAAATTGCTTAAAGAGTTTGAGATGCAGTTTGGTAAGTACAAAAAAATTGTTTTAACAACTACTGGGAAAGCCTATAAAGTACCATTGAAAGATATTTTAACAGTTGGGGTAAAAGGGATAGACCTACCCAAGTACCCAGAATGGAGAGATGATGAAAACTAAAATTATTAATTACTTTAAAGACTTAAAAACAGAATTTTTGATACTTTGGAAAGACTTTTGCGAGTATTGGTCTGCTGAAAATATAGCAAAGAGACTTGATGAATTTGCTGAAAGGAATAAAAAGTGAAAAATAAATATGGGGTTGAATTAAAAAAACCAGAAGTTGCCCACTTTTTACAGAGTGTATTTGTACTTGGTTCGGCTTGGCCTAAAGCTGTAATTTATAAATTAGGTAGTAAAGTTAAAGAGTTTAAATTAGTAGAGATTAAAAACTTAAAATGAAAACAGTCAATATTAAAAAAACTAAAATAATTTTTGGTAAAGAAGTTAACTCTAAATTAGAGTTGAATGGAATAAGTAATAAACTCCTTATTGGTCAAGATGTAAAAATTCTTTTGGATGACAAAAACTTAAAATTTTATTCCCTTTGTTTAAATGTTAAACCCGACCATTTAATTACTGCTACAGTAGAATTTAAAGTCGATGAAATTGTTGGAAATAAAAATTTAAAAAAACAATTATGAAAATTTTGATCTACGGCGACTATTATCGTTGGACCACTGGCTTTGCCAGAAATATACGAGACCTTTGGACTCACCTAGAAGAGGGTGGGAAAAATGAAGTCAGACAGGTTGCCTTAGATTTTAATGGCTATCCTATTGATGAAGACAGATACATTTATCATACTAAAACCCCAGATGTAAAAGACCGCTATGCTAGGGAGGTCCTTCACTTTGCTTTAGAAGAATTCAAGCCAGATATTGTTTTAACAGTTCAAGATTTTTGGATGCTTCCAAAGATTTCATTCAGTTTGGCTCACCCAGGACCATGGAAATGGGTTCATTGGGGCACGCTTGATAGTGACCCACTAGATTTCTACTGCAGAGAATCACTTAAATGGATGCACTATTGTTTCTTCTATTCACATCATGCAGCTATTGAGGTTAAGAGTAAAGTTCCCTCATTAATGGGTGAAGTAATTTATCCAGCTGTTGATCCAAATAATTTTAAAGAATTGGATAAGGAAAAATTAAAAGCAAAATTTAAACTCGCAAACTTTAATGTCTTTATTTGTAATGCGAGAGGACAACAAAGAAAGAATGTTCCAATTCTTCTTGAAGCTTTCAAGCAGGTTGTTGACCAAGTTCCGAATTCAGCACTTATTATGTCATCTGGAATACTGCGTGCGAAAACGGACGTAGGTAATCTTGATGGCTATGAACTAGATAGGTTTGTCGAGGAGCTCGATCTAACTGGCCATGTCCTACTACCCAGAAGTATGCAGGGCGGACCAATAGACGACAAAACTCTTAATATCCAATACAATCTTGCCGATGTTAATATCCTCGCCTCCTGGGGAGAGGGGTTCGGACTACCGTTTATTGAAGCTGGTATCTCTGGAGTACCCTCAATTGGCGTTGACCACTCAGCAGTTCATGAAGTTGTCAGAAACAGAGGAATACTGGTAGAACCGAGAGCTTATACTTATAATACAGATGGTTCCAGATATCACATGTGTCATCCAGACGATCTAAGGGATGCTATGCTCAAGATGATTAACGAACCAAAGCTTAGAGCAAAGTATGGTAAAGAAGCTCAGAAGTTTGCCAAAACTTTAACACCTGAGAGCAGAGCTGAACAAATGTTAAAAGCATTTAAGAAATTAATTAAAGACGATGCCCAACCAGCAGCGAGGAGATAAATGAAAGTAATAACAACACCAGGCTTTGAAAAAGACATGAAAAGATTGTTTAGTATGAAACTAAAATATGTTTTACCGAGAATCTGGGAATATCTAACTAAGGGCTTTTGGAGAGAATTAAAATTTAAGTGGCAAAGAATTACTAGAGGATATTCAGATCCCGACTGGTGGGGCATGAACTCTCATTTCGCAGAAATAATTCCTAAAATGGTGAGGCAAATGAAGGGTGGCATGAGTTATCCAGGTAGCGCTGGAGCTAAAAGCTGTAAGCAGTGGGATAAAATATTAGAAAATATTGCTGTTGGCTTTGAGGCTTTTATGCAACATGACGACTGTTTAGATGACGAAGAAAGAGAAATTCTTTGGGCAAAATATAAAAAAGGAATGAAGTTATTTGCTAAATGGTTTCCCAATCTTTGGGATTAAAATAAAAAAAGGAAAAGCACATGTTAGTGAACACAAAACAAAAACTACCAATTAAACTGTGGTTTGAGAATGAGGCAGATTTAGAATCTGGAGCTTGGGACCAAGTTAAAAACCTGGCTAATTACCCCTTTGCTTACAAACATATTGCGATTATGCCAGATTGCCATCAGGGGTATGGTATGCCGATTGGTGGAGTAATGGCTACTCAAGATGTAATTGTGCCTAATGCAGTCGGGGTAGATATTGGCTGTGGTATGTGTGCAGTTAAAACAAGCCTTACTGAAATTAATACCGATACTCTCAAAAAAATAATGGGTGAGATTAGACAAGCTGTGCCAGTGGGATTTAAAAAACACAAAGAGGCACAAAATGAAAATTTAATGCCAAAGGGTATTAACACAGTTAAAAAAGCAAAAAATGCTGGTATGTTTAACTTATTTATTTGTGAAAATAAAAATATACAGGACAACGCTTTAAGATCACTCGGTACTCTCGGTGGAGGCAACCATTTTATTGAAATTCAAAAAGGGGATGATGGTCATATCTGGATTATGATTCACTCAGGATCAAGAAATCTAGGATTCAAAGTTGCTAATCATTACAATAAGCTAGCAGTTGAATTAAACGAAAAGTGGAAGTCAAGTGTGCTCAAATCATGGGAGTTAGCTTTTTTGCCATTAAATAGCGACGAGGGTGGAGCTTATTTAAGAGAGATGAGTTACTGCGTTGATTTTGCTTTGGCTAATCGCAAGCTAATGATGGATAGAATTTTAGAAATTTTTGATAATGAAACAAAAAGATTTAATAATATTACAGCACAAAAATTAATTGGGAGTGTTGAACCAATAATAAATATAGCTCACAACTACGCTTCACTAGAAAACCACTTTGGCAAAAATGTTTGGGTACATAGGAAGGGTGCCACTTTAGCTAGAGAAGGCACGATTGGGATTATCCCAGGCAGTCAGGGAACTAAAAGCTATATCGTTAAGGGCAAGGGCAATAAAGAATCTTTTGAATCATGTTCTCATGGTGCTGGACGATTAATGGGTAGAAGCCAAGCTAAAAAAACTTTGGATTTAGAGCAAGAAATTAAAAAACTAAACGATCAAGGCATTATTCATTCGGTTAGAGGGGTTCAGAACTTAGACGAAGCACCAGGGAGCTACAAAGATATTAAGACAGTCATGAAAAACCAAGCCGATTTGGTTGAAGTATTAGTAGAACTTTCTCCATTAGCAGTTATTAAGGGTTAAAAAATGAAAGAATTAGGCGCAACTGAGTTTATACTTATGGGTTGGATATTAGGAATAGTAACTCATCAGATTATTTATTTAATTGCTACTAGTAGAAGAAGATAATTATGCCATTAAAAAACTACACATCAGGAATGCCAATAAACAGAATTCTGTCTGGTATTCAAAAGATGTTAGTTGAAGCTGGTGCCAGACAAATCATGTTTGAGTATAATGATAATGGGCTGGCTACTGGAATTACATTTATTTTAGAGACCCATGGTGGTAAAATTCCAGTTAAGCTACCAGTTAGACTAGAAAAAATTAGAAAGGTTTTTGAAAAAGATGGAATCCGTTGTAAAGATGAGATGCAACCTTATCGAACTGGGTGGAAAAATATCCATGATTGGATCTACGCTCAACTGGCACTGTTACAAACAGAAATGGTTAAATTAGAAGAAATATTCCTACCATATATGGCTACCAAGGAAGGTCAGACCTATTACGAAATGATAGAAAATAGGGGTTTCATGCTTCCAAGCGGTAATGAAAAAGGGGAAGTAATATAAAGTATTAATTAAAAAGGAGTTAACATGCAAGACGCATATAGTTACATAAACAAGAAAGGTCAAACCTACTACCTCCACACTAAAGAGGTGACCCTAAGAAATGGTAGAGTTCAAAGAATTTATTTCTTTGCACGAGATATTAGAGACGAGGCAATCAGTGAAGTGCCTGCTGGCTTTGAAGTTATGGAGATCGAGAGAACTGGTATGCCAGTTTTGAAAAAGAGTAGATAACAACCAGAAAATTTAATAAAAGGATAACATGAACTTCAAAAAAAACTGCATGAGTTATTGGTTCCCTAAGCTAGTAGAGATAGGCGTTCCAACTCCAAAAACCATCATGGTAAACATGGATAAGGTCGATACTAATTTTGTTGATGGGTTTAGAAGTATGTTCTGGATGAAAGAACCAAATGAAGAGCAAACAAAAGCCTTAATTAAATTTAGACAAATCTTAGAAGAGATGGGTCACAGAATCGGCTACCCATTTTTTCTAAGGACTGGACAAACAAGTCATAAACACGACTGGTCTGACACATGCTTTGTACAAAGTCGGGCAGTTTTGATGAAACACGCACAAGAAATTGGCGGGTGGAGTATTATGGCCGATATAAAAACTGGTCTTCCAATTAATGTCTGGGCAGCCAGAAAAATAATTGAAACAGCGCCAGCCTTCAAAGCCTTTTCAGGACGAATGCCCATTACTAAAGAGATGAGATATTTCTTTAAAGACCATAAGATACTCTGTAGACATCCATATTGGCCAGAGCATGCTCTAGATGGTCGCGTGCATGATGATGAGAATTGGAAGTTAAAGTTACAGGCAATGAATAGTTTGTCTGACGAAGATGAAAAGCTACTTAAAAAATTAACAAAAAAAGTTGCCCTAAGGTTTGAAGGATATTGGTCAATAGATTGGCTAAAGGGCAAAGATGGTCAGTGGTATGCAATCGACATGGCCACAGGCGAAGACTCTTATCATTGGGACGATTGCCCTAATGGAAAGGAGAAAAATATGAGTAAAGGAGGGCGGGGTGACAAGCCTAAAAGAGAAAAAAAGAAACCTAAAAAGAAAAAGAAGTAACGCATTATAAATTATAAAATAAGAAAGATAGGAAAAAATATGAAAAAATTAATATTAGGAGCAGTCGTATTGAGCTTAGGCTTAGTCGCTGGTTTAGTCGGAGGATCTAACATTGTTAGAGCCGAAGGCGAACTGGATGTACCCGTAGTGCCAGTTTGTAGCTTGGACTTAGTTTCCAAAAATAAGGAATGGCAAATAGACGTAGAAGGTGCAAGTGGTGTTATGGATTATGACCACGATAGTTTAACTGTCGAGGCATCTGGGTTAGACCCACGCACTTACTATGTTTTAATTGAATATCCAGAAGTAGCACCAAATCCATGGCCAGCTGGCGGATGGTCAGTTATTTCCATAGTGTCTGGTGAGACCAATGATGCTGGGAATCTAGCACTTAGCGCTGATTATAGTATTAAAGCAGGAGAAAAATATTGGGTTGTAAAATCTAATACTATTTCTGATGAGGGTAAAATGGATGTATGGTATTCAGGAGTTCTTGAGATTTTATTTGAACACAATCTCATTGAAGATAACAGTTGTTTAGTTGAACCAACTCCAACTTCAGGACCAGCTGTGGAATCAGAATCTCATGACGATTCTTATACGCCTTGGACACCATCACAAAGCATTCCTTCTGCACCACAATGTTATAGCCAACGACCATCTTTGGGCGTAGCTAACATCAATGTGGTTCGTACTTCTGATAGTACGGCATTGGTACAGTGGAGTCTTCATAGTGGAGATGATACCCATATCATTTATGGTGAAACTGGGGAAGGCTGGAAACATGCTGGACTCAATATGGGTATTAGCGGTGAAGCAATCATTGGAGGCTTAGTTGTTGGAAGAACTTATGACTGGCAGGTAATCCCAATGAACGGGTGTGCTGCTGGTGATAGAAGTCCTGTTGTAACTAATATCTAATCCTTTGTTGGACAGCCTTTCCAATTTGGAAGGGTTGTCCAAGTAGAAGAGAGAAAAGAAAAAGAAGTAAAAATATTATTAATTAAAAATATAAATAATTAGAGGTAGGAAATATGAAAAACAAACTTTATGTCGGTAACTTGAGTTACGACACGACTGACGAATCATTAAGTGATCTCTTCTCTCAAGCAGGTACTGTGGTAAGCGCCATAGTTATTGTTGATAGAGAATCAGGTCGTTCTAAAGGATTCGGCTTTGTTGAATTTGGTAATGAAGAAGAGGCCCAGAAAGCAATCGAGATGTTTAATGAGCAAGACTTCGAAGGCAGAAGCATAATAGTTAATGAAGCTCGTCCCCAAAAACCAAGAGAGTTTAGGCGCGACAGCTATAAGAAAGATTCAAGAAGAGATAGATATTAACCAATGAAAGACAAGGTATCGATATTAATACCAACATTAAATGGGTTGAAATATCTGAAACAGGTAATGGACTCTGTTCAGAAGCATACGAGGTGGCCTTTTGAGGTGATTGTCATAGACAATGCCTCAGAAGATGGCACCCAAGAGTATCTTCTAAATCAAGCGGGTTACACCATGGATGGACAATACCTAAGGAATGAGGAAAATATGGGATTTGCTGCCTCCAATAATCAGGGGGCACAAGTAGCAAAAGGTAATTTCTTATGCTTCTTGAATAACGATACTATTGTCACAGAAGGTTGGTTAACGGCGATGATGAATGTATTTAGTGAAGAAAAAGCTGTAGGCATGGTTGGCGCTAGACTGATTCACCCTGGTAAAGGGACAGTACAGCACGCAGGAGTAGTTAGACTAAGTAGTGGAATGCCTGACCACATCCATTTTAGAAGAAGGGCTGAAGACCCTCTGGTCATGGAGAGAAAGCAATACTTTGCAGTAACTGCAGCCTGTGCTGTCATGCCTAAACAGCTATTTAATGAACTAGGCGGATTTGATGAAGCATATTGGTGTGGTTGGGAAGACATGGATATGGCACAAAAAATAAATCATGCTGGGTATAGAATTTACTATGAGCCAACGTCTTTTGTTTATCATTATGAGTCGCGTACTGAGGGAAGGTATTCCAAAGAAGATAGCAACTTTGCTCTTTACGCACAAAGGTGGATTTTAGGTAAAAATAGTAAAAGTAAGAATAATTTTTAATCCATCTTGTTATATAATATGTTTATATGAAACAAGAAATTAAAAGAAAAAAACCAAACAGTGGTTCTTTCAAAAAAGGACATATTGTTAGTAAAGAAACAAGGGAAAAACTTAGTAAATCCATGAAAAACCAATATGCCAATGGTAGAAAAAAACATTCACCATGGAAAGGAAAAAAATTATCAGAAAAAACTAGAAAGAAAATGAGTAATGTTAGAACAGGGAGAAAACATTGGTGGGGACATAAAATGAGTAAATCTTTAAAAAAAACATGGACAAATAATCCAGAGTTAAGAAAAAAACACAGTAAAATTATAAAAAAAGCGTTGAAGAAAAAATATCCAAATGGTGTAAGTGGAGAAATTGCTCCAAATTGGAGAGGGGGATTAACAAAGAAAAATTATTCTATAAGGTATCAAAAAGGATATCAAGTTTGGAGAAAAAAAGTATTAAAAAAATATCCATTATGTAATGTGTGTAAAAAAAGAAAATCAATACAGGCAGATCATATTAAACCTATATCTAAATTTCCTGAATTGGCTTTAGTTTTAAAAAATGGACAGGGGTTATGTGGAATTTGTCATAAATTAAAAACAAAAGAAGATTATAAAAATTATATCTATAAATGATCGCTCTCTATATGAATCGCTGGGAGCTAGGAGGTAAAAATGATGGAAAATAAAATTTTATATAAAATACTTCTGTTGAATGACAAAAAAGAAATATTTCACACAATTGATGTTTTAAAATCAGAAAAGAACGCTATTGTACTGGGTATAAAAGGAGAAAGCTTTCCTGGTTGGAGCAACCCATTCAGGGCAACACCAGATGTTGTAATGAAGGCGGACATATCAGACGATGTTAAGGAAACATGGGAACTTTTCATTGACAAAAACCACAATCCAGTAGAATATATTTCCGATGTAACGTGCAACTTTAGAATAATAAAAGTATAAATGAAAAAAAATAAAGAAATAATAAAAGGTATCAAGACAGCAATCTTGATTTATAACGACCCCAAGCATGGACCCAGAAGAGTGATATTTGGAGAACCAACTGCACTCCTGGATTTATTCTGGATTAATTCAAATATCATCTATCGTCGTATAATAGAACTACGGAAAAGAGAGGAGGGCATCAAGAGTCCAAAGGATATGCTAAAAGCAATTGATGAAACCAGGGAATGGTTCTCAAAGAAGCATGGTAAAGATGCAGCTGAGGATATGGAAATGTTACTTAGTTATGAAATAAAGAAAAAATAATATGAATTTTATAGATGCAGTAATAGAAATATCAAAAAGAAAAGATTTGTCGTTTTGTGATAGCAAAGATGAGTTAAAAGGAAAATATCCAAGCATTTGCATATATAAAAATAACAATTTTATAGGTAAATTAAGATGGCCATATCAAGATTATAGTTTAAGTGATAAACGAGAAGCAGGTGTAGATGAAGAATTAAAAAAAGAATTAAAATTAGGAAAAAAATAATATGAATTTTTTATTAATCAACATACATACTGCAGAAGAAAAAGAAATAGAAATAAATACATTAGAAGATTTAATTAAATTATCAATAAGGGAAGATTGTCCTCTTATTATTGACCCCGATGGAGAACACACCAAATTTGATTTTAAGAAAAAATATAAAAAATTGAATGGGACAATTGAACTATATAATGATTATAGAGAATAAATTTATATGGACATAACAATCAGGACACCAGTTCAAATTTTCATTAACGGTAGATTTTACTGCTTAGCTAAAGAAGTTCAAGTCAAACAGAATGACCCAAAATTTAAGAAAAATCTATTGCCTGATAATATGAAGATGGACCCATCACAATTTACTGGGACAGTTGTTCATATAAAAGTGCCATCATCAACCGCAAAAGAAAAAGAGGAGGTTAAAAAATCACTCAAGGTCGAACCATATAATGATTTCTTTAAACGCATGGTAGATGCAAAGAACGATCCCAGCAGTCATATACCGATAGATTAGACTTTGGTAAGATATAATTATGAAACACACATGCACCACTGATTTTTTCAGTAAGGTCTTGAAGTCAATAGGAAAAGGAAAAGCTTATGGCAGAAAAAAAGAAAGTAAAAAAACCAAAAACAAAAAAGGTGGAGCCAAAGGTGGAGAAAAAAAAGTCACCAGCACCAGCTCCAAGAAAACCAACTCTAAAACAAAAAATTCATAGGACAGTAGAAGATTATAAAGATAGTCCAGAAGAGTTAGAAAAACAATTATTTGGTTTAGTACAAAGAGTTTTATATCCAGATCAGTTCTGTCCTGAATGTAATGACAGATTATTTCTCAGCGGGCAATTATACAATTGTGCAAACTGTGGTTATCAGCGTGCTTTAAACATGGCAATCCCAGCAACGAATCCAGTACCAGTAGCAACAGTTCCAGGTCAAAGACCATCGGCAGTTGCCCCAGTCCCTAAGGAAGTTGAGGCTATGATTAACCAGTCTAATGAAGACATGAAAAATACTCCCAGACGCGGTGGAACTACGAAGCTTGGAGCAAAAATTCAAAAGCTAGTAGCAGAGCGTGATGCTGGCGGACCACAACAGATAACTCCTCAAGATGAAGCTGCAGTTAAAAGAGACGCCAATGTTTCTAATAAAATAAACTGGGTATAAGTCCATGAATAAATTTTTTAAGAAAATTAAGGTCGGAATACTAAACGACCATTTTGACCAACTCGGTGGTGGAACGGTTCACTCATTTAAGTTTGTTGAATATCTTAAAGAATTTTATGATTGTGATGTATACATACCTGGTACTCCTAAAACAGTTACTTGGATGAAAACAATGCTTGGACTAGACATAGGGGGGGTTAGCTTTTATAAATACGCAAAGGACATCGGAAAAAAGTATCACTACATGTTTTTCAATATCTCCCACTGGAGGGCCGAAGAGACAGAAGCAATGAAAAAGTTCATGCTGGTTTTCTTTCCTCAGTTTTTCTTCCCCGTATATGACTACGAATTTTTAACCAACTCAGAATACACTAAAAAAAATATTGTTGACCGCTGGAAGCAAAACGAAAAAGAGGTTCACGTTGTTTATCCTCCAATAATGACTAAACGATTCCGATCAGCAAACATTAAGAAAAATCAAATTGTCCACGTAAGCAGATTAGCCGCACCTAGACCTGAGGCTGACAAGGGACACAGACAAATGATTAAAACTTTTAAGGTCATGTGCGACGCTGGACTAAAAGGATGGACGTTTCATTTAGTTGGCCAAGTTCAGGACCCAAGCTACGTACAGGAGCTAAAACAACTCGCCAAGGATTATCCTATTGCCTTCCATGAAAGTATCCCATTCCCACAACTTCAGAAACTATACGCAGAATCAAAGATTTACTGGCACATGACAGGAATTACCATGCCTACTAAGCCAGGGGCACAAGAACACTTTGGAATGACAACAGTAGAGGCTATGAGCAGTGGGTGTGTGCCAGTAACCTTAAATAGTGGTGGCCAATCAGAAATAGTTGATGATAAAAAAAATGGATATCTAATTAACAGCATTGATGAAATGGTTGATAGAACAATGGAGCTCATAAATAATCCTAAAATGCTAAAGAACATGTCTGTTAAAGCAGTGAAAAAAAGCAAACAATTTGATGAAACAGAAACACGCAAGAAGTTTTTCTCAATAATATCTGGAACAGATAAAGCGTCGATCATTATTCTTACTTGGAATAACGGCAAGTACACCAAAAATTGTGTTGATAGGCTTTATAAGGTAACTCCTCCAGGATTTGAGCTAGTCCTAGTCGACAATGCCTCAACAGATGGTTCCCAGAGGATCTTAAAGGCCCTAAAAAAGAAGTATTCAGCCTTAGGCCATAGTATTAAGTGTGTATTTAATGAAAAAAATCTAGGTTTTGCTGCTGGTAATAATATTGGCTTGAAACATGCGACTAAAGACTACATTCTTTATTTGAATAACGACACGCTTTCACAGTGGGGATGGTTGGAACGAATGATTGATGTATTGGATACAAAAAAGGATGCTGCTATTGTTGGCGCAAGGCTTTACTTTCCAAAGAAGGCAGATAGTTCCTGGGAAATACAACATGCTGGGATAGAATTCAACATTGGCAAAAAACCAAAACACATTGGAAGACATAAAAAAGACCACCTAGTTAACACAATAGGCGTTCAAGAAGTAGAGGCGGTAACTGGTGCTTGCCTTATGGTTAGAAAAAAATTTGCTAAATTTAATGAAAAATATATCAGGGGATATTACGAAGACATCGACATGTGCTTGAAGGTTAGAGAAAAAGGATATAAAATTTATATCAATCATGAATCTAAAATAATTCATTATGAGGGAAAATCACAGGATATACTTAAAAAACAGAACTCAACAAAATTTAAAAAAATAAGTCTAAAAAATAAAGCATTATTTCATAACACATGGGACAAAAAAATGAAAAAACTTCCTAAAATATCACAGACATTAGACACGGCTGGAATTTCTCACGTAAAAAATATTGAAATTGGTGGTGGAGAAAACCCACTGTATCCCAAGTATGCTCAGGTAGACATAAGAAAATTACCAAAAATTAAATATAATAACGATGCCAGAGCTCTACCTTTTCCATCAGATTCAATTTCAACTATAGCAACATCTTACATGCTTCCATGTCTAAATAAACATGAGGCAGAAAGAGCACTAAGGGAATGGTTTAGAGTTTTAAAGCCAGGTGGGAGATTAGAAATTCACGTACCAGACCTAGAGCAAATAATGAGAAACTTTATTAGCACTAAAGATGAAAAGTTATTAACAGAAATTTATGGCAGTCAGGAAGATGAGCTTAGCTCATTTAAGTATAGTTGGAACTTCCAAACTTTAGAAAGGTTGCTCTCTAGGGTTAATTTTGTCAGGCTGGGAATGATTAAAAAGCCAAAGGATAAACCGTTGTCGTTATCATTAGAAGTATTTAAACCATTATGAACAAAATAGGAGTAGGAATTATATCGTGGAACAGACCACAGTATCTTAAAGAGCTTCTAAAGAGCTTGGAGGCTAATGCACTCGATGATTTGGAGTTTCATTTATTCCAGGACGGAAATATCTGTAAATTCACTGGGACCGAGAGAACAAAAGAATCATTAATTATGGAAAGTGTGAAGCTATTTGAAGAATCTAAGCTACCAGAAAAAAAACTCCACAAGCAAGAGAAAAATGTATCTGTGGCAATTAACCAGTTTGAAGCCATGAGATTTCTGATGAAGAACTACGAACAATTTATCTTCTTAGAAAATGACATCGTTGTTAGTAAAAATTTCATTGGTTTAATGAAACGCGTATTAATGCAATATGAAGATGATGGCCAAATAGCTTGTATTTCACCAGGATTTAGGCGTAAGTGCTACAAGGATGATGTCGATTATTTTGCAAATAAATTGATGTTAGCTGATGGTCATTTTTGGGCAGAAGCTTGTTGGTCAAAAAAATGGAAGATGGTAGAGGATGAATTCATGGCTTATTATAACATCGTTCAACACAGGCCATATAATCAGAGGGATGATGCGCAAATTAAAGCCTTGTATGCTCGTTCTGGGATTATGAAATCAGCCACATCACAAGATAACGGTAAAGATTGGGCGATATTAAAGGCAGGGATGCGAAGAGCTAGATTCATAGTTAATCGGGCTACTGGTATTGGTGACTATGGTGTTCACAGTACGCCAGCTAAGATGAAAAAGATGGGTGATGGACATAATTCAATATACAAGTTTGAGGGGGAACTAAAGCTTCCATCATTCGAAATTTCTACCCTCAAAGAAAGACCAAAAAAGAATCCAATCTAATATGAAAATAACAGCAGTCATTTTACACTACTATTCTGTGCGAACCGAAAATATACCAAGAATTGTAAAAGATTTAAGGAACAATTCTCGTCCTCCAGATGAGATAATTATTTTTAATAACAATCCTGAAGTAGTTTATTCAGGCGATGGTACGGTGATAAATAGTGGTAAAAATTATGGGGGTAGAGCAAGATTTTTAATTGCCCTGCTTGAACCAAGTGACTATTATTATTTTTTAGATGATGATGTCGCTCCTAATAAAGATGCAATAAAAAATTTTCTAAAATATGCTGATAACAATAATTGTTGTTATGGATATTGGGGAAAAATAATCAATCCAAAAGCTGGTTCTTGTTATCAATCAGGTAATGAGTTCTATGGTAACCATATAAAGAAACCTCAAGAAGTTGATTTGATAGTTGGTGAGGGGGGTTTCTTTGTGTCGTTTTCAGCTTTAAAAAATATGATTAAAACAGAGGAAAAATTTTTAAAAGAAGGATTTATTTTTGGAAGAGAAGAGGATTTAATTTTAAGTATGAGTAATCGTCCATTTGTTATTCCTGCAAACAAAGATGAATATTATAGCCGACTACCCACAAAAGGCGTAGGATATTGTCGCACTCCTGGGCATTATGAATTAAGGAATAAAATGGCTAGAAAATTATATCCAATAAGAAGACAAATGGATTCTCTTTCTGTTTCTGATGAACTTAAAGTAGAAATAAAAAAAGAAGATAAAGGAGAGGATAAAAAAAATGATTATAAACCTCTATGATAATAATGACAAATTAGCCTACAACCCCAACACAATGAAAAACGTGGGGGTTGGTGGTACCCAGACTATTATTGTTGAGTTAGCTCGTGAATTAGCAAGCAGGGGGCATGAAGTAACGGTTTATATTAAGTGCAATTTTCCAGATATTTATGATGGTGTGAAGTACATGCAGTATTATGATTACAAGCCAAGCGGTGAGGATGCTCTAATCGGCTTTGAAAGTTTTCCTAAACAAAGTGATGCCACAAAAATAATTAATTGGTCTACAAGAATAGATGTTAAAAATATTGTCAGATTTCCAAGCGTTGACCACTTAGTTGTTTTAAGTGAATGGCATAGAGATAGATATGCCTCTGAGTTGCCTCATGAATTAGTGAAGAAAACAGTTGTAATCGAACCAGGAGTTAGAGAATATTTCTTTAAAGACCAGGAAAAATGGGAGTTAAGCATCAGCTATGTAGGTCATCCCCACAAAGGGGGAATGGACGCACTGATTGAATTTGCTAGAAGGCTAAAACCAAAAATGAAAAATGCTAGTATTCACGTTTATGGAGGTGGTGGCTTATGGGGTTGGGACAATGACCAATACAGAGGCCTGTACGACAAGTTAATTAAAAATAAAATATTATTTCATGGACAAGGCGGCAAAAGCAGAATGATGAAGCAACTTGGTAGTAGCCAGATTTTTCTGTATCCTACGGGTAAATACATTCAAGAAACATTTTGCCTATCTGTTCTTGAGGCTATGGCTTCTGGGTGTGTTGTAATCGCCAGCGATAATGGTAATATTAAACAACTGGTTGGCGAAACGGGCTATATAATTGGTGGAAATATAGATGATTACAAATGGCAATTAACCGCAATCGAAATTGTTTTAGACCTATTTAGTGACCACAAATCGCTTAGAGAATTAGGAGAAGATGCAAGAAAAAGAGCAAAGGAGTATACTTGGAAAAAGACAGCAGAGAATTTAGAAAAACTGTTATAAAAGTTTAAAAAAGAAAGGCTATCGTTATGAAGATAGGTTACGCTTACGTAGTGGCCGATTTAATACACATTGGTCACCTTAAACATCTCCAAGCCTGCCAAGGCTTATGTGACAAACTTATTGTCGGTGTTCTCACCGACGGCGCTGTTATGGAAAAAAAGGTAAAACCGATTATTTCTTTTGGCGAGAGATTAGAAATAATAAAAAGTTTAAAGTATGTAAATATTGCTGTAAAACAAGAAACCTACTCCCCCTTACCAAACGCAGAACAACTTCATGTAGATATTCTTTTTGAGAGTACAAGTCACTCAAAAGAAGCTATTATTGAGGCTCAGATATTAACGTCTAAAATGAAAAGTAGATTAATTGTCATGCCTTATTATGCAGGACAAAGTTCTACATCCATCAAGAATAAAATATTAAAAAAGTGGGAGTACAAAAAAGAGACGCACCCTAAAATTATAAATTTAAAAGGAGGTCAAAATGACAAGTCATAAATTGTCGATGTTAAAAAGTTTTCTATGGAGAGTAATAGGGGTATTTATTTATGCCGCCGTATTTTATTTCTTCACTGGAAAATTACAGCTGACTGTAAAAAGCACGCTGGCACACCACACAACATTTTTGTTCGTGTTCTACCTGCATGAAAGATTTTGGATTTGGCTTAAAAAACCAAATAGTAAACTTAAAGCTTGGACTTATGAAATAATCTTAGGCATGGGTCTAGGCGGATTGATAGTCTATTATTTCACAGGAACGTGGAAAGCTGTTACACTCATAACAGGCGCTTACACAATTATCAAAATCATCACCTATTATATTAATGAAAAGGTGTGGACTAAAATAGAAAGGAAATATGGCTAGAATACAACCAGCAGACAGCGTAGAAAACGCAGATAAATTTTTAGAACTGTGGGATGATATTTGTAAAGAGCTAGATATTCCACATCTATTAATTTATGGTACAGCTTTAGGATTTCATCGAGAGAAGGGATATATTAAAGGTGATAGCGATCTTGATGTCAGGTGTATGTGTAAAAGGGACAAGTGGGATAAAATGGTAGCAGAATTAGGTAAAAAAGGTGTTTATCAACAACTTCCACATGGTTTTGGTTTTTATAAATATGGCATTCTAATGTGTATAGAAAGATGTGAAAAGGTTGGCATAGTAACTTATGATGATGGTTGGGAAATTACATGTTTGCCTTATTACGACTTTGAAACTGTTGAACATCATGGTAGAAAATACAATGTTCCACATCCAATCGAATCATATCTTGCACAAAGATATGGAGCAGATTGGAAAACACCCATCCCAGGGAAAAAAGCTCAACCTGGAGTTGGTATTCGTATAAAATAAGAAGGAAATATGGCAAAAAAGAAAAAGCACGTACTTGTAAGTGGATCGGGTGGTTTCATAGGCCATCATTTAGCACGATTTTTGAAGAAGAAAGGCTATTGGGTTAGAGGGGTTGACTTGGAAAGACCCAAGTTTAGTGGGATGGATGACTTCAATGAATTTTATATCAGGGATTTAAGAGATCCTCAAAATTGTCTTGAAATGACAAAAGGGATTGAGTGGGCATATAACTTGGCCGCACTCAATGGAAGTATTGAATTTACAACTGATAATAAAGCAGAACTCTCTCACAACAATGCCATGATTAATTTGAATATGGCAGAAGCTTGCTGGAAAAACGGTGTAAAGAGAGCTTTTTTTTCTAGTAGTGCTTGTGTTTACCCAATGCGTCATCAAGAAACTGATGAAATTCACGCATTGAATGAAGACGATGTAGCTCCAGCAGACCCAGACACAGAGTACGGTTGGGAAAAGTTATTCTCCGAGCACGTCTGGATGTCTTACGAGGTAGATAGAGGACTTGAAGTTAGAATCGCAAGATTTATAAATATTTATGGACCAGAGTGTTTGATAGATACTCTTAAAAGTAAAGCTCCAATGGCTCTCACCAGGAAGGCTATAGAGGCTGAAGAAGGTGGGAACATTCACATTTGGGGAGACGGTGGTCAAAGTAGAACCTTCTGCTACATCGACGATTGTGTGAGAGGGATTGAAATGTTAATGGAATCTGATGTAAATATTCCAATCAATATCGGAAGTGACAAGCTTTTCTCTATCAACGAGCTAGTAGATATCATTACTGAAATTGAAGGAGTAACCTTAAATAAGGTTCACCAACTGGACAAAGTTCAGGGGGTTAGAACGAGACAGGCTGACCTAACAAGAGCCAAAAAACTTCTTGGTTGGGAAAATAAAATGGACATCAAAGAAGGTTTGGCCATTATAAACAAGTTCACTCATGAACAGTTGAAAAAATAGTTATGAATAAAAAAGTGCAATTAATGATTTTTTCTTACAATCGGGCCATGCAATTGGATCTGTTGGTAAGCAGTATTAGAAAGCATATTACTAGCTTTGACAAAATCATTGTTACTTTTAATTATTCAACTGAAGAGTTCCACAACGGCTACAAAAAGCTGAAAGAGAAGGGATTAGTAGATGAGTGGCATTGTGATAAAGGCATTTCCCATACCCCTGCATTTAAGAATTACCTCGTAAAATTAATGAGTGATGAGTATGATTACACCTGTTTATTCTCCGATGATGCTATTGTCTATGGAAAAGTTTCCATGGATGATGTTATTGCCCAGATGACAGATGATGTTATTTCTCTTTCTTTGAGGTCGGGTCTCAATGCCGAATATAGCTTCTATGGAGGAAAAACAATAATTGAAAATCCATGGGGAGAATATGAAGAATTAGGAGAGTTTATTAAATGGGATTGGACGGAGTATAACCCCAAGCGTTGTAATGGTTACCCAGTAGGGTTTGGAGATGGTTGCACTTTCAAGACTGAAACAATCAAGTATTTACTGGGTAGAATCGAAGGACAAACACCTAACGAAATAGAGAGACGCCTAAATAATAATGAGAGTAGAGAAGTAATAACCCAAAAACATTTAGTTGCCTATAAACACAGTAAGCTGGTGAGTAATCCAGTTAACAATGTAAATACCTTTTCTCCTTTATTTAGTGGCGAAAAGTTTAGTTACCCTGTTGAGAAATTGAATGACAAATATTTAGAAGGATACGTTGTCGATTTGGAAGCAATAAATTTTAGTAATATTAAATCAACTCATCAAGAGTTGAAACTACCATTAAGGAGGTAATATGGGATGTCCACCAATCAGAGCATTTGACTTTTTACTTAAAGATAAAAAGGATTTAGTCGGTGTAGAGATAGGAGTATTAGCAGCAAGTCATGCCCTTAAAATGTTACAATGTCTTGATTTCAAAACTCTTTATTTAGTTGATCCTTATTTTAAATATAAATCTAAATATGAGTCTGAAGAACTTACATGGGATAATCGCAAATTTGAAAAAATTGCAAAAGAAAAGTTACAAAAATATAAAGATAAGATAGAGTGGATTAAGACTACATCAGTTGAATCAGTGCTTAAATTTAAAGATGAAAGTTTAGATTTTGCTTATGTTGATGCGAACCATGAAAAAAAATTTACATTAGAAGATATTGAAATCTGGACACCAAAAGTAAAAATGGGTGGGATTGTAGGTGGACACGACCATGTACCTACTCATCCTGGAGTAGCAGAAGCTATAAAAGAATATTGTAGTAAAAATAAAATTGAATATAAAACTAAACATTTTATAAATAAAAAAGTTAATACGGATTGGGCATTCAGAAGAGGCGGTGAATTAGGAGTTTGGGAGATTCCCGAAGGGAATATACCTAAAACAACTCAATTTGAAGCACTATAAAGGATCAACTTGAAATTTATAACCGAGCTTCATAATAAGCATAAAAGCCAACCTGTCTGGATAGCAGGCTCAGATCCCTCATTAGATGGATATCCTGATAATTTTTTAGATGGAAAAATTGCGTTTGCTCTTCATCTTGCTTATTTAAAATTTCCAAATACAACTTATCGTTACGCCAATGAACAAGATAGAATAGCGTGGTTCAAACAGAATAGGCCAGAATATTTTGATAAAGTTAATATTTTTGCTTTCCCGTTTTATAAAAAAACTGAAAGACAAATGAATCAATTGATAGATTTAGAAAAGCCTTATTTTCTAATTTTAAGACCTTTTCCAGCTCAGGATGTGACAGTTATAACAAAAATGGTAAAAGACGCTAAAAACGGTAAAAGAATTGATTTCGGAGGACATGGGAGCTGTCTTCATGCTTGTATATATACAGCAATAATGATGGGAGCTAATCCAATAAATATCATTGGTTGCAATCACGAGTCAAAAGATAAATTGGAACATTTTAAATTAGGAAACGATAATAACCAATATCGAAATAAGTCAACCCCTTACGCAACAAAGGGGAAAATTATGAAAACAGGAACTGAGCTTTTAATTAAAGCCTGTGCCAATAATAATATAAAAATTAATTGGTTCAAAAACTATGAACAAACTTTGCATATCAATTAGAAGTCTTAAACGACCAGACTATCTAAAACAATGCCTAGAATCTTTGGAAAATAATTCAGATTTAGATGTTGATTTTTTCTTTTTTCAAGACGGAGCGGTTAATCCATTCTCGGGAGAAAGATATGCTACTGATGAAGAAGTAAAAGCATCCTTAAAGGTTTTTCGAGATTCTAAACTACCCAATAAAACAATTTTTGTTAGTCAACATAATTTAGGTCCAGTTATTAGAAACAGACTTCAACTAGAGTACGTATTTCCACTATATGAATATGGAGTATTTATTGATAATGATCTTATTTTTAATAAATATTATATTAAAACATTGAAGGTTTTATTTAACCAATTCAAAGATAGCGATGCTGGTTCAATTCAGACATCTTTTAGACATCGTGGGAATAATGTTCAGTCTTTAGAAGATGCTACAAAACTTCAGAATAAAGTAGTTTCTGGGTTTTCTCATAGATGGGAAATTGGATTATGGAGAGATAGTTGGATTAAAATTAAGCCTTTTATTACACCATACTTTGAAATAACTGCAAAATGTGATTTTAAGAAACTTATTTATGACAACAAGTGTTATCCAGATATTGAAAATCAATTAAAATTAATCTATGACTTGAAAGGAAGTCGAGTTCCAACAGAAGATTGTTCTTTAGAAAATGCAATAGAAAAAGCAGGATATGAAGGATTGCATACATTAACATTAAGACATAAAACAATTGGAGAAAAAGGGATGTTTAGCTTTAGGGAAACTCGCTTTAAAGATGGAAGATTTGGGAAAGTTAAATTACATAATATTGGAAATATTGATAAATATGAAAAAGATAACTGAATTACACAATAAACACAAAGGGCGAGAGATTTGGGTTGTAGGCTCTGATCCTACTCTTGAAGATTACCCTGATAATTTCTTAGATGACAAACTAGGGATCACTTTACACCTCGCCTACATGAAATTTCCTGAGGCAACGTATAGATATTTTAATGAGAGAGATAGATTTGTTTGTTTAAAAGAAAAATATCCTGAAATTATTAATAAGGCCAATATTTTTGGTTATCCTTTTTATAATCGTTCAAAAGAAGCATCTGATGAGGCAATAGGTAAAGCTAAGGATGAAGCATATTATTTATCATTAAAGCCTTATCCGTCTGTGGAAGTAATGAAAGCAAGGGTGGCTGAGGCGAGAAAAGGGGAATCAAATTTATATGGTGGAGACGGCACTTGTCTTCATCCGTGTATGTATGTAGCAATTATGATGGGCTGTAATCCTATTAATATTATTGGTTGTGGATTCCAGACAATAAAAGACAAAGAACATTTTAATGAAGCTAATAAAATTGACCACAAAATGCGGCCAAAACAATTACCCTTTTCCGCACCATCTAGAAGAAGTAGAATGATTAGGGGACTCAATGCTATTATTGAAGGGTGTAAAGATCACGATATCACTATAAATTGGTTGAAAGATTACAGTGCCAAGTGAAATGCGATTAGCCGTTTTCGGCGCAATGGAACACTATAAAAGACTTCTAAAACCTGATAATAAAGGGTGGAAGGTTCTAGAAGTTGGAATTGATGGTGACCCCAAACCAGGCGGAAATTATAAATACTTTGGGATAGGAAATGATTATAAAACACTAGACATACTTAAAAGAGTAAACCCCGATATTGTTGCCGACATTTGTGATACAAAACTGCCAAAGGAAGAGTGGGATCTAATAATTTTAAGCCAAACGCTGGAACACATTTTTGATTTTAAAGCAGCAATTATAGAGAGTCATCGTCTATTAAAACCTGGTGGATTCTTAATTGTTGATTGTCCTTTTTTCTATCCATATCATGGAGTAGATGGAAAAGAAGGCTATGATGATTACTGGCGAATATCACATACCGCTATGAAAATATTAGTAGAAGAAATTGGTTTTGAATATGGAAAAGTAGCTAATTTTAATGATATACTAACATCAGCAATGGTGAGAAAGAAAAAATGAAAAAAATAGTATACCTGGAATTTGATGATTTCGGTGAAACAAATCACCGCCTTGACTGGCTATGGCAACTCCGTAAGGCATTCCCTAATTTCAAAGTAAACTTGTTTGCTATCCCCAACGAAAATGTTAACAGAAAATGGCTAGAATATATCTGGAGTATTGATTGGATTCAGCTATGTGTGCACGGCTTTTATCACGAGAATAACGAAAACGTGCCAGAAGAAAAGTTAATGGTATTTCCAGCCCAAGGCTATGCCAAAGTTTACAGAGCACCCTTCTGGCAACTGTCAGACGTCATGTATGAGCGCTTAACTAAGCTAGGATATAAAATAATGCTTCACCCAGACGACTCGCGGGTGGGTATCAAATACAACTGGAACACCAAAGATTCTCCTCCATTTTTGAAAACTCTTTATGGTCACGGCCATGTCCAAAACACCCAAGGAAACGGGATTGAAGAATCGTTTGAAAACATTATGAAATTACCAAAAGATACGGAGTTCAAATTTCTATGAAACCACTTATTTCAGTAATCATCAGCACTTATGAAAGACCAAAAATGCTCCAACGAGCTATAGACAGCGTATTGGCCCAGACATTTAAAAATTTTGAATTAATCATCGTCGACGACCACTCAAAAGTGCCGCCCAAATTTAGCCTCCCAGATGGAGAAAAGAGAGTGGTGGCCATGAGACTTCCACACAATAGTGGGTATCAAGTGATACCTAAAAATGTAGGAATCATGATTTCTCGTGGCAAGTACATTGCTTATTTAGATGATGATAATGTTTATCTACCAAACCACTTAGAAATGCTTTACAAGGCCATTACCAAACACCAAGCTGATGTTGTCTATGGAGATAGAAGCTATCACAGCAACGACCCAAATGAAAAAAGATTTATGGGCAAACAAAGCTATCCTTACAATTTATCTCAAATAGAGCAGGGTAATTATATCGATACCTCAGACATAATGCACACAATTCAAGCCATTAATGATGTTGGCTTCTGGGATATTTTTTGGAACAGAAAAGCAGATTGGTTATTAATGGTAAGATTTGGCAAGGCTGGAAAAAAGATAATCCACGTACCAGAAGTAATTACTGAATATTGGTGGCACTCTGATAACATCGGTCAAATGAATCCAAGTGGTGGTATATATCCACAATCTAATCCTCAATTTAGGAAGCACATTCAAAATCTAGCTAGAGATGTAAATAAAGTATAATTCCTATGGCTAATAGTTCAGTTTTGACGCTATATTCAAGCAAACTATCAACATTGTCCTATATATTTTGGAGCAGAGGATTGATATACTAGAAAAAGTTGTTAATATAAGTAAATAAAAGTGGTGACACACCAATGAAAGTAGCGACATCCTCCATTTGGCAGTGTTTTGGGTTGTCTGCTAATTACATATAGCAATTTTTGAAAAAAAGGCGTAAAAACAATCAATATCGGAGATTGGCTCAGATGGATAGAGTGCACGCTTTGGAAGCGTGAGGCCGCAGGTTCGAGTCCTGCATCTCCGACCATGACCTATTTGATCTGTTTCGTGATATCACGAAGCTGTTCGCTAGGAAAATAGTTAAAAGGGTGTGAGCCAGGCTCATACCCTTATAAACAAGAAAAGCAGTCATTATTTAAGATATAATGTAATCAGTTCTTTAACAATTTATTGGTGGGGTTAAGTGAAGTGGAGAGTAAAGTATGAGTAAAGACAACCCAGTAACATTTAAAACAGTTTGTTGGATGTGCGGAGTGGAACACACTCAAGATAAGAATAATCAAGTAGATACCACCCAACATACTGATTGGTGTAGAAAGATTACTAGAAAGATTTATGATGATTTCCAAGCGACTTTTAGAGAAGTCTATAATGTTTTAGAACTTTCTCTTGATGGAAAGAAGCTTGAAATTGCTAAATCATTGGTTGGTAATAAAATTATGGAAGCCAGAAATAAGGCAATTGAAAGAGTAATAAACTATCATCTAAAAGATGCGTCTGTTCAAATTGATAAAAAGTTTGAACCAATGGTCAATTAAAAATTAAACTATTTGACCTCACCAATAAGTTGTATAATATAACTGCCCGTCAGGGCGAGGAGAAACGGTTGGTTATTCACTAATTTCCAGCCGTTTTTTTTTGGTATAATAAAATTAGTCATAAATAAATAAGTTAATATCATGAAGATAGCGCTTTTCTCACTCACAAAAAATCGTTTAGAATATACCCAGCAAACATTTAAAAGCCTCAAAAAGAAAACTAAAATTCCCTATGACCATTTTGTTCTAGATCAAGGGAGTACAGACGATACGGTTGAGTGGTTAAAAAGTTTCCCTCACAAGCAAGGGAAAATATATGTTTATCCTTTAGCAATGAATATTGGAATCAATCGTGGAGTTAATTTTATTGTAGACAAGATAGGCAAAGACTATGACATTATTGTTAAAATAGATAACGATGTAGAGATAGAGACTACTGGTTGGTTAGACAAGATGATTAAGGCTCTGGCTCCTAAGTCATTAATTTCCCCATACGTTAAGGGACTGATAGACAACAGGGGCGGAGTTCAAAGATACACTCATATCGATAAACTTAATATTGGTTTGACTCCATTTATTGGTGGAATCTGCATGGTGGGCCACAGGAGCGCATGGTATGAAGACTCTGGTGGTTGGGAATTTCCCAGCCCAAAACATGCTGGCGGAGATAGGTCGTTCTGTATGAAGCTCGAGTTAGCTGGCTATAAATTCGGATATGTTGAAAATGTTATAGTGAAACACATAGAGTCTACCGCTGGTCAACTAGAAAAGTATCCAGTATACTTCGAGAAACGCAAGGTAGAGCGTACTAAAATATTTTAGGAGGATAATTATGTTCACTAAAAAACAACAGGTCTGTGAAAGATGCGGACACATATATCAACCATCAAGCAGCGTAGCCTTTGTTAGAGCAAGCATAAGCCCATGCCCCAATTGTGGTTCAGATAAAGTAGCTATAGTAAGGAATTCAAGTCAAGCAAAAATAAAATCTAAAGCAGTTACAGAAAATGTTAAGGGTTTCAAAATGGGGGTGGTAAGTAAAAAAGGAATGGGCAAAATTTTATAGAAGATTGAATTAAGAGTTGAAATAATATATTGTTATATTTGACAAGTAGAGTCTACTTTTAATATACTTGTTTTAGTTTCAGTTTCAGTTAAGAGTTCTCGTAAGAGTCTAAAAATATTAGATTCGTTTATGGAGCTCTTTTTTAGTAGGGTTAGAGTATGCACCTAATTTATAATTGCGGCTACAATACAACATTGGGCTTACAGGGAAAATATACCTATAAATGGTATAAATTTAAAAAAAGGTTTATAACTGAGGTAAATGACGAGGATGGTAAAGCATTCTTGGAGATGACCTCTAAAGATATTACCTGGTGCCCAAAGAACAGTAAAACTGTACCGCCATTTATGAAACTCAAAGATTGGTGCTCTGGCAAAGAAGGAAGGTTTGACCCTAAACCTGTCACAATCTATGACCCAGACAAGTATAAAGAATTATTTTTATTAACAGAGGAAAGCAAATAATATGGATAATAAAACACAAAGATTCAAAATTTCATTGCCTATTATAAAGACATACGTTGAAATCCATAAGGATAAAGATGGCAATGAGAAAGAAGTGAGATTTGTCGAAGGTTTAGCATCTGGCACGGAGAAAGACCTACATGGCGACAGAATGGCTCCATCGGCCATCCAAACCATGGCAGATTCTCTAAAACTCCATGTTATCAACCTCAACGATGAGCACAACACTTCATGGCAGAGCGAATTAGGAGAATTAGTAGAATTAGAAGTGACAAAAAAAGATGATTTAAGAATAAAAGCAAAACTGAACGAAATGAGCAAGTCTAACGATTTGTGGTATGCTTTGACAGACCTCAATAAGAAGCTCGGGCTTTCAATTGGTGGTTACGTCAAAGAGTACGAGATGGAAAAGGATGAAAGCGGTGATGAGCCGACATGGGTCCGTGTCTACAAAGACATTGAATTAGATCACATTGCGGTAACTTCACGACCAGCCTATCCAAAAGCATGGGTTTCTGTGATTTCGAAATCTATAGAAATTAGCGAGGCAGACCTCAAAGAAGTCAAAAAGAGAGTCCCCGCTACATATAATAAAGAGCAAACATTAAAAGAACTGGCTCATAAAATAGTTCGAAGCATTCAAAACATGGAAGCAGACTTGCTTCTTGAATTAGCCATTACAGGCTTATCGTTTTTGAATGAGGAACAGTTAAAATTAGTAGAAAGGAATCTTCCTATGAATAAAAAAGATGTCTCACTGGAAGCTGAAGAAGCTCAAAAAGCTGATGCTGAGGTCCAACCCGAGGACAAAGCTGAAACTACAGCGAAACCAGAGAATGAGTCATCCGAAGATAAGTCTGAAGTAAGCGAAGAATCTAAGGATGAGGCAGAGGAAGCCGAAGCTACTGACGCTGAAGCAACTGAGGAAAAGTCAGCAGAGAAATCTGAAGACAAAGCCGAAGAAGCAGATGCAAGTAGTGAGGAAGCCGAAACTGATACCGAGGAAACTGAAACTGAAAAAGATGAATCAGAAGATGATTCGGGCGAGGAGGAAGCTACGGACGGCGAAGAGGATACTGAGGATGCTGATGCAGAGAAATCTGACGAAGATAAATCCGAAGATAAATCCGACGAAGCTGAAGAAGGCCAGTTGTTAAAGACTGTCCATGAGTTATCAAAATCTCTCAAGAGTATGGTGGAAGCCAATACAGATCTCGTTAAGAGAATTGAGGAGCTTGAAGCTCAACCAGCGGATCGCAAAACCATTGCAGTCAAAAAGTCTGTTGGCGACGACGACTCAGAAGAAGTCGACGCTAAGGCTTTGAAGAAAGAGCGGGATGAAAAAATCGCAGAGTTGAGAAAAACTCATGTGAACAACCCAGCTCTCTTCAGCATGATTCAACGGACACGTTCTGAATATGCTTCTAAAATTCAACAGTCAGAGTAAAAGTCTAAGAAGTTAAAATATTATTAATTGCTCAAGCAAAGGAAAGGCTAAAAATATGAATTCTCGACAACAATTGAGACAATCATTGTTAGATGCCGCATCCCTACTGGAAAAATCAGCAAAGCTAGAGCAGGGCGTGGATGAAGCAGCAGCAATGCTCATGAAGGACGCCATTTACACGACAACCTCTGGTGCTTTTAAGCAGAGAGAACATTTGGACACCCAAATTGGAGATATCACTCGAAGAAATACTCCATTTTTGGACAAAGTTGCCAAAGTCAAAGCAAATGGTAAAACCCATGAGTGGGATATGGTTACAGCACTCGGTAGTAACGACACAGCAGTCGCCGAATGTGGTACCCCTGCAGAAAATGATGCAACAATCACTCGCTACAGTGCACAAATCAAGACATACGCCACAAGCGTAAAAGTCTGTGATTTAGCACAGTGGGCGGCAAGTGATTACTTTGACCTAATGAATCTTCATTTGGAAAAAGGAATGCGCAAAATTCTCCACGACGTAGAAAAGAAAATCTACTACGGAAATCATGATGGGACAGCCACCAATGATTTCTCTGGCCTGTACAAGTTAATCGCAGATTATGCAGGAAGCTCCAATACCATTAATGCAGCTGGGAATCCAATTTCTCAGACCTACATTGACAACGCTATTCAAGCAGTTGTCGACAATGGTGGAACCCCTACATCCATGTTTATGGGTGCCAAAGACTTGAGGGATTTCGCAGCTCTATGGGCTAACAAAGTCGTTTACAACGACCCAGGTGCTGGGATGACGTTTGGATATAATGTAGCTCGCTACATGTCCTGGGCGGGACCAATCGAGATTTTACTCGACCCATTCTTGACAGCAGCTAACTCACCAAACAACCCCAACACTGATGTATTTATCGTTGATATGAACGAAATTGCACTAGCACAAACCGAGCCAATGTATCGACTACCAACTTATCGTGCTCTAGACCTCGCTGAAACACAAACAGTGGTCTGGAACATCGTGTTGGAAGTTCGTGT
>Ga0307928_10000101_pt1 | contig 50898 bp, 68 predicted proteins | sample AceLakmetagen232_FD_201815 | JGI IMG/M metagenome (GOLD analysis project Ga0307928, IMG submission 201815) | Saline water microbial communities from Ace Lake, Antarctica - #232 | ecosystem: Environmental > Aquatic > Non-marine Saline and Alkaline > Saline | place: Antarctica: Ace Lake...
GCTGAGATGTGCATTAAGGCGTATGAGGATAAATATGATGACAAACGGCCACGGCGGGCAATCCAAGCGGCAAAACAGTGGTGTAAAAACCCCACAGATAAGAATAAACAAGCGGTATACTCGGCGTGCTCGGCGGCACGCTCGGCGGCGTACTCGGCACGCTCGGCGGCGTACTCGGCACGCTCGGCGGCGTACTCGGCGGCACGCTCGGCGGCACGCTCGGCGGCGTACTCGGCACGCTCGGCGGCGTACTCGGCGTACTCGGCGGCGGGCTCGGCGGGCTCGGCGGCGTCCTCGGCGTACTCGGCGGTGTCCTCGGCGTACTCGGCGGACTCGGCGGCGGACTCGGCGGCTAACGTTAAGATGTTAAGGCATGGACTAACGGTGCTATTAAGGGAGGAAAAACAATGTTAGTATTAATAGCAATTTTAATATCATTTTACGCAGTGTTTCACGCAGCAAAGGCGACCGCAGCTCATTACGGGTACCATTTTGGTGAAGGCCCGGTATACCTGGAGGTGATGCATATTACGTTTTGCGTTGTGGATTTCGGGATTGTGGTTTTTCTGGTGAGGTATATGATATGAATGTATTATCACTATTTGATGGTATGAGCTGCGGAATGTTGGCTCTGGAACGTGTTGGCATTCACGCCAATAATTATTATGCAAGCGAGATCGACAAATGGGCTATTCAAGTGTCAGAGCGTAATTATCCTGATATCTGGCGCATTGGAGATGCGCTGACGGTTAACCCCGCAAAACTACCTACAATTGATTTACTTATTGGAGGATCTCCGTGCCAAGGGTTCAGCTTCGCCGGGGGCAAGTTAAACTTTAACGATCCACGAAGCGCATTGTTTTTCGAATATGCAAGGGTATTAAAATCATTGCGTGAACTCAACCCGGATATTAGATTCCTACTCGAAAACGTCAGAATGAAAAAAGAATACCAAGATGTCATTAGCGATTGCTTGGGGGTGCAGCCGGTTAAAATTAATAGCGCACTGGTTTCAGCGCAAAACCGGCCTAGAATATATTGGACCAACATCCCCTTCAGTGAAATAAAAGATAAGGGGGTAATGTTGAAGGACATTCTTCAAAACAACGTCGATGATAAGTATTATTTATCTAAAAGATTGATAAATGGGTTTAATCGAAAATATAAACGATATGTTAATTCTGGCTCTAAGAGCGGATTTGGAAAAAAGCTAACACCAAATGATATAAGTGGAAAAAGTTTTTGCCTAACAGCCAGGTATTTTAAAATGGGCGTAACGGATCCGTATGTTTATGATGTTAAGGGAATTAGAAAATTGACACCCGTTGAATGTGAGCGCCTACAGACAGTACCTGATAATTATACTTTGGGCGTAAGCAACACTCAGCGCTATAAAATGCTCGGCAATGGCTGGACTATTGATGTGATTGCGCATATATTTAAGGGGTTAAAATAATGATCTGGACACCATGCCGCCACAAAACAATCGAGAAGATCAAGTACGAGCGTGTCAAGAAGCCGGTAAACGTCCGTATATGCGAGTTGAAGAGCGGTCAGAATTGGTTTAATCGTAGATGTAAGGTAGGTTCAGAGGCGAAATGTCCGAAGGAGAATAACAATGAAACGCTTTAAATGTCAAGCGATCTGCGGAAGGGATTGTATGCATATCCATCCGGAGGGGGAGTTTATAAAATTTGATGATGCCGTCAAGATCGCTGAGGGGTGTGAGATGCCCGAGAAGTTACGGTCGGCCAATGAGAAGATAGCCGGACTAATCGCTGATCTGGCTGGTATCGAGGAGGCATATAATGAGCACATGGAAAGGGCTGATAAAATGATAGGCAATCTTCAAGAGCAGATCGCCGAGTTAAAGGCGCAATTGGCCAGTAAGGAGGTAGACTAATGGACTATAACCTAATAACCCCCGACCCCGAAACAATGAAGCTCTCACAACGCCTTGAGCCGTGCGACCTGATCTTCAGGAACGACGAGGAGGGGCTGTCTGTGGCGTGGGAGTATGGCCGGTACATCACGCTCAAAACGCTTGGAACCGAGCCGCTCAGTTTCCCGATAATTATTGGGCGGTGCAGACTGAGGACGGTAAGTTTGTGAGAGATAAGATCAGTGGCGATTGGATTTTAGAGGAATAACTTTTTTTACAGGAGAATAACAATGCGTGTAATCGGAGAATGGAAAAGATCAGGCGGCGGACAGTTTGTTAGACAATTGCAGACTCAGCTCGGCGTACTTGCTGAGAAAGTAACGCAGTACGCAGATGATAGAGACGTTGGCCAGGGGCGTGTGTTGCGTGAGATCTGGAACTGGGTACTCAAGTCAGATATCGAAGTTAGCATGGTCCGCCTTGTGCGTGACTTTGAGGGTAGTGAGCGGCTCACAAGCGTTGCTGTATCTCAGGACATGCTTGACATGATCGAGACGGTTCGCGGGGACATTCCGAGGGGTACGTTCTTGAGGGCCATAACTGCAGCGGGGCTTAATCAGATGAAGGAGAGTAACAATGAAACAGACAACAGAGGTTGAGGATGGAGTTCGTGTCACATACCGGCACTACACACCGCAGGAATTCAGTAGATTATTCATAGGGTGTATTGTTAAAGGTGGATCAAATGAGGATTATAAGGTCCAAGTGCAGGGTCCGATAGAGGACTTCAGGAATATTGTCATGGGTAAGCCCTCATCGGAGGATGTTGCAATAGCAGACGCGATAAAGCTAAGTGAGGTGTACGATGAGTAAAGCTGTGATCTATACTAGATTTTCTCCGAGACGTAATGCTGACTCCAGTGAATCATGCGAGACTCAGGAGTCACTCTGCCGCGATTACGCAGATAAGGCAGGTTATCCCGTCAAGTCCGTACACGAGGACCGGGGGATAAGCGGTAAGAGCTCGGACCGCCCGGGGTTAGCCAAAGCATTGGCCAACTTACGGAAGGGAGACGTGCTGCTGGTATATAAAAGGGACCGATTGGCCCGCGATGTGCTCATAGCAGAGCTCACACGCCGCCAGGTAGCGTCAGCAGGCGCAACTATCGAAGCCGTCTCGGGTGATATAGCTGGTGATGACAGCGACCCGACCGTTATGTTCGTAAGGCAGATCATGGATGCAGTCGCTGAGTTGGAGCGAAAACAGATCGCTATACGCACGAGTGACGCAATGAGGGTCCACCAGAAGGCCGGTAGATTGATGAGCCGCTTCGCTCCGTATGGCTTTTCCATCGATCCCGACGATAAAACGATGATCCGACCTCTTCAGAGCGAGCAGGAGGGCATTGAACTTATACGGGAGATGCATGGGGACGGCTTAAATCCTCATGTTATCACAGACAAGATGAATGAGGACTGGCCAGAGATGGCTCGTGCTAAAAAGTGGAATCGTAAATTGGTTATGAAGATTATCGAACGGCTATAACACCCGCTCAATAGTCAGCTCAACCCTCGGGGACGCTTTGTCTGTAAAGAACTGAACCTCCTGAGTTTTCCAATACTCTGAGCTGTCGTCTACTGCTATGCCCGCATCGACAACACCGTCGAAAGCGGGCTTGAGCATCTGAGCATGGTTGATGTCATCCCGCTTCCTGTTCATCTTATGGAAGAACACCGGGTATGCCTTCACCTTGTTCCACGGGCCAGACTCAACGCCGGTCTCAACTGCAGCCTTCCTCGCAAGGGATCTGTAGGACCGAGTGGCCCGTGACTTCGCTATCGCCCCTCCCCGACTGTACGGTTTGTAGTTCGGGGAGAGGTACTTGCTCGGGAGAGGCAGTATGATTGTTACGGTCTCATTCATCGACCACCTCTTGCGGCTTGCTCAGTATGTTGATGTAGTGCGTACCACTTGACCACCCGTGAGGGTCTTTATATGGATCATACCGTTTCAATTCACTCATTTTATTCACCAATCCTTGCTTTTAGTTTGCCTTTGTATATGTACAACCTACAATCCCCGAACGCTTCACAATACCCCTTATACCACATCTTGTCATTTACCCTCAGGAGTATGGAGCCGCATCTATTGCATTGATATCTACGCTTTCTACGTTTCAATTCACTCATTTAGGACTCCTTTAATAAACAAGCGTTATCTTTATGTCGTGATCCATTAGTGTATGCACAAACAATCGTGCCAATTTCCGGGTCTGGAAGCACCCGAATACATAACCGCTAATGGGATCTGCAATAACCCACCTGAGTAAGAAGTTCAAGTGCTTCATTGTTTTCTCTGTGTCGTATAGTTTATAGATCATCGTGTCTCTCCACAGTTGCCATAAATACAACTCGTTACATTCTCCCACAATGGAGATTTCACCAGGTACGATTGAAGCGCGTAGTCATATGAGTCATAATGAGTGACCTCCATGCCGTTCAATTCACTTCGTATGTCAAACATTAAATCGTTTGCGGGTTTGTCTATGTAACTATTACCATTCTGATTTATTATTATAAAACTCTCTCCGTCTATGTGTTTCCAGTATTCAGACAGTGGTCAAGCCTCCATTCTGGTGATGTTTTTATTTAACATAAATTTGTAACTTCCGTTTGATATGTCATCCTCAGATACGCAACAATCAAAATAACCTTCGCGGTTATCACCTTTGATAAAATGGTGCATACAATCCCAAAACCCCCACCACCTGTATCCGTTAATGGTGCCCAGTGTTTTGTAGTATAATTTGTTTCGTTTCATCTCCTCACCCCTTCTTTTTTTGTTCTATGCAGCGCTGACACGGTCCGCACAGGGGGATAGCCCCTTGAGCCATTATTTCACGCTCCAACTCTAAATGTTTTTTCCGGGCGGTATCATAAGCATCCTCCACAGTCAATGGCGGATCGCCAGGGGAGTAGCCACACCACGTGACTCCATTGATGAAATACTTCACACCATCAAACGTTAAACCCTCCCCACCACCTACAAGATTGTGATATGTTGTGCTGTCAATAGATACTAAATGAGCATCACTGGTGAGCACTCCCACGGGTGAATTTCTGAATAAGGGGGACGGGTTTCTTTTAAACATACTCTTTCCCTTTCTGCCTATCAATAAGCCATTGGCTAAAATTCTCCACCAATGTTCTTAGCATATGCATAACAACCTCCATATTATCACAACAGGCAATCTCATCCATCTGATCACGGAATATGTCCAACGTTGCGAGCATTGCTTTGTGTTGCCTAACGTGAGCCTGTTGTTGCCTAATGTAGAACCGTTTTTGCTCGGAGAGTATTCCATTTTCAGCGTTTATATTACCGTAATCCTCAAGCAACACATACTCGCCGTCGTCGCATTCTTCCATATATGCATCACACTCTGTTGCGATGTCATACCGTTTCAATGTATCATTCATCTTTTTATATCTCCTTTAATAAACAAGCGTTATTTTAATGTCATGTTCCCTTAGCGTATGCACAAACAATCGTGCCAATTTTCGAGTCTGGAAGCACCCGAATACATAACCGCTAATGGGATCTGCAATAACCCACCCGAGCAAGAAGTTCAAGTGCTTCATTGTTTTCTCTGTGTCGTATAGTTTATAATCCATTACGATCCGCCTTTCTGGGGTGCATATTTAAATAGTTTTTCCACGCCCCTTTTGGCGCCAGTATTTTTGGTGAGGCTTGAAACAATTTCTTTTTGCCAAACACATTCAAAATCATCAGGCGCATTATATTCGCTAACAAACACACGATTGCCATTCCATGTGGCCTCACGGCACCATCGCCAAAACTCAGCATGGTCAAATGCGTCCTTATACTTTGTTGTATTGGCATATGGTGGATCGCAATAAATTATACTCTCTTCTGGAAAGTTCAACTTATTATAATCTCCAACGGCAAAACATACATTGTCAAGATTTGGTTTTTGCTTCATTACGTTTCGATATGCCTCCCCGATATAATCACGGGGTCGGCCATCGTTCGTCTTTCCGCGGCAATAGCCACCAAACCACTTAGCCGCGTAAGAGCACGCAAAGCCAACAAAGGCCACCAATTCATTTGGATAATCACCCTTGTTATTTTTTATCTGTGCGTATTCATCTTCCGTTAGCGACTGGGGCGGATCCCAGCCAAGCTGTAGAGACGTGTAGAGACCAATGAGGAAATGATTTGAGTCAGTTGCCAGCCTCCGGCCCTCAACCTTGTCTATGGTGTTGCAACCGCCACAAAACGGCTCAATATACAGCTGTTGCGGCTTTCTGTCTTGCAAAATTATTGGTAGAATATACTTTGCTATCCGCGCCTTGCTTCCCATATATTTCATAATCACACCTCCTTGTTCTGGCTGATGGCTTTGTTCCTTCTGCACTCACAACCTATGTTTATTACGCATTCTGGTGACCCATACAATTCATCACAGGTAACACATATCTGAAATTCCAACGCCCCCACAAGGGCTGAGTTCTGGGCGGTTAGGGCGGCTATCTCCTTGTCCAGCGTAGCGAATGTTTTACCCATACTATATCTCCTTGTTAATCTTGAATTTCATGCTTCCATCTCCGGTAAATATTCCCTTGTATGTTTATACACTCTATTCTGCCAATCGACACCCATGCGGTGCGTTAGACCGCACCTGCATACAAACTCTACAAACTTATTCTCATAGATACAACTTCTTATTGGTATCGATACCAACACGTTATCCTTCGGACATTTGATCGTAATGCTCATTACCGCACCCATTACAAGATCACTTTCTGAACATGTTCGAGATATCCACTCTTTATAGTTGACAGGATGCATCCAATATCCGTGTCGCTATAACCGAACCTCTCTGAGTATGTCAGGATATCATCAACCCCCTCACCGAACTCCTGAGCCTCAACGGTCTTGAGATATGATGGGCTCATAACATAATGCCTTGAGTTTTCATCTGTCTCACCGTTCGGACCAATGAAGTTTGATGTTCTAGTTGAGTGAAGCCCATTGATTCCGATGATATACTGACGGTCAGTAGGTGGCCGGTGAATTGCCTTGTGTCCATGAGCACACGATATCAAATTACAGTCACCGGTGCCGGGCAGGTTGCGCAGCTTGCGCTTCATGCGTATTGCGTTGTTCAGAGCGATCTGGTCGGGGTCACCGGCCATAGAGTTGACGTATACGTTACCGTGCGTCCACAAGCCCATAAAATGTTCTGCGAACCGTCCTTTAAACGTAAACGCTACCGGAACATTGATACCTAACATATCCCTTGTTATAACATGACCGGGGTTAATAATTGGTTGGATGGATTTTGATAACTCGTGGTTGCCATTGATCCATGCTACGCACAAATGCTTGATCGGTCTGAACTTTTCGGCAACGATACGGCATTGCTCATATACCATCGCATGTTTTCCTTTGTGCGCTGCTGGTGAGAAGCGCGGGTCGAGAACGTGGATACCCTCAATCATATCACCCTTAGCAACGAATCGATAATTATTCGTTCCAATAACATCAATGGTTTCATCCAGCTTATCCTCAGCGAACGCTATGTTCCCCAAGTGTAAGTCACCAACCTCAGCGAGCTTAAAATTCTTACCTATTATCTTATCACACAAAATCATACACTATTTCCTATTATCAACAATTCGTCTAATCCTATCGTGGCACATAGAACAATGAACCCAATTATTTACAGCGTCCTCCTTGCCGCACAGTACGCAAATACCATCAGTCTTTCTTTTATCATATAGTTTTTTGGCATATTTTTTATGCTTTTCAATAAGCTCCTTGTCATACCTGACATCCTTCCAGTATCTCCAACGCGAGTTGGCTCTCTGTTCGTACTTTCGATTGTAATACTTGGCTCGATGAGTTAGAAATGTCTTGCCGGACTCCGGGCATGTTGCTTCATGCTTTGGGATTCTACGCTTGGCCTGCAACTTCTTTAGATAATACTTCTTATTATACTCATGATCCTTGGCTTTATCGATCTTGATGAGACACTCGGGCGAGAAGTGCCCCCGTGGCCTGCCACGACCGGAGTATGGTATCTCACGCCCACAACCACACTTGCAAATCGTGGTTCGCGTATCGAGATTCAGGGATTCCACTACGCTTCCTTTTCATTTGCAGTAAATGTTTTCTTGGCAAGGTTCCATTCACCGAGCCCCGAATCAGCAAGGCGCTCAAGGTCTCGCACTGCGGCAGCAACGCTGGTGTATTTTTTACCATTCGACCGTTGTAGCTGACGAGCGGTCATACTGCCACCATTGTTCTTAACTGCAGAAATTGTTTCCTTGATCCGTTTCTTGGCATAGTTTTCACCTGCGAGATTATAGACTTCGATTTGCTGGTCAACCAAGTATTGCATCAGCTCGATAGCAGATAACATCGTCTGCTCTGATAGCTCATCGGTTGCTTTGTGCATTCCGCAAGCAGCACCGAGCCCATGAAGCACCAGAGCGAGACGTCCTATCAACCCCTGAGCCTTCCCAAGGAATAGCTCAGTCATCTCATCGGCATCCTCGATCTCTTTTGCTATCCTGTTAAACTCTGCGATATACTGCTTCTTGGCCATCACACTTGGCGTGATGAGGTTAGGGAAGAACTCACTGGTATTCGGGTCTTGCGAAGCGAATGGCGTGGCACGAAGGTTCATTATAATATCAGCCCACCATTGAGAATCCTTTTCAGTCATCTCTCTCTCTGACCACCCCCGATACTGCTTTGGCAAATAAACTACGAGCAATCGTGGCACAAGTCCTGACGCAAACTGAGCGGGGTCAAAACACTCCGCCATCTTCTTCGGCTGAATGCATACTAATACCCCACATGCGGCGTTGTGAATCAGGATGTTCTCAGAATCGGTCTTACGGTTCTTTTGGTAGGTGTCACAGTCCCACATTTTCAACCAGATAGTCTCATCGACGCTCACTTTCTTCTTCGACCCCTGGGAGTATCTGTCAAACGAGCCTACCCACCCCGCACCCTCACCATTGGCCATAATGAGACCACGGGGGCTTCCGGACATAACTTCAAGCACAGCCTCGGTTGTAGCGTCCTCAATGAGAAGCTGACCCTGCGGGTTGATCATCTTATGGTCGAGCCTCTCCAATGGCACGTCAATACGGAGCGGCTTGATGATCTCGCGAAACGGTCCCGATTTGTTTGACCCCGACCTTGAGATTATAGCGCCCCATAGTATGGGCGATACGTCAAACCCGCCCTTCAGCCGAAGCCTGAACGCATTCCCCATCGCACCACCAGATGACACCAGAACGGACATAGCCACTCCAGCCGGGTCAACCACCTGCACATCTGCAACTAGTTCAATATACTCTCGCACCTGTGGCGGGAAGCAATGCAATGGAAACCCTGGAGACGGTGGATCCTCTTCTATATCCTTAACCTCCTCCGGAGCCTCGATAATATGCTTGTATACTCTGTTTGAATAGGTCTCAGCGAATTGATTGCCGAGCATGGATGCCAGAGCGTCCTTGTCATCAGCGGGGCTATCATCATTGAGCAACCATCCCGACGGCTTGTTAAATGATACCGTGCGAGCTTCGTTTATCTTATGCTTATATTGTTGTACATGTTTTGGGTTGCCCCGATCGTACACCGGTTCACACCTCGGATTGAACCCAGACCACAACAATGACAATGCGTCAGTATCTGATAACTCCAACCCAACGACCATGGCCCGTGCCGCCCAGAGCAACGCATTGCCCCCTGCTTCGCCGTCTATGGCCGGTTCACACTTTGCGAGGTACAATCGGGCGCGTTCGATGACGTTGGCGTTAGCGGGGCTCTCAGGGAGCACATCGTCATAGCACTTATCCACCAGATCTTTACATTCCGGCGTGTCCGGTATGGTCATTGCGACCAACTCGTCCACATCGTTGATAGTCAGTCCCCTCTTGGGCGTCTTCTTGGCCCACGGCATGACCGGCTTCTGGGGTGGAGCTATGATGTCGAGGATTGCTTCGGGGCAGTCTTCTGAATCAATCTTGTTAAGCCACCTATAGGATTCACCGGACTCATGGACGGATGGAGGTAACACAACGTAACCTCCAGTTCCGCGAACGTCCAACCCCGGCAGGAATCTACCACGGTTGCGAACCTCTCTATCATTCGGACAAACAAAGAACAGATGCTCTCCACCACTACCAGTTCTAGAATTAAGCGTTGTTGGGAGCTCGAGACTTTTTAGAGACTCAAACCCTTCCTCACCATCAACATCAATAACAAAAAGACCGGCCTTTTTTCCTGTAGCCAAGCCGATCGAAGCTTCGGGGAATTGCGTCCACCATGCACGGACCTGAGATTGATCTGTCGTCGCCTGATTCGGCCAATCCTTTATGAGTGGCGTCTTCCCCTTCGCCTTGACAGGGAACACTGGCCAACCTCGGGATGCGTACTCTGAAGCGAATGTTAAATTGGTCATAAGGTCAACTCCTTGTTTGTTACCTTGTTAATTTTGTAATCCACAATCTCAGTATGCTTTCCGCGTCGTCTAACTGTTATCTCATCCGTGACATCATTTATACCACTGGAAAGAAACATATTATCCATAGCTTCATCAACGGTCATTGTTTTCGCTTCCTCCACTCCAAATCTCTTACCCCACCACTGCCTCGCCTTCTCTCCGGCATACCCTTCGTGATCAAGACACACCCATTCTACGAACGTATTTATTCCACGGCGGTATTGAACCCGCAGGCTGTCAGGCTTACCGGCTTTCTTGTGTCTATGCACTGTCACGGAATCGACTCCGAATGTTTCTGGTTCATCGCTGAGGATGCTACGGTTAGATGCTCTCTCCTCATGCATCTTGCGCTCTTTATCTTCAGCTTCCATTCGTTCGACTTCCTGCTTCGGGATTTCCCATCCACAGTTCGGGCATATCCGGATAGCACGGCTAAACGCATCGCCACACCCAACGCAAACAACGATACGAGCCTCGCCACCGCTTACCATGTCGATAGGACCGTGTGATTCAATGCAATTACCGAAGTCTAATACAAGGCAATCTTTTTTAGATTCGTGCGTTCTCAACCCACGCCCCACCATCTGGTAGTAGAGCCCAGGTGAAAGCGTTGGTCGTAGCAGGCCAATACAATCGACTCTCTTGGCATTTAGACCTTCCGTGTACACAGAGACATTGACAAGTACCCGCAAGCGTCCCGCTTTAAACGATTCTATTACACGATGACGTTCCTTAATAGAAGTCTTGCCCGTTATCATCATCGCTTGGATTCCATGTCTGCGCAATTCTATCGTGACGTCTTGGCAATGCTTAACGTGAACGCAGTAAAGTATAATGCTCTTACGATTCTCCATTTGGATTATGCCAACTAACGAGCGTATAGCTTTCTGCACTATCTCAGGAGTGTCAACTGCATCACCCAAACTGTTTATAATATAATCTCCACCCGAGTTACGCTTAACATTAGCCAAGTCGGCCTGAACGTCACCAACCTTAGACCTGAGCTTGCAGAGATATCCTTGCGTTATCAGGTCGGCTACATTCGCTTCGTAACAAATCTCATTAAGTATATGGTCTCTATGGCATATAGGTCCGCAACCCATCCTAAATGGTGTTGCAGTGAACCCTATGACTTTGACCTTTGGATTCATCTTCTGACAGCCCTTAATGAACTGCCGGTACTTACCCTCACCCTTGGCCGGTATCCTGTGCGCTTCATCTACAATGATAACGTTGAACGCAGGGAACTGACCCCACTTATTATATACACTGTCTATACTCGCATAGATGATATCATTCTCCTGATCGCGTCTCTTCAGAGCTGCCGAGTATACCCCGATATCTCCATCAGGCCATATCCCGGTTAGCTCCTCAGAGTTTTGTTCAACCAGCTCCTTTCTATGAGCAAGAATGATTACGCGGAATGGCGGGTAAGCTTCCTTCCACTGCTGAATAATCCACGCCATTAGGATCGATTTACCACCCCCAGTCGGGATGACACAACAGGGGTTGCCCTGCTTTGTCTTCATGTGAAGATTCAGAGCTTCGAGTGCTTCGAGCTGATAATCTCTTGGGGTTATCACTTGGTCTCCTCAACATTAACAACCGTCCCGCCGAAGGCCTCTTTAACATCCTGAACTTCCTTCTCGCCAACGAGCGAGCCTGGAGTCTTCAATAGCTCATTTGTGCTCCACATACCGTCCTTATGTCCATGAACCCACTCAACACCATCCCTGTTGTTCTTAAAGCGGATCCAATCGTCACCAGCGTCTATCGGTTCAGCGAATGATATTAAACCGGGGAGGATAAGGTGCTTATCACAGGCCACAAGTTGCTCTTCTCGAGTTAAATCCTTACCGAGCGCCTTACACGACCAATGAGCATTGTCCGTGTCATCTATCTCAGGAGTAGCGTGACAGCATGACCGGCACGTTTTACTCGGGAGCTGCAGACTTGCTTCGCCGGTAGCCCAGCAGAGCTTGTATGCATCACAGAACTTACAACGGAAGTCATCGGGTCTGGTCGCACAGCGTTCCAAAGGATTCGTTGCGGAGATGATAGTTTTAGCTCTTGCCATAATACGATCGAAGTCTGCCTTGACGAACTTGATCCGCTCGTCGTACAGTTCATCGGTGTCCTTGTTCTTGACCAAGTAAAAAGCTCGTGTCATTGGAGCCATACCCATACCGACCATCATCTGAGCATAGTGCTCCGGCTTGGACTTCCTGACCTCATCCTTGACCAGCTTCTTAAAGCCCTTTGTGTTTATAGTCTTAAACTCAAGTATGTGCCATGTCTTCGGTGCCGCTGACAGGCCAAGTGCAGCTCCATCTGGGTAACATACGAAGTGACCACCGAGAGCTGAGAACTCAAACTGATTCCCCGTTCTCTCGTCAATTTCTTCAACCCGACATCCAATACCACGAAGCTCCTCAACCATACGAGGCTCTTCTAAATGGCCTGTTTGAAAAAGGCGCAGTATCCGCCCCTCGAACTTCACCGCGAACAGCTTGCGGAATGAGTACCACAAGGCCCGGTCACACGGCTTGCCTATCTGACTCGATCCGAGGCGTCCGAGGCGGAGAGGTTTCTTTTCCTCCTTCCGCTCGTGCCACTCATATATCTCTTGTGCAACGGTGTGTTGCGGCTTTTCCATGTTACTCATTTGACGCCTCGCTTTCGTTTAGCTCATCCTCGCAAAAGTCCCATAGGGCGTGAACAAACAAATGCCATTCTTTATGGTCGAGTACAACTTCCGCCTCCTGCTCGCCGTCGATCATTATACCACAACTACTCAGGATAAACGGAATCTTTGCACCCTCATAAATATTCCACCACGCTCCTCGTATTGACGTTCCCCATTCGAGCTTCAGATAGAAGAACGGCATGTTGGCCATAACCAGATACCACTTGCGGTTTTCAGGTTGCTTTATATACTCAAAAGTTGTTTTGTTGGTAACTGACCGCATAAACAACAGCGCTTTTATGGCCATGAATTCAGCAACGTCGCTCTGGTATGTAGTAAAATCAAATATATATTCCGACACATATACCAGCTTAGTACAAGGAAAGCCAGCATGAACATCCCGGCTGGCCTCTTCCTCATAGCTCTCTTCGAGAATTTTCTTCCAGTTTCTATCGCCCATACGCCTACCCTATCTTCAAAGTGACAGATACTTTACGCGGAGTTACTGTGACATGCTGAGCCAGTTTAGCGGCTGAGTCGGGATCGGCGGCGATAATGCGCTCATACTCTTTCTTATCGAATTCCCACTTCTGAGGTGTGAGCACGATAGGCATTGAGTTCTCTGGCAAATCCATGTTCATAATGGCCTTCATATCAGCCTTGTAGCCCAAAGCTCTCTTTACCGTAACCTTGAGACCATTACCAGCGTCAACGGTCTTACTGCCGCTCTCAGACGTTTCTACGAGGGATGCGATATCCTCTTCTATATTGATACGGGTTGCCTTGGCTTTGCTTTCTTCTGTTTTGGCACTTGCGAGTGCGCAGGCCAGTGATTCGAGTGTTGATTCTGCCATAATTTACTCTCCCTCAATAAGATTGGCATCGGATACAGACTGCTTGACATCATCAAATTCGCTAAAATACATATTGAAATTCTTTTCAAAATATTTGCGCTTGCGTTTTACATCTTCAATCTCGCGCTCTTTTGCTGTTATTTCCTTTTCAAATGCGCTGAATACATCAGCTCTCTCCATCGCCATGTCAAGCGGTTCGGACGGCACTATTTCGACAGCAGTATTTTTTGAGTTGATATATACAAACTTCAACTCTGCCTTCGAGTAGCTAATGTCAAGATATGCAACAACAATTGTAGGCACCTCTTTAAACGCCTCGAACCCCACAATAACACCAGGGAATACACGGTAGTCACTGTATTCTTTTTGCAACACCTTAACCGCGTCGCCTATCTTGAAGTTTTCGATTTTTGTAGCATACCGCATGTCAATCTCTAGCTTAATGCCGTTTACTTCTACTATACGTTTTTCGTCTACCATAATTTATTCCTTTTTAGTGTGGTTAAGAAAATGCAGGTGCTAGGACGGCACGTTACCGCCCTAGCTATAGCCTCCCACACGGCTCAAATTACTCTACTTCTCCCAAGGGAACCCACCGGTGGCGGGTGCAGGGGCTTCTCCAGTCGTGCCTTCGGCCATTGCCTTTGAGCTGACGTCAATAGGCGCCTCTACAGGCTTAGCCGCAGGCTTCACCTCATCGCCACCACTCCCGAGAGTGCGGAACTTAGTAGCAATGTTGCGGTCCTTGTAGCCGCCTGTACCCGGTTCGGTTTCGATATAGACATCGAGCTGCTTACCGAGCAGTTCATCTTCGTGCTGAATACGTTCGTTCGTACCCCAGCCACACGCTCTGAGCACACGACCGAACTGAGACGTACCAATGGCCTGTGTCTTTGATATATCGTGAGCTGGATAATTAAACCCATTACCGTTCCATACCTTGCGGTTTGAAAACTTCTCACCGAAGATCGTGAACTCGATAATAGTAAGGTCGCCAGTATCTTTACTGTTGCGCTTGATCTCAACGCCGCTAATCTCAACCGGATACCAGCCAGTAGGCATCAGAGCGAACCCCTCGCCAAAGCCATCGTCTTCCGGTACCGCAAAGCCTTCGTCGCCAAAATGATCCGATAATTTACTCATTGCTAAATCTCCTTAAAGATTAAAAGTTATTTGCTGGCAGCTTCTGCTACAGCGTTTTGAAATACTTTCCAGTCTAATGGTAGCTCATAAGGAAGGTGACCATAAATATCCCTACCTCCACCTGGATGCGATGGAGTCTTTCTAGTGAACAGAAAGCGCTTACCTCCGGTTGTGTCCTTTGCAACGCGTTTTGCTTTTGTGAATTTTTTATCTTCCCCGTCCTTTTTCACGGTTACCTTATTGTTTGCGAACAGGATCACATCGACCCACCTCTTCAGCAACTCACCGACTTCCGGTATATCAAGGTCCATGTCATAAACATGATAGTCATCACCCTCTGGATTCTTGTGGTTCTTTACCTTCGTATGGCCGACAATAATGATCGCCATATTTTTATCATTTCGGAGATAATCAAGGCTGTTAGTTATTTTTCTCCACCGACTGACGACAGCCGCCTCGCCAGTTCTAAACCCCGGAACCTTGCGGATGTTATCGACGTAATCTTCAAAATCATTACATACATCATCTTCTACAATCGGCTGCAACGCAGATGCGCTATCGATCACTATGGTATTATAGTCGTGATCCTCTTTATAAAGTGTGCCTATAGTTTCAAGTACCTCACTGTATGTGCTGTGTGTCTCAAACTTTCCAACACCGATGGCGTCTACGCCTTCTTCACCGTCTATTGGAATAACGATCGGATTATTAAGGCCGACCTCGGCGAGCTCTCCATCAACAAAATGACAGCCACATGCGAATGAAGTCTTACCTATTTTCTCGCCGCCAAGAACCAGAATACGCGGTGCGCGTATCCGAGCCTCCTTACTAATGCTTGCTAGATTCAGTGCCATCCTCTTCCTTTCTATTGCGTGGTGGAGTTGGGAGGCTTCTCGCTTCGAGTATAGCCCTTTTAGCTATCTTGACATCTTTTTTAAACCCAACGTTAATTATAGATCCGTTATTGTTTGTGAAAAACTTGGTCGGACCTGAAACCTTTCTAAGCCTGTCACGGATTTTCTTTACTAATCTTCCGTTCACTTTGCTTCCTCTCTAATGTGTGGTAGATCAAAAGAATCACCAAAAAGCTGATCCTTGTCTTCTTTTGTTACGCCGAGAATGCTGGCCAGTTCGGTTGCTTTTTTCTCGACTGCGTCTGCCTTCTCTCTGAGGTCAGCCACCTGATTGATCTTGGAAACATAGGTCATCATTTTACATCTGGCCACTGCAGCTTTTTCGCTGACCGCTGACTTGATGACATCTTCCCTTGCTTCCTTGTACGCCTTTTTCTCCAGTTTTGTTTTTGCTTTCTCTAACATTTTGTCTTCTCCTTTATTAAAGTATTTAGTATATATTTCTTGGCCTATTTCATTGGCGATTACAGCAGAATCGTTGGTAAACCCGGATTTGTAATTAGCGCCAATATCAACGCTATAATCCTTTCTAGCGACTTTATCGCCTACTTTTCATTCCATTTCTTCTCTTCCTTCCAATGTGGTAGATCTAAACTTTTTGCCCGCGAAGGAATCCCCTCACCGACGATAAGAACCATTTGCGTTGACCATTGTGAACCGTGTATGTAACGGTGCGTATATCAGGTACGTTATCATGCCGCTTACTTGGCGGTCCGTTTTTTAGATGATTATACAGCGTCGCATAACTGATCTCAAGACGTTTGCAAAGCTCCTTGTCTGAAATCAACTCCTCATCAACTGGTACTATGTTTACTTTTGGCATAATGTATCACCTCCTTTTATTGCATTTCTTACCACACCAAGAACCTTATGGCCGGATTTTCCATGGAGCCGTCTCCATGTCATAATAAAATCGCGACCCATTGTAGCCAGAACGCCTTTCTCCATTATCTCTTTGGCCTTCTTATAGTTGACGCTATACTTATGGCACAGCGCATAGATCGGAGCGTCCTTTGGAAATTGATGCTTCTGACGAGTAAAACTTGCGTCAACCTGGATCTTTCTGTTACGGATGTTTTTGTTCTCGAACTTTTTCAGCATGTGTGGCTCCCTGTAAAAATTAACGACATCTCTATAATACTCGAACAACCTTGAAATGTCAAGAGAATTATTTATTTTATTTTTCGTGCCTGTTAAGGAAGTTTTTTAAGTGCTCTAATATGAGCATAATAGGCATGGGAACGTTTTTTCTTTTTACCGCAATGACCTCAACCACTTTACTTTCTTAAAGTTTGGGTTTTCCATCAACCTCTTCTTTAGAATGGCAAGCTTCTTGTTGCGATCGGGATCTTTTCTTTTAAGCCTATGAATCTTTTTCGTGTCACTTTTTGCCAGTTTGTCCAGCCTATCGTTCGACTCTCCGACGTACCACCAGCCAACGGGGAGTACCTTGTCTAACTTCGTGTAGTCATCGACGCCGCTCGGAACGTAAGGACGATACCCATCCTTCAGCAAATACTTCGACACACCGGCGTCATCAAGCTGATTGATCACGACACCGTAATCGACGCCGAGCCTATTGGCCGCCAACATGTCTTTATTTAAATCGCTTACTAGTTTTTTTCTGTTTTTCTCCGATGTGTTATACGCCGAAACGATCTCATCGTCCTTCACGGTTCCCTGCCTGTTAATCACTCCCCTGATTCTTGAGCTTGCGTCAGAAAAGGAGCGAGCAAACTGACTTCCCTTAAAGGAGAGCGCCTGCTTAACGTCAAGTTTTACAACCCTTGTTCCTGAGAATGTTGCCAACGCCTCTTCTGTGGGGTCGTAGGTTCTTCCGTATGGCGACGTGTATCCTGAGAGACCCCTCCATACTCGCCTCATACTGGTTATCGTTCCGGGCTCCATAGCCTCAGCCACATGCTTCGCCTTCTTCAGGCTCTTTTCGATATATGAATCACTCTCATTATATATCTTACCGCCCATCTTCTTTTTATTCCTTGCAATGTCAAGGACTTTACCCAGCAATATCTCTTCTCCGATGAATGGCTCTAGGGCTTCCCTCGTGGCTTCGATGGCGCTTTCCTCTATATCCCCGCCGCTCAACAGTGCTACGAGTGGTTTCTTTAGGTATTGGTGAGGATCCATGTAACTCAGATCGATAAAAGAAGATACGCCGTTAATCATGTTTGCAATATATACAAGGTTGCTATTCTTGTTCCACGGGGCAACAAACCTCCTTACGTCCTCGTCCTCATCGTCGCTTATTCCAAGCAAGTATCTTGACGCCGTTGCTATTGCACTACTCGCTACGGCTGCCATAGACAAGCCGGCCAACCTCTGCGCTCCAATCTTCCTCGTGTCCGGATCGGACAGCTCTTTTTTGGTTAGAAGGATTGAGTTTTTAGCCGTTCTAAAGACCTCTGCGGGGAAGCTAACAAACGTACCCACTATCGGGAACCGCCGTAATGTCTTTATACCTTTAGGAACTAAGGAGTATGTCGGGTAGGTGTCCCTTACTATTCCGGCGCAATATTCCTTTACCTTTTGTTCGCTCCACTCCGGCTTCGCCTTTGAGTATCTTGCCAACTCGTTTTCAAATGCGTATATTTTCCATACGTCATCCTCTGCCCTGTATGCAGTAACGAACCAACCCGACACCCTCTTGGCCAGGTTCTTGCTGTAGGTATCTGTAAACTCGGAGATATCGTTGTGCTTTATCGCATCGTTCATAACGTCCATAAACTCACCAGCACGAACGCTTTCATGTATCACGCCAAGCTCCTGCAACTCCCTAAAGTATTGAATGGCCCCTTCCTTGTCGTTATTTTTTATAACGTTGACCATCGTACTGGACGCCTTCCATGACTTCCATACCTGCCAATGCCCGTTGGCAACCGCAAATCCGGTGTTTCCGAGAACATTCCTTATATGAGTCTGAACGCTACCGATTGTTTTGGAGAATTTTACAATTCCGTTTACCTTCATGTAGTGCTTGAACCATGTTGGCAGATCCCCGGCTGAGTCTGAATCGTGGAATGCCTTCGCTATCTCGGGCGTCGTAAAAAGACCGTTTAGTGGGTGGTATGGCTTAGACTCGTCCCCCGCTATTTTGGTCCTGTATGAAACCCCTTCCCTGTTGATTGCGTTTTCGAAGAAGAATTTCCCCATACCAAGCTCTCTGACGTCAGACAGATACTTATGATTGGCCAGCAGGGCTGACATCTTACCTACTGAGGTTACATAGTTTTCTATCGGGGTCTGTCGTTCGCCCCACAACGCCCTTATCTCGGGCGGTATCGTCTTCCTTCTCTTTATTATAGACAAATCCTTGCCGCCACCGGATAGATTTGCCATAAAAGACAGAGGAGAGTCCTCTTTTGGATTTAATAGCCGGTCAATCATCCCGTGAACGCGTTCCTCAGCCTCGACCGCTGTCAAGCCCGGCTCTGACTCGGCCAGTTCTCCCCTTATAAAGGATATCGCCTTGTTTTTTACGTCATCTGGAACCTTGGCAGGCCATCCCTGTGTATCGAATGCCCTGTAGCTACGATGAAGGTAAACTCCGAGGTTGTCGGTTACTATTGTGGCAAGGTCGCCCTGTATCGCTCCAGAGTCCATCAGCTCCTTTGAGAGGCTATCGATCTCCGTTCTCATCTTTAGTATCGCCTCTGACATCCTTGGGTCCAGCTTCGCCCTGAGCGTGTCGTCCTGCAATGCCTTATTTAGGTCTATGGCTGTTTCCAGTGGGATATTCTTTGTCCCGTAGACCTCTTTTGCGGCCTTTTTAAAGTCCGATACAACAAGTTTGGTCTGCGTTAATGCAGATGTTATCTCTCCATCTCTTTTTATCTTCCTTGTAGCGACTACCTTCGGCAGGTCACTTATAAAATTGGTCTTCAGGAAGGAATGAACCGCTCCCAGCCCGACTTTTTTCGAGAAGTTAAGGTCGCCAAGGCCACTGTACAGTTTGACCGAACCATCACTCGGATTCTCGTATATGGCCGGTAGGTCTCCGACCAAATCGACTGACTTGGCCGTAGCAAGCTTCAACCCTTTAGCGCCTACCTTCTTCTTCAGTGTCTCAAACGCGACCTTGCGCTGTTCGTTGACATCCTGCTTCGTAACGCCAATCTCTTCGGCTATCTGCGTATCACTCTTGCCTTCTATAAAACCGCGTACAATAGCACTCTGTCTTTTTGGCAGGGCGTCAATAGCTTCGTTCATAATCTCGTTGAAGTCTTCTTTGTCTTCTTCGGCTATAAGCGATTCATTTTCTTTGGCTGGTATTGAATCCTTCAATGATGCTTCCTCTTCTCGGTCGATAGTACCGACGGGCTCTTTCTGCTTCTCAGCCAGAGTCAATAGCTTATTTCTCATCACCTTGTATGCCAGGCTCTCGTAGTTACCTTTAGTCTCGTCTACATTGAACTTGCCTTTCTTCTTCTGCTCGACCAGATGTGTGACTGCTATAGAAGCGAGTTCTTCGATATCAGATCCCGGTATTTTTAGCTTAGAAGCCACCTTCTTAGCAAGGGCCATGTCTGATTCGGGAGTGCCTTCTGTGGTTGCAGCTTTCTTCTCCGGCCTAAGCAACTGGCCAACCATTGGTATAGTCTTTTCGGGGTCGAACTTCCTCTCAACAATAATGCCATCAACCGACAGCGTATCACCTTCTGTATTATCTACTTTTATATCAAATACGATCTTCGTTCCGTCTGGAGATGTCCTTACTTTTTTTACAGAAACATCGGTGTTGTCCTTTGACCATACCCCTTCGCTATCCTTGAAGAAATCATTCTCAAAAATCTCATCTTCAAACTCTGCGAACACTGTTTCGTTTAACGAAAGTACACTGCTGTTTCTTTGGTTTGAGGCTTTATCATCTCTATTAAACGTATAAGTGGTGGTCTTGTATCCATCAGAGCCTTCCTTTTCGTTCTTGAAGTATGTAACCTTCCTACCCTTAGCGTCTGTTCTAGTGTGCAACTCGATCTCATCAGAGGTCTTCTCGGGGTCGAATTCTTTCTTTGCTTCAGGCGCCGCCTTTTTAACCTTCGGTATACTGGCTACAAACTCAGCTCTCTCAGGTGCTGACATTTTCTCGGTGATGCCCGCTTCCTGCATATCCTTGCGGCTTGGCTTTTCTATTTGGGACAGTTTTTTGGCTTGTTCAGGATTCTTATCGGCCCACTTATTAACGGCTATTCCACCAACAGTGAACCCGCCGCCCATAGTACCAAAGGTAACCAGCTCAGCCATGAACTGTTTATAGGTAGGAATAAGAGCTTCCCCAACAGTCTGGTCGGACACGCCGGTAACGGAGCGTAACACGTCTCCAAGACGCTCATCACCCATCTCCTCAAGAACACCATGATAGCCAATGTCATTTAGCTTCTTAGCCCACGCTCCAGTACCTTTGCCAGCGACCTTCATCCATGACTTCTTTGTTGCATTAACTAATTTGGCGAACTTAGCAGATCTACCCATGAGTTTACCAATAGCAGCCCCGCCAAGCTTCCCGATTATCTCACCAGACTCTTCAGATAGATACTCTATAAACGTATCGCCTACAGCCTTATAGAGTGCAGATACCGGAGTCTCTTTTGACTGTTCGATTCTAACCTCATACGCTCCACCAAAAACAGCTTGAGGATTAGTTCTTTCGAGATATCCCTTAGCGACCCTCGGTACCCCGACGGTTGCCACTCTCGCAGTAGCTCTAGCCGCTAAGCCTGCTACTCCACGCGCCGCTCGTGCAGCTGCGCTTGTTCCCAGTTTAGCCAGTGATTTTTTAGCCGCCCCCTTAGCCACTCCTGCAATGCCGCCTGACGCCCACATCTCAATAAGAAACCCAGGAAGCTCTGAAACCATATCAACCGCAATGCCACCCCATGTTTGACCACGAGCCTTCCTATACTCTTCTGCTATCCATGTATCGTGGAGTGAGTCCAAGTCATCCGCATACTCTTCTGAAAATATATCCTTGCCATCCGCTTGGGCCTCCTCTATACGGTTTGCCGAGTTGCGCATTGTAACCAATTCGCCGATCTTCCAACCGAGACTGAAGAACGGTATTTTTTCTATAGCGCGAAGATTCTTAAAGCTCTCAAGAGCACCCACCTCTCCCATCTTGTCCCACATGTGACGAGGAGGTACCGATACCTCCTTGCCACCCGGAAGGGTTAGTTCGAGAGTGGTGTCACTGGGAACTTTTATCGCCGAATCTTCATCGGTAAAAGCCGCTTTTACGCGCCTTATCGTATCAAGGTCAAGACCGGCCGTACTGGAGAGGTTGTCTCCGATCGCTCCACCCTTCCTCATCTCACCAATGATTCTGGCCGTATCAACATCTGGGGCATCTTCTTTACTGGCCAGCAGGAGGTCTTTGTACTTCTGGACATCCTGCTCATCCCACTCACCGAGGAACTGCTTTGCCTCAATAATTTCGTCAGGGTTTACATTCCGAACAGTCCCTTCTAGCGCATCCCTATATATACTCTCGTCTTTTTCGCTTCCGACCGCTCTGGCGCCAGACTCATCGTTGTAAGCCTGTATAAAGGAGCTAGAATCGGTTTCGCTAAATTCGCCAAGAAATTGTTTCGCTTCCACAACGTCTTTAGGATTAGCACCGGATCTAATGGCATCATTTACCAGCAATGCCATATTTTGGTCTGCCATATTTTATCCTTTGTTCAACTTGCTCATTAGCTTCTTGATTTCGTTAACGATAAAAATCTGCCCAGTAACCCCGCGAGCCGAAGCATTGGCAAACAACTCCTTAATCTGGGCAATATCCCTACTACCTGCTCCGGCCCCTTTTGCTATCTTAATTGTTGACTCAAGGTTTGAAGAGCCTCTCTCTTTCGCCTCGGCCTTCACACCCTCCTCAAAGGAGGCAAACTGATCGCGAGAACCCTCAACGCCCTCATTCTCAATAGGTGCGGGGGAAACTGGAGCGGCCTTCTTTGTATCGGGCTCGGCCTTGACGTCGCCCTCAGGAGCGGCATCACTAGCGTTCCCAAACTTGCTCAAAAAATCCTTGGTCGTATCCCACCAGTTACCGGTGTCGGCATCCTCAGGAGCATCGCCAGAATTGATTGCATCAAACAGTTCCCGCCTCTCTTCTGGCGTTCCGTCTGGTAGCCCGGCAAAGACTGTCTTCCAAATATCGTTTCGACTTTTTTTCTCGTCAGCTATATCCTTGACGGTCTTTATGGTCTTATCTTCTTTTAGCGGAAAACGCTCTAGCTTGTCACCCTTGCCGGCTCTGACTTCATATACCATATTCCCAATGGTTTCGGTATCGTTCTCTAGCATATCCCTAGTTCCGTCCTGACTTCTAATGGTCGGTTTTTTTTGCTGCCTACCAGCCATGAGCCTCTTACGCTCATCGTCAAATTTAGTCTGCAAGTCAGCCATTTCTTCGGTGGTGTATTTGTTGGTGGACGCCTGCATCTCGTCTTCCCTGTCCTGCAAATCAACCAGATCAGCCTTACGCTTAGCCGTCGGCTCATACAGATCACGCTTTCTCATAGTTTTGTCAAAATCAAGCCTCTGCTGAACGCCTTCCTGCTTCAGGGCTCTATCGACACTAACGTCACGCTCTTTTGCATCGCGCTTACCCTGCCCGCTGGCCAGTCCCAGGCCGAAGGTTGACCCTACTTGCGCTCTGCTAACATCTATTCCCATAGGTCATTCCTTTAATTATGAAACGTTGCTAATTTTGTATTAACCGCATCCAGCCATCTCTCATCGCCGAACTCAGCAACCGTTGTCGTTACACCCAATCCAGATAGGTAACTAACATAGTCATCCCATCCATCGCCAAGGTACAATCCATTAACCCCCCAATTGGGATCAGCTGGATAATAATACCCCGACGTAGTCCACAGAGCAAACGGATGTACCGCATCCCATCGGGCTACATCTTCTGACGGCACCATTGAACTCGATGTGTCCAACAGAACATGCAGTTCCATTGTGTCCTGATATAAGGAAGTTCCTGATGACCATGAATAAGTAGGTGTCTGGTCAGCAGGATCGAAGAGTGTCTGAAAAAAAGCCAAGTCTTTTTGATTAAGCAATTGCCAATTGGCGACATACGAACCCGCTGTCTGAAATATGGGCGCGGCCGCAAATCCGGCGGCAGACTGAAAGGCAGCTACCGCAGGATCGCCAATTGCTGTGATCTGACTCGATGCGCTCCATACCCCACCCAATGACACTGCCAGAACGTTTATATAGTTTTTAGTCATATTGGCTCGATGCGCCAAGTAGTCAGTGTAGTCACTCGCCCATATCGCATCACCCCCAGCTGCGGGTTCAGTACCATAAACACTGTCCACCCCGTCATGTTGTGTTTGAGCTCCAAGCGCTGTTAGCGTGGCCAGCGAGTGCCACTCATTGCACACCACCATTATTATAATTTTTGGTGCTATACGAGTCTTCACGCCAAGTGGAGAGCGATAAGGAACGCCCATAGGAGTCCGGTGCGGGTCGTTAGAGAGTGCCACTATGTCACCTCCACTGCCCAGCAACGGCCCATAGTAACCTCTTCGTAATAGATGTTACTCTCAGTATCCCCGTCAAACAGGCCAGTGTTCCAGTGCATAGCGTTGATGATCTCTCCGTCTTCTGTTGATGATACCGTTCTATAGCTCGGCGTTATAATCCAAGTTTCATCACCGAGTACACCGTCAGGGTCTTGCACTGTCTTCTCGGTGGCGCTTGAGTACAAATGATCTAAGCCGTCTATCAGAACGGTATCGGGAGAGGCATCAGCCAAGGCAGACACTCTAAGGGCGGCAGGTTTAGCAACATAAGTCACCAACCCCTTATCCTTATCGCCCGACTTATAGCACAGAATAGTATCGTCCTCAACGCCGATAACCTCAAACTGTATCAGTTCAAGGAACGCAAAGGGGTCTAATGGGTAATATGTACCTTTAAGCCTATTGAACGGAGTTATTGGCCCCTCTTGATCCGGTGATAACGAATCAAGTAGAATAGCCCTACGCTTTTCAAGAAGTTCCTCGTAGTTCATGCTTTAAATGACCTATAATTGGATGCGCCGATATCAGATACGACGGTTGATATGCTTCCGAGGTCTGGATAGCCGTCATTTCTACGTTCAGCAAACCGAGCCAAAGCCTCAACAAGCTGATTGCGTAGATTGGTTCTTGCGTTGCCCTGAGAGTGCAGTAAGTTCATTAGACTTGAGCGAGAGGAAACCATGCGCTGCCTCATATCAGACTTAAATTGATACAGGCGGTTCTTCTCTGCAACCTGACGTTCGATGACCTTATCACTAACCTCAAGCAATGCAACATCCCTTTCCCTTGCGTTTCCAACGACTTCAGCGTTCCATGATAAGGTATTATACATCCCTCTGTTTTTCAAATCAATCCGCGCCTTGCCTAGCAGGTTGATAAAATGCTCGCTTACCGCGAGCGCTCTTGCCGAACCCCACGCTTGGAAGTCACCAGATACATCGTCGCTGTGCGTGTCAAAGTCAGTCTCAAATTTTGTTATTAGTTCATCTATGAGGGTTTCAAAGGTATCTTCGTCAGCTTCAAGACTCAGCACCTCTGTTTCGCTGTGGGTTATTAACGACTTATATAGAAGGATCAGGTCATTAAAACGCAGATCATTAACCGCCCTGCCTTCGTTGTACGCAGTCGTGAGGTCTTTTATCTCTTCGGTTAGTACCAGCTCTGGAAAAATACGTCTGCGCTTATAGGTATCAACCGTACCTCCGTCATTGCTATCGAACTTCCAACCATTAGCATTAAGAATAGCCTTTGTCGTTATATGAGCAGGATCGGTAGCAGAATTAACCGTTGTGGTTTCATTGTCATACCAACTTGATGGAGTGTTGGGAGTCTCGGCCTCTGGCGTGTAGTAACCAAACGCAGGAAGAATCGGAGTCATTGCCATGGTTTATTCCTTTATGCCGTATGAATTAACTGACAAATCATTTTGGTTCCGTCGGGTGAAAAGCCACGAATCATGTCAGTAACACTATCGAGAGCGAGGTCAACAGCTCCTTCGCAGAATATGTTTGCTTGATGCTTGAACGTGATAGTGTGAGTGTCGTCGGTGGCCATAAAAATATATTCCATACCAGCGGTAAGGTTAGTGAATGATGTCAAATCGTCACTAGCCGCCCCTTCGCCAACAATCTCCCACCAGCCGCCATCGCCAACGTCAAGAGCGTCAGCAGAAATTACACCGACCTGCTGGGTCTTCCATGTCTTTTTATCTGATGTTAATACTTGAATAGATACCGTACCGGTGGTTCCGGTTATGTCATCAGAAAGCGTTATTCCAGAACAGTCAATGTTGGCACAATCTATATCTCCGCAATCTATATCTCCTGCATTCGTGTCAATGGTGAAGAGTGTCGTTCCAGCGGCTAGAAAGGTTAATAGCTTTGCAAGAATATATGTCCATACCCTTGAGAATATCGATTTCTTTTGTGTGCCACCAGCGCCGTCATCAATGAGCAATGTATCGGCATCAACTATATCCGCAGCCATAGCAACACTATCATTTATCAATCCACCCAGTTCAGTCCTTGCACCAAGCGTACTCGGAACAGCGGTTGCAGAGCCAGCTCCGAACGAATCAACCAGCGTAACCCCAGCCTTTAGCGTATCGGCAGCAGACCATTGCGGTATAACGTTGTTGACTCCAACTCCGGCACTCACCACTGGCGTACCACCGAAGTGAGCGATAATGTCAGACAGTTCAACCTTTTTGGCTACGCCACCAACCCAGCAAATAAAAACATCCGTGTCAGCAGTTCCAACACCGACTGCGGCCAGTGCGGCAACATAAGCAGCTAAAGCAGCATACACATAAGCAGATAACTGCAATGCGGTACAACGCCGAGGAGTTGTCGCGCCATCACTTATGAGTATCTGAGTTGCATCAACAACACCGCCGGTAGCGTCAAGCGTTGTGGTATCGATCATAGAAGTCCGGTTTGTCGAAAGCATTAACGCGGCAATATTGGCCAGTGTTACTATCTTCTCGGTTGGACCGACACTATCAAGCAGAGCCAGCGAGTCAGCGGCATCCGGAGCTGCCTCATCGCCCTTACTCCACATAGTATCAGCCATGTACTGTTGCAATAACTCAATGGTCAGCGGTATCAAGTCGGTATCGTTCTCCAACATCATTACGCTATCGTTTGCATCAACAGCGCCAAGCGTGGTAATACCTTCAATCTCACCTTTTACATAAGCATAGATATCGTCAACACTAATTTTCTTGGCGGATCCGCCATCAGACACGGCAATAAGCTCAGCGCCTTCAACAGCGCCATCTGGGTCCATTGCAGCTATTTCTTTATCAGCCATTATCTCAACCTTCCAAGTTTTTTAATGAATATAGTAATCGCTTCGTACGACCACCGGCTTACACCGTCAATCCAGAGAACACCGAACCCACCACTCGACCGAGGATATACTGGTGGGTTATGATTTTCGAGCAAGGCACCGCTCGCCACAGTGGCCGGTACAGCCGTACCATCAACATAGGATTCGGCAATGTCCGCACATTCCTCTGCGGTCTTAGCTACAATCCAACGCCATGTAACGCCAATGGTATTATCCGCCAAGTCAATAACCATTTCCTGAACCAAGCCAGCCTTAGTCTCTCCACCGAGATCAATCGGCCCTATTAACAAGTCACTATTAAGAGCGGACCCGTCATCGTTTAGCGCCGATTTAGAGAACTTACGCAAATAACCATCCTTACTACCAATCACCACATTAGAATCACCATCAGCAGGATACAGGCCAACGGCTATGGGTTGATGAGTTGCCGTAGCAAACTTGACCGACCATAGAGCTTTGTACTTCAATGCAAGCCACCAGTGTTCTCCGCTACCGGTAGCTGGAGTCACAAACAAATGTATTCCGTTATTCTTGTGATCGTATTGCATTAAGATAGTATTTGTGGTGATGCTGACATCTCTCAGATCCTCTGGCAGTACATACGCTGAGAACTTCTCAGGGTCGCTCTTAGAGCCTATCTGCCACGAGTATAGACCATCCCTAGCCAAGAACACCAATAGGCCGTCTGGGGTGATTGAAGCCGCCTGTGGAGCAATGATACCTACGTTACGGCTCACGCTTACCTTGCGGCCAGCAACAGGGTCTCCATAGATAACCCATATACCATCAGATGTTGACAGTATTGCCGCCTCGTCATTCCAAAAAAACATCGCTGTTACATTACCGCCAATGGCACCGTCATCACCGAGTATACCACCAGTAGCTCTGGCATCGTTATCCTTATTCTCAACAAAATCCCAATCCTCAAAGTCACCCATGGCACTTGCGTACCAGAAGTTATCGTCTCCAGATACCATCAGCCTATCGCGGTACACGCCCATAAATGGCTGGTTCGTTGGAGCGTTGGGGATTGTCTCAACAGAGCCAGTCATAGGATCATATATCATAACTGTAGAACCGGCTATTAACAGCCTTCCGCCATACTCAGCCACCTGGAAGGCATCGCCCGCTCCAGGTATCGGGTTGACAGCATCAACTGTAGATTTAAATATAATATTATCACCACCTATCGTAATATGGTTACCATCATCATCGGTGAGGTATGATGTGGTAGTAACGGCCGCCACCGTACTTACTTTACTAATATTACCGTCTGCTATAACTATTAATTCCGTTACGGTGTCGCCAGAGCTATCAAGGTATGACACCTTCTTGATACAGGTGATATTCGCTCCAAAGTCATTGTCAATGAACTTTACCATACCCGGACGAGAGCCACCACGCCCTCTACGTTCGAGCGAACCGGTTGATCGGCAGTTTACCGCCCTAAGAGTAGTGTACGGCTTGTCTGTTTGAACGTAAGCCCCTGAGCGGTTTTCGCCGCCCAGAGGAAAACGCAGTTTCTTTTTAGCAACCATTAGGACTTAAACGCCCCAAAGCTCTACAAGGAAAATACCCCCCGTAAACTCGGTATCATTACCATCTATACCTGCAAGATACAGGTATTGATTAGCACCAGGAAGAAGAGCAAGCTCTTCCATTTCCCCAGCAGCCCAGGCGCCATGATTAAGAAGCAACGCCGCAGCAGTAAGACCTGCTGCCTGAGCATCTTCTGCTGTTAATGCTCCGGTACCTTCATCACCACTATAAAAATCAATATCGGTATCTGCACCGGCGGGAACCTCTAAACAAGTAACCTTACCGGCCTTGACCGTACCATTAACCGCAGCAGTAATCTGACCCAAATGACAAGCCTCATCACCTTCACCTCCAATGATGTCACCACTATTCGCACTGATAGTAAGGTCAGTAAGATCGATGATGATTTCAGTCTTAGTTAATCCACCAGCCTTGACTACACTGTGCTGTAGAATAGTACCAGTTTCAGCAAAGCCAGCACCGCCAGCCATGTCGCCAAGGATATTACCATCGAGCTGATTCAATTCGGCAGCGGTAGCTGTGACGGCAACCTCTGCACCAGTCGCACCAATAGAAAGAGTAGCAGTATTAACTACGTCCTGGTGAGAGTCGGCATTAACAACCACGCCCTTACCAGCAGTAACGGTTCCAGCGGTAACGCCATCAAGCACGTTAAGCTCTGCACCAGACGCGGTCAAACCGGCCACAGTGTTCGGCATTTCTGCTGTGTACCAGAGAGTTGCGCTACGACCAACGAAGATAGATGCCTGGCCAGCATCAACAGTAAATGCAACAGTCGAGCCGAGAGCATTGATCTGGCTTCCGGTAATTGCATAAACGAGTAGAGCGTTAGTGGCGTTCGTATTGATAACAACGACTACCTCATCGGCAACAGCGATAGGCAGGAGAACGCCCTTGGCGCCATTAGCCGCAGTGACAGTATTGAACTGTGCAGTCATTTCCGTTGCATCGGCAACAGACGCTCCAGCAGCAACAGGAGAAAGGCTATCCATTGCAACCTTACCAGCCGCATCATAGATCACAGCCTGACTCGGAACAACTGTTCCAGTAGCCGCTGTAGCGATAACAAGAAGCAGAGCTTCCTGAGCTGCGGTCAGCGCTGATACCGGATTAAAATCACACAGAAGGCTTGTACCTTCATTAACATAAAACTGCGTCCCAACAGCTCCATCTGTATGAAGAAAAGGACAACCCTCTTCATAACCTGCGGTATTATCAGTAGGCACTGTAATGCCTATGTCGAATCTGATCAACCCAGTTCTTTCCCCTTTGAAACCGGGGCCAAACCCCATCAAGCTAACCATTCTTCCAAGCATACCCATAACATCACTCCTTTATAAAAAATATGGCCTGTCGTGAGGTGAGTGAAACCCGCAGAACCGCACCATGCAGTCCTCGCCAAGCCAAAATTACTTATTTTATCGCTGCATAAATAGTAGCCGCCAATCCACAGGTGACCACACAAAAACCAATAACCGCATAAAGAATATTAACCTTTAGATTAAGAAACCATACCTTCTCTATGGCAGGACTAATAATCATCATGGTGTCTTTCATTGCTTTATTGACTTCCTTTTGATTATCAAGATCGGTGCCGTCCCATATATCCTTTACGCTACCATTCATCATTATTCCTTTTTGTCAAACAGTGAGAAATTCTTATTTGGATGAAGGTTGCCCGTGAACCACATAACCAGTACGATACAGCCAATAATCCTAGTGAAGATATCGCTATAGATGTTCCATATCAAACCGGCCATGGATAGGGGGGCTTCAATAACCACTCCGGATACAGACACCTCAGACCCCTCTATAGTGGCAGAACCACCTTCAGCATTAACATTCGTATCAACCTCAGTATTGGTACTTACATCGGTCGAACCACATCCAATACAACTAAAAAGCAAAAAAGTAACGGCTATCAAAATAGCGAAAGCCGCGATCGTACTCTTCATAACAAACTCCCAAAAAATACTACCATGTTAATCCTTTGTAGGTTATATCGTAGGAACTACCTTGATAGCGACTACGACTTGCATTATCGCTAACGCCCTCACCGTGGCTCATAGGACCAAAGTACCGAGCTCCATTCTTTCTATCCTGAGCGATTGCCGTTACCAACAATCGAGTAAATGCATCCCAGTGAAGCCCCTTGTCATCATGGACTCTCTGCTCAGCAATTGCCATACAGCTCTCAATGATTACCTCGGAATGCTTCATGCCACCGAGCGCATATTTGTTGGTAGCCTTTATCAGTTTTCCTGTAAAGGCTTCATGTCGATATGTCAGCACATACGCTTCATCGGGAATTGGCCACCATATTATCTCTTGTCTCTGACCATCTGAGCCGTCACTGGATTTAAACCGAGTAGTTGCATACTGCGGACGCGATTCATCGATACTCTGTTGCAAGTGCATCTGTATCTGGTGCTCACTGACTACAGGGACAGACTTTGAATATTCGTCAGCCTCAAAGTGGAGGTCTCCGAGTATCCTCCCAAACGAGTCTGGCAGGTCCTGATAACCGGCATGTTTTAGATACCAGTCATCCTCGGCAGCCGTAGTGGCAGTTCCGGTAACCTCTATATCGGCATCACTGGTGCGAGATGTAATTGGATACTCGACATCATCAATAACAAGCGTTCCGTGAGTATATGCCCATGATGGCCATACTCCAGTTGTGATAGTACATGTAGTTCCGACAACCGCAAGGCTTCCCGTTGTGTATCGTGCTATAGTGGTTATCTCAGCGGTTGGTTTCAGGAACGACCACTCATATCCCGCCTCAATACCTTGCACTGCAGGGGGGTATAGGAACTGACGGTATCCGGCTTGGATGATCCGATCGACCTCAGCGATAGTCTCAGCAGTCCATAAAGCGATCGCGGCAGCAGTAACGACATACCCAAGCAAACGACCTATCTCAATTTGAATATCATCATACCCGAGAGAGAGTGTTGATTCGGCCATTGGTTACTCCGTTTTCAGGTTTCCATCGCTAAGCTCACCGAGCACAGCAACAAAAGCAAAACCTTCGGGGGAAAGTCGGCCAGGTTGCAGAGCGTCTTTTTTTCTTTTGAAAGTTTTGTATATGTTTACCATATTATCTGACAAGCGATTCTTGTATCCCATCGAAAGAAACGCCTGCGTGCCATTCTCATCAATGCGGTCCTCAAACTTGATAGAGTCGTTAATTTTTTCCTTTACTTCTTTTTTTTCCTTGGTCTCAGTCATTAACATTCCCTTTAATTACTAAAGAAATGCGGGACCGGGAATAACCCCAGTCCCACATAAAATAATTGACTACGCTTCGGTTGCGCCTACCCGCAGGTCGCGAGTGTGCCAGAGCGATCCGCCAAATTCAAGAAAGATACCATCTCCAGTATCATCCATTGTCAGGACTTGGTCTAGAGCCGTCGATCCATCAAGCTGCAGTCCATCAGTAACAGGAGTGATAGTAAAATCACTCGTGGCCAGGTCTGCCAGCACAATAAAACACTTCTTGTCACCAATCGACACAGCCTGAGCAAGATTAACACCTACGAGAGCAGCAAGAGTGATACCACCACAAACGTATGTCTTCCCACCGACCATATAAGGCATTGCAGCATTTCCCGCATCTGGGGGATTCATAAACTCAATACCGCCTGACTCATCGCCATCCAGAAGATCGCAAAGAGCTGTCGGGTTACCGGTATAAGCATAACCAGTACAGGTAAGAGCGGCAGTGGTAACATCCACAGCCGTAGCTCCGGTAGACGGTGCAGTAAGCACCATTACCGTTGCACTGGTAATAGAGGCAATAACATACTTACCCGGAATTACTGTACCGGTCGCGTCATCCTGACCACCAAGCAGAACAACGGTATCACCCGCAGCCAAGCCAGCAGTGGCAGTAACGGTCAGGGTCAGGCCATCAGCCGCAAGCGACCAAGTACCTGCCGTACCATCTTCAAGCAACGCAGTAACAGTCTGGCGCGGAATAGCGCTCCCACGACCACGATAAACCCCACTATGGAATCTACCACCATCAGTACCGAGTCCGGTACTAACTGCTTCATTATACCTGCCCTTTGTACTAAAGGTCAGAATACCAGTATCAATAACAGTATCAACGCCAAGTGCTACCGGAATGCTTTTCGATCCGGGGACGTTAATTTCAATAAACTGGCCAGTGGAGCTTGCGGTATAATTACGCGCAGACACACCAGCGAAAACCGTGCTGTCGTATGTAGGACGTTCGACCATGCTACAGCGCCGTCCATCGGCATCTGTTTCAGTACCGTAATCAGTATTAAAGCATACAGCTTCACCCTGATACAGGTAATCGGTTCCTTCATACCAAACCCAATCAACAATCGGGTTTCCAGCTTTAATCGGACCATTTATGCTATGATCAGCCATAATATTTTATCCTTCCTATTTACTAATGACGGTCTGCTTACGCAGATTCGTACAAGCCATATTAAGAGAAACATCCAAGTCAACACGCCGCACGAGATGTTTGCCAGCAACCTTAGAAGGAGCAGACAGGTTATTTTCCCACCCAGCGAGGACGCCGATACCAAGAGTTTTCCAGTCTAACATATAGACAGGATCGGAGGTATCATCGTTAAGCTTCGGAGCGTATGTGATCGGTGTGCTCTTGAACTGAGTGCGACCATCTTTACTTGCAAGATCGTTACCCAAGTTCATGTTCTGATTCTCAAGGATTTCTTCCATGAGACCGATCGTATCGCTATTTGCGTAAATACCATTCTTCATAGAACCGAGATCCGGCTGCGCATGAGAAACGGGTGATCTGAACTGTGATTCGCGATGTGCTTTACGCATCTTCCGAATCAGGTCTTCCTTGGTTATGTTGACATACTGAGCGGTCCAGTTAGCCCAACGAGGATATGTAAGCTGACTAATACTAGCTTTACCACTAGCAAAACCAGCAGGATTAGCACCATAAAAACCCTCAGTGGCACTCTTGGTAACGTAATAGGCCAACCCATAGGGGGTCTTGTCATCGTCAGAGTCTGCTGGCTTGCTCCAAAGAGCTTCTTCCAGATACTCATACAATGAGACCATCATGCCTACATAACGTGTATTAACGATATCAACAATAGCGTGTCCACCAGCCTGAAAACTAGGCTCGCGCTGATCATACTCATAATGAGCATTAACATGCCTTACAGGAATTTCACCCTTTTTCATTGTATCGTTGATTGCCCCACCGTCGTTCTCGAAGAGACCCACAGCACGAGCACTATGATTATGATCCATCTGGACGTCAAAACGCCACGGATGGCCACCGTCAAATTTCTTCTGACGGCCTTTCCACATTTCCCGGACAGCGACATGATCTGAAAGATCAGTCTGCAGGTCAAGAAACGCACCTTTTTTTATGAGCTTCTCCTGGGTTTCCAGGACAGCATCGTCAATATCAGCAAAAGCTATTCCCATTTTTTTACTCCTTTATTTTTTGGCTATTTCTTGCCAAAGTATTTCTTATCAACAGCATCTGCGATCTCATTCAAGGGATCTTCAGATGCCCCTTCAGTTTTGGAACCACCAGGGGGTTTAATAAACTGATCAGTACGCTTCTTGAGCTGTTTCTCTTTTACGGTGATCTTTACATCACCCATAGCAACAGCAACAGCCTGCTTAAAGACTTCGTCCTGCGAGATCTTATCGCCAGTGGCTTTATAGCCAGCGGCAAGAACATCATACTGCTTACGCAGAGCATCATGTCTCTTCTGATCACCTTTTAACGCCTTGGCATAATCTTTTTCAAGACCCGACACACTTTTCTCGAAGAATGTCTTTGCGGCACCCTCCGTTCCGGCAGTCTCAAGATCATCGATCTTAGAGCTCTGCTTGGTAACAAGTTCCTTAAGAGCCTTAATACTATCTACCAAACCAATAACGGCTGGGTCATAGTCTATTTCAGGGTCAAGCTCAATATCAGGAATATCGGCCAATGGGTCGGGTTTGTCTTTACCGGAGTCAGCGCCTTCGCTTTCTTCGGCTTCTACTTTCTTCTCCAGTTTTTCGCACATGCTTTCAAGTAAAGCTCCGCTCTGGAAGCCCTTTGCTTCAGCTATGGTCAAAAGACCGGTCTTAACTGCTCGTGTAAGTAACTCATCCGTGATGGCATCTTCATCATCATCGTCATCATCACTAGCCTCATCGCCATCTTCAGGGGGCTCGACTCCCTCGGTTTCATCGTCTGATTGGTCTTTTTCAGACGGAATATCTTCATCGGCCTTAGCGCCGGACTTATCTTCTTTGCCACTATCGATCTTATCTTCGCGATCGGCAACAATATCAGCCATAGTCTCTTCGATGCCATCATCTATTTCAAGAGACAAATCTTCAGAAACTTTACTTTTCTTTTCCGTTGTGGTTTCGCTCATTTCTCTTCCTCGAACAAAGGTTGTGAGACAGTTATGAGACATGTCTCAATAGTTAATGATACAGTATAAAATCAACTATATCAAGCAAAAAATTAAAAAGATTCAATAAAAAGACGACTTATTGATAAAACCTCTACTTTTTAACCCTTCTCGCTGTTGTTTTGCACTTGTGTAGATAGGGTTTCCATCATCTGAAACCTGAATATTCAGACCCTCTTTCTTGAAGTGAGCTCTCAGCTCGCCAGCCTGCGCCGCATTGACTCCCGAGCCGATACATTCAATTGGCCAGTTAGCGTCACATGGAACGCCCACTCCCTCAGCTCCGAGGTCGTGAAAATAGGTGTCGCCATCTTTCTTGAAATCATCAGGGATATCATCAGTCATGTGAAAGAACTCTTCGATAACTTTGCCGGTACGTTCATTCCGATAGCAATATGTTGGCATTAGCTCAGCTCCTTACCAATTGAATCTGCTTCCGCCTTCTGTACCTTGCCACCCATAAGGATCTTGCTCATAGCATCGTCCTGACCCTGTCTCGTAGCACCCGGACGATTGACCCTTACATTGGTCCTTGTAGTGTTCGGAGACATCTTGGTCGCCTCTCCGCTACCTTGCTCGGGAGCCCCCGGATGTGGTTCACCGAATTTTATAATATCGTTCAGTTCCGGAACATTGCTGAGCCTTGCTGAAATCTCAGTCAGTTCCTTGTAGTCAATAGTCGCACCCTGCTCCTGCAGTAGCGGTATCGCCGGATAGATGACCCTGTCCATGAACTGTAGTATCTTCTGCAAATGAAGTTCTGGTGAGTCCGAACGCATTGAATAAGCATCAATGTCAAAATTATAATCAAGCCAGTCGCCATCTCTTGTCTCAGCAGACCAGACGCTTCTCGTTGTAAAGTCGGTACCTTTGACCGGTTTCTCAACAACGCTCTCACGGGATGGGTTGGTCCAACGGTACCACGCCAATGACTCGTAGATACCTTCAGCGAAATCAAGCGTCCGACCGCGCATGAACTCAACCCGAGCACTCGCACCCTGCTTCATCATCTCATCCTGGCCAATGGTGTCGCTCATAGGAGCAAGACCGCCAAGCGCGTCCCAGTTACCCCCAAAGTAGCTCGCTATGCTCTTACACTGCAGATAGAACGCAAGGGATGACTCATCTATACCACCAACTGAGATAGTTTCGGGCTTCTGTCCGTTATACCGGATAAGCTCGCCATCTTTAGCTGCGATAAAAGCATCTACGTCATCATCGTTACCACCTTGAATCATACCAACAGTCTTTTTGCTATCAGCCTCACGACCGAGCTTACGGAAGATAGTGTTTGACAAGTTGTGCAAATCTATCCATAGAGCGACCGGAGGTAACGGCAGTAGATTCCCCGGAACCTCAGAAAAGCCGAGCATGTGATACGGGCCATGGTCGGGTCCGTCCCAATCAACGACATTGAAGACCTTGTGCGATTTGACGCCGTATGTCAGAAGCTTGTGAGTGCAGAGGAGCCAAACGTCGCGAAGCCATACCTTCTCCTTGTACAGTGCGGCACCCTCATCGGTCGATACGCTCTCAGCTCTGTCCTGCCCCTGATCGCCGTTGAGTGTGTACTTGTCAGGCTCTATATCGCTTGACTTGCCTTCCCATAGGTCGCGGGCATCCTCAACCGGTATCCAGTAATCATTCCCCTCGAACTGAATGCCCGATCGTGTCTTAGCTGACATGTCACAGAAGTAATCATCCATAGATACAGGATCCGCAAACGGCTCTCCAACGTCATGCCCGAGAATCGATACGCCAGACTCTGTCACACCGACCTTGACGATGCCATACGAGAACAGCGCCTCGATGACAGCGCGGCGGAGCGTTGCGTCCAGACCTATCTCTTCGGGTATCTTGTTAAGCTCGATCTCAGTAGAGTACGCAAACGGCTTCAACCGCTGAACTTTAGTTTTGAATGAGCAACGCGGAGCCCGTGCGGCGAGCTGTTGCATATAGATAGTCACCGCAAGCTCGATGAAGTTCGTTGGCACGACCTTGTCAGACCCGCCATCAGCATAGTGATTCCCGACGTATTGTTTTATCGCATCTATACGCTTTTGTCGCGGTGTGTTCAGTTGCATCACAGACCAGTCTACGGCAGTCCGGAGGTCTTTAAAGTTCACGCCCATGTTTGCCATTAATATTTACCTCTCGTCTGAAGATAGTAATTCTTTATGTAGTCTGCGGATTTGGCTTCGTTGAGTATTTTAGCGTCGTCCATCTTGCCAGCGAAATAGCCAGTGCCAGCCGTGAGCCTTCCAAGGTGTGCCATAATGAGATTGTTGGCGCTATTACCAGTAGCGGAAGGTTGTTCTCCATTTTTATATATCGAAATATTGTTTAGGGCATCTTTTGATATCACAACTTGTTGCCAAGAATTTAATAAAAATGTATGACCGTGAGTTATGTCTGTAAATGAGGCCTCCAAATTAACGCGCATTACAGTTGGAGATGTAAATGATATAAAATTATTATTATTTAACATAGCGATAGTTTTCTGCGTCAATGAGGATGGATTTAACCAGACTGCAAGCGTGAACTCGCCTGCTATATTTACCGTTGGAGCTATCCGAATTTGACTACTCGTCCCATTAAACTCCATCCCATTCCCAACGATAACGTCAGTGTTGGTTAACGCATTCTTATACCTACTCAGATCCTCAGACCCATCCGCAACATGCAGAACCAAGCTCGAATCTGGTACGCCTTCTGAGAATTTTTTAGACACCCACGACGCGCTTTTATTCTCAGAATATAAGTTAAGACCCCTAATCTCATCACCGTCAGGCAGGTATGCAGCCGTGCCAGAATCGCTTAAATCAGCACCGACAACGATAGAGTCACGGTTTGCAACACGACCAATCCACGCACCATCGTTCGAACCGCTATGAGCGGTAACACTGGCCGGAACGCCGTGCAGGTAAAAATAGTAATCCGAGTTATCGCTTGAAATTACAACATGGTACCACTGGCCAGCGGGAAGTGTCGGTGTAATACTACGCCAGTTATCAAGGCCAACCCCTGAACTCTTTGCTACCAGAGATATGCGATTAGACGTGAGGTATACAGCAAAGATATCGTCAGCTCCAGCTTCATCAGTGCTAATGAATATCCCGCTTTGCGGTGCATCATAAGCCTCACGTTTATACCAGAACTCAAGAGTCCCTGCATAACCGGTATTCTGAAAATTTGCAACAGCCTTGCGCAAGTATGCAGACGAACCGTCACCGATTAGCTGGCCATCCTCACCAAACTCGCAAGTCCCAGCCTGAGTCAGATCGTTACCGTTGGCACTGGCATCCTTTGCCGTCCCCGCTGTCGCTGGTGATAGCCATGAGCCGACGAGAGAGGCGTCTGTGATATCGGCGTTGCGTGGGATCGGTTGTGAGACCTTGCGTTGTTTGGGAGTGCGTTGGGAGTCAACATACAATTTTTTAACTTCGTCGCCGGTTAGTGCTATTTTATAAGCCCTGACACCCCAAAGCTTACCAATATAATCTCCTCCTGCTCCTGTAGTAGCTCCTAAAGTCAGATCGTCAGGGGAGGACACTGGCGCATCGGTGATTAAGCTCACATTATCGTATTCACCGTCCGTATATATAAACATATCGACACCATGCCTAATACATACGATATGAGTTGGTTTTCCAACGATAATACTAGAGTTAGAATTAAGAGTCTCGGCAGAACCTGATTGGAATGTCTCAAAAACGTATTTAGTGGTTGTTTCTCGAACTACTATACCACCTACATTTCCGACCCCTCTATCATAGAACCTATCTCCATTACCAGTGACATCAACTATGCACCAAAATGCTATCGAAAAGTTATAAGTGAAGTCCAGACTACTATCATTACCACAGTTTATCAAATCGTTAGCTCCGTCGAAATTAGCAGCTTGGATACCAAAAGGGTTTTCTACGTAATCCTCATCCCCAGACCATACCCCATCATTCCCATGCCCGCTCACATCCTCAGCGTGCCCATTTAATGGCCAGTTTCCAACTAGGAACTTAGGACTCGTCAATCTCCAACTTCCCATCCGACCGGCACGTTGGTTTGACCCAATATCTATTGCCTGAAGATTTGTAATAACAGAACTAAAAACCACAAGCTCATCAATAACGACCGCACCGAAGTTGGTTCCATCCGTGGCCAGCTCAAATATATTAGCGTCCACATCTGCATTAAAAACACATACAAGATGCTGAAGCATACCGGCCACTAGGGTTGTCGATGCTTCACCATCAACATAAGTAGCGGTAGCAGTAAGTCCGGTATAAGTCACAGTGCCACCATTGACCATGACATCTTTTCCGGTATCAACCAGAAAAATCTCTTCAGTAGTTGTCACTGGTTTTACCCATAACGATACAGCTCTAATATTTCCAATATCACCAAAAGCTGTCTTTTCATCTGTGCCGTTATATTCTGTGCCACGAGAACCGGGGAGCGCTAAAACTATATCAGTCGCCGCAACGATCCCAGTACCAACCCCGTCATTCCCATTACCGGAAAGGTCGGGAGGATTTATAGTCGATTGATCTGACCTCAGTACAATTGAATCTTTAGTGCTCAAAACGCCCGTCCTTTCGCTATACTCATTATCTCTGCTGCGCTCAAAGCCCCCTCAACGATCATCGGGTATGCAATGCCTCCACGCATTCCAATGGTCGGTCCTTGCCGAGCTCCGATGGTTACATTCTCGGCAACAGTCACAGGGTCTAAACTTCTCAGGACTGCTGTGTTCGTGGCATCCCCGTTGACATACATAGTCCCAAGGTTGTTACCGATCGTGCCAGTATCAACTGTAAACGAACAGGCCAAGTGTGTCCACTCGTCCTCAATGACTGAATCCGTGTTATAGAAGCTCACTGCATTCATGCCGAGACCTTTTAACGTCAGATACGCCTCATCGTTTGAATGGCTGATATAAAAGAACCAGCCAGATGCGGTGCCGTTCATTGCCATGATACCGTTTGAGAGCGCAAGGTTCGATGAGTTCACCCAAGCCATGACCGTTAGATAATTCGCAGTTGCGTTATAGACCGTATGGGTCAATCCCGTATTCGGAATAGTCCAGAAGTCCGGATTCGCACCGTTGAACAGACCGGTCGGTCCAAAAGGTGACACACCAATTCCCGGAACATTGTTGGGCGTCCAACCCTTCGCCTTGAGCTCAGTCGGATTTCCGATATCCTCTGCGAGCAGGAACCGAGAGTCCTGTGCGTATCTCATTAGTCGAGACATCTACTTGCTTCTCCGTCTATTCCTGCCCCTGCTTGGTTTTGCGTCACCCTTGCGACCTACACGAGGTGTTCCGCCGCATGATCCTTTTTTCTTTCCCATTACTTCTTCTCCTCTATAACAGATATAACAGGTGTCGGGTACAGAGCTTTGAGCGCTGTCCAAGTGGTTACTTCTTCATAAGCCTTGAGTTTAACCAAGGCGGTATTACCGGACAGATGCTTTTCCCTTGCTACCAGCGCGTCAAGGAATGCAACCTGAGTCTTGTGCTCAGTCGGGCGCATAGCCTTCAGAGCGCTTGACTCGGCAACGATTTCGTCGTAGATGCGACCTGCAAGCGCGGAGCATTCAACGCCCTGATTGGACTGTGCAATAGCGGTGATGTGTGACTTGCTCAGCTCGCCACCGGTTTCGATGCAAGCAACGTCGTAGTCAGCGGGGCAACCGTCGTTAAGCAGAGCAACCATGTCACTGGCCAGCTTACCCTCGTCAACAACGACCTTACTGACTACCGGTACTATTTTCTCTAAATATAAATCCATGTTATTTTCCTTTTATAAGATTATACGGCAGCAAACAATGAGCCGGTATGCTTACAAATCCACTTTGCATATATTCGTATTCCGCAGCTAGTGTTTGCGTCCGTAGTTAGACGAAGCCTAACATACGTTGCCGTTGCTAGCTTCTGCAGTAACTCACATCCGGTATTTGCTTTATGTCCTGCCGTTGCATGAGCAACCCTAGCTTGGGTTGAATTGTTAAAAGCAAGAACGACACTTTCGTCGCCATTCTTTAAAAACTCAGAATAAAGTCCAGCACCGGAAAGCGCAGTACCAACAATATCTGTTATTTCAACAGTATTCGTACCATCCCAAAGATCAAAATAAGCTCCAGTCAAAGTAGCAACCTCTGTAACATCGGTAAAAACTCCCCATATCGCAACAAGCTCTACGCCATACTGTATACTAAAGATATTTGTATTCACTTCCGCATTAGTCCCGGTAATGGTGATATCCTTATAGACAAGATGCCCTCCGGAGTTATGTAACTGACAATACGGACTATTTAATTCTATATCCGCTGGAGACGGAGCTTCCGCATTAAAACCTGTATAATCTAAATTCCCTGCCATCTTATTTTCTCCTTAATTTGAAGCGAAAGGCGTACCAGTCACAGTGACTGCTGCATCCGCTTCAGCAACGTGATATAGGCGCATGTGGGTATAACCACGATTAGTTCCCTCAAGCGTATAATTTCCATTCGCTGTGTAGCGAGTGTATCCAGTCGGGCCTTGGTCGAGGTTGGCATTAACGTATGTAGTTCCACCATCTCTGGAAACTTCCAAGCGTTCATCTGTAGTGGCACCGGTAATGGTTGCGATAACAATGGTAACACCAAAGTTTTTGTAGCCGGTAATATTCACAGGCGCAGTTGCGCCCACTGCCGCCAGAGCAGTCCAAGCGCCCGGCTGAAACGGCACACCTGTAACCGCAGAAGTATCCTGCACAAGGTCAACACCCTGAGCAGCATCATAGGCGGCAAGTATCTGTCGGCCATAGGTGTCGAGCCACAGAGCAACTGCGTCACCGTCTGCAACGGCAGTCGGTACGGCAGACTCTGCGATACCACCCATCTGAGATACCTTGGCAGCGGCAACAGCGTCCGGAGTTCCTTCGCTCTCGATCGTGCTCGGTTTTGCTATATTCGTATAAACAACAAATGTGTCATTAACGGCAAAGGTAGCACCAACCACAGTCAACACGCTTGCAGCGGCAGTGATAGCCACGTCATCGCGAGTGTATGTGTTTGTTACCAATCCACCGAGTGCGATCTGATCTATCGACACAATATCGTCAGCTTCGATACTCGCCACATCGGTCGGTAGCGCTGAGCATGTAATCTGAGTTGGAGCGGTATATGTGATAGTAAAGTCTGCGTTAGTACCGCCAGTCTTTCCGATGTACCCACCGGTATCGACACTACTAGAATCAACGTTAATATCACCACTCAGAGTAGCGGTCGATAACAGTTTACCAGTTGCGTCTGTAAGCAATGGCAAAGCACTCGTCCCATCGGTACCACCAATGAGTATCATCTCACCTTCGCCCCTACCGGCAGCCTCTTTCGCAGCCTGATCGTTATTCGCAATCAGCGCCGTGCCATCAGCATCATAAATTGTTCTCTCAAGATCTCCCATTTTATCTTCCTTTAATTCCAGTTACTTCCAAGGCAATCCGCCAGTTTGGATCTTTCCGCGTCTGCCCTATTTTTCATTCTTTGTGCCAATGAACCATCCGGTGGTCCCTCGGGCTCTTTTGGTTTTTTATCAGTTTTTCGTTCGGTCATGCCGAGGCAGGCCAGTGCATCGGATATCACTTCATCTCCGTGTGCTGTCCGAGCGCCGTCCGGATCAATAGCATGCGTTGATGCTGCATGTTCTACCGTATTGTTATCGTGCTTAATGAACTGCAGGCATTCGTTCATCCCGCTCTCTGAACGGTTAATGAATCGATGCATATCTATTGCGTCCCTATAGTCGTGCAGGATAACGCTCTTGGCTTGCGGGTTTAAGAAGACACCCGGCTGATCCGTCATTGGCCGACCGGCTTTCTTCTCGTTCCTGCGGTAATACACATCACCATAGCCGTGAATCTCAACCTGCTTAGCGAACACTTCACCCGTCGGGCCGGAACGATCCCACGCCAGAAATGATTTATTGAAGAACTTACAGAGCGCCATGGTCTGGTCGGCAAAAGCACGGGGGAGAGTATGAGCAGTTTTCAACAGACCCACCTTCTCCCCCGTATCCCGATCTACCACACTAGAACAGGAGTTAGAAGCACCAGTACCCGCAGATATGTCAGAACCTATACAGAACTTCCTATCCGGAGCTATCTTGCCATCGCTATCAAGCGTTATCCATAACTGTAGATTTCCTTTTTCATGCTCAGTAAAGCGCTTAGGCTCAAGAGTGACCGGATCGAACTCGAGGTCACCGGTCAGTAGCGCTGGCTTGCAGTAACGCTTTACGAGCATCCGAACGACCTCCGAATCGAAGAACTGATAGTCGGAGCCGAGGAAGTCGATCTCAAGTTCCTGAGCAATCTCTTTGTCATTCGCACAGCGGGTGCATTCCCAATCAAACCACGGCGAACGCATTTTGAACCGAGTGCATGGTTGGAACGGATAGTCGTCAGGGAACATATACTCGTTGATCTCTTTTTCGCCCTTTTTACGAAAGCGTACCATACCACGGAATTCCTTATCAAGCAGTTCAACTTTGCCCCGCTCATCCATGGTATAGAGACCTTGAGCGAAGATGTCATGTCTCGACCAATGCAATGTCATGACCTTGGCCGCTATCTTTTCGCAGAAGTCATAGAAGTGGTTCTGCCCGCGAGGTGTTGAGTTGCCCATTCGACAATTTGTAACATCTCGTGAACCACGCAGGGCAGTATAACCATCTTCTTGTAATGCGAACTCATCGAAGAAGATCGCCGTGTGTCGGCCACCAACCCCAATGTTTCCTGTTGTTGATTCGCCGCTTATGACCGAATGATTGTCGGCATTAACCAGCCGGAACTGTTTTCTCCCCGGATCTCCCGCACCCTTGCTACGCCCGGTCGGCAAGAGCCAATTCGGCTGATAGCGGTGCAAATAGTCCAACTTCCAGTACAAAGCATCCGGGTTTCCGCTATCATCTACGAGTGATGCCTTTCTTGATACCATTAGGAATGAAAGGTACTCTCTGAAATGCCAGGGGAATTCGATTGCAGATAAGCACATCCATGAAGCGCCAACTCCCCGTGACTTCGGCGTCGCACAGTCAAGACCCTTATCGATGCAATCAAGCAAGTCGAGGATTGTCTGGTTCTGGAAGTCGTATAGAGTGAACGGTGTCTGAGGATTGCCGTAGATCGAGTCTTTGGGAGAGTATGAGAAGGAGAATGTGTTGATATAGAACAAAGGATCCTCGGAGCAGAGTTGCTTCATCTGAGCTTGAGCCAACTTGTCTTCTGCGGCGTATTTCAGCATCTCGGACCGGTAGGCAGCGTTTTCCCATGGATCACGCGGCACATATTCGTCAAAGTGCTTTGTTGTTATCTTACCAAGAGTACCGGCCATTACCATCAGGCTTCCACCTTCTCACGGTTTTTACCGATACTGCCTATCTTGTCAAGAACATCCATGGTCGCGGCGCCGTCAAGCTCGTCCCCGAGATCATCACCGTCTAACTGGGCCCTACTTGGCACAACTCTCGTGTAAAGAGATTTCCAGAAATCCAACCGAAAACCAGCGTTGTGAGTGCAATCATAGTGCAATGCATAAGCATCTCTGCCCGGGCATGTATCCATATTGACATTACCACGCAAATTAGCAGCAACCCACTGTATCATGCTTGTTGGCTTTGATCGCTCTGGGAGACCCTCAACGAGCGCTTCTGTAACCTTCTCAGCCTCTTGCTCATCAACAGTCGTCGGATCGGGGTATTTGATCCTAAGCTCCTCTATTGCCTTGTTATTGGAGCCTGCTGTAGATTCCCCCATAGAACGTAGTTCGTTCCTACGCTCAAGAAAGCCGTCCCAAAGACCTCTTGTCTTCATCCAATCCTTGTCGTGCGAACTAACAGGCATTTACAGCTCCAACAGAGTATATAGTTTAATATACACCATTGAATGCGTTTTGTCAAGAATAAAAATAAAATAAATGCATTAGAGGTATTTGGGTAATGCATAAGAGGGTTCGGTGAGGTTAAAACAATGCATTGACGAAATCAGCTAAAAAAAATTGCAGTGAGGCCAGGGAGTCAAACCCCTATTTGTCCCCGGCTTCAGAGCTGCCGGTTGGTCGGCTGACAAACCAGTTCGTATTACCTCACTGCATAAATATCAGTCCTCTTCTTCCTCGGTATCTTCCCACTGCTGCAGAACTCGTTGCTTAAAAAGCTCAAGGGCTCCTATACACTCAGCACAGGTCATACCCCTGTCGCTCTCCGACACTAATATCCGCTCTAGCTTTTCAATAAAGACATCTACCCTATCGTCCATATCAGTCCCTTACCTTAACCTCTGCAATCCTTTTCTTGGTGACGCAGTAATTACAATGACAGTCCTCAACAGGAATAGTATCACCGTCCTTGGCCTCGTCAAATTTCTTAAGACAGTAGCGAACCGGCTTAAAAGCATTTTCGCGCTTCCACCCAAATCCGAACAGAAGTATCAAAGTTGCTCCCACCCCTGTTGCGACACCGGCCATGAATACGCTTGTTATAATAAATTGTTCCATATCAGCCCCTCCCGGTATCGGCCAGAATGAGCAACTCTTTCAAAACACGCTTGCGCTCATCTCTGAGATCGCGCCACTCCTTGTAAAGCTCCTCACATGTTTCAGCCCGAATAAGCATGGGAGTGCCTTTCAGCATCTCGATCTTAGATTTTATAACGCCTTCGATGATCTCGTCGGTGGTCATCGCTTCTCCTTCTTCCTGGGATAGAGGTCGGTGCCACACGCTCCAGATGCCGGGACCTCGGCCGCCCTCGGCTTGTCAGTCGTGGGCTTCCACTCGTCTTCCGGCGGTGGCGGTATACCCGTTGCGTGATGTGTGGGTTCTTCTGCGACTTCGTGCGGGCGCGTCTCGGGGCCCTCTCCGGCCGGTTCGTTCCAGTCGGCCTGCTCCGTCGCTCGCCTCCCGTCACTGCTCTCTTGGCGGGCTTGCGGCACGACTTGTGGGTCAGGAACTGAGACATAAGCATCCCCCTAATTTCCCAATCGTCCATGCCGCAATCGACGTTAACGCTAAAATGTGCTCCGCATGTGCAGAATAAAACATTCTCCGAAACAGTATCAATCTTGCACTCGGTATTTTTTGCATAATGCTCATTTGAAAAAGCAACCAAGGAGAACCCGTCAGTCGAAGTCGTATTGTCCATGAACCTGTCATACTGGCCAACCTCTTTTAGGTAGGCGGTAGCTTCTGCGCATCCCTCTGTCGTCATTTTGAATCTCATTTTTCAACCTTCTTCACCGCTGGCTTGCGGCACGACTTGTGAGTGTAGGTGGTCTCGACGTGGGCCTTTGGTGGTGTCCTGCCGTGAGGGCCAACCATTGAGATGTAAAAACAACCTTCCTCCAACACCGCCTCCTCATGCTTAACCATATTGGCCACGAAGTCAGTCTTGTTGCAGCGGGTGCAGATGGCGGTACGGTCATGACGAGCGTGAGTCCTGAGATTAGCCTTGTTGAACGAAGACTTATCCTCGACATTTCTAAGCCTAGACCCCAGCTCATCAATCCGCTTCTCTAGCTTTTTGCGTTTGCCAAACATATTCTGCTCCTGATTAAAGTGTGGTTGAAAATACTACCATTGTCCGTCAGTCCACTGATCATGCTTTAGACATTTGACGCATACCCTTGAGTGATAAGCGGGGAATGTGTCCAAGGTGGTCTCAATGCCCCATTCGTGCTCGCAGGTCCTTTGATTCTCGATAAATTCTACATTCTTCTTAATCTTCTCGTCACGCCTATTTAAAAACCTCTGGAACAGCCGAGCTATTTCCTCGTCACGGAAGTTGGCCAATACAGAGTTGGTTGTGTTGTCGAAGATCTTTATGGTAAACACCTGATCGATGTTTATGTCGAGATCGTATCTGTCGCCCATTTGCTTCTCCTGATTAAAGTGTGGTTAAAATATTACCTTAAAAGCACTGTCCCTCGACCCGTCATGCTCAAACCCATCGAACCAACCATCAAAAAGCCTCATACGAAACGCATCGGGATCAAAGAACAAACAATAACCCTGATCAGTGAAGCCGTATCGCTTGGCCCATTTTTTATTTATGCGTTTGCGTTTATGGGTCTTAACCTGTATACGTTCAATCATCTCGTATGGAGCCTCGTGAACATTGACCCCACCAAACGCTATGTCACGATCGACCTGCGGAAGATCCTTGAACCCAGGGATCCTATCGCTGTTAAGCATAACCGAACTGAAGAGTGGCTTTCTAACCGGCTTCTGGAAATCTATCAATTTCATAGCCTCGTTCATTTGCTCGATCAAGTCGCCATCACCAAATAACCGGCCAGCTGTGGCTGTGTAGTTTTCGTGATTGCCCATTTGCTTTTCCTGATTAAAGTGGTAGATAATTAGATCATATCATGACGTCATTGAATTGTCAAGAAAAAAGTTGAAATTTTTTTATATATTTTTTTGGTAACATCGAGAGGGTTACTGTGCAAAACAGTTGGGGAGAGGGCGGTTGGTACCTATTACGATGCGAGAGGATCGACCGGGGGGTGTGGTTCGGATCCTCAGAAGGCCAGGAGAGCCTGTTTCCTTTGCTCTATGCCCTCATATAGCCCCTGTACACCCTGTATGCACCCCTATAGGCTCATAGTGTACCATGGGTGCCCTTGGTATGGGGATACTGAACACCTGATCAGTGCTGAACACCTGTATATAGTAACGTGTGCATGGTAGTACAGGTATAACAGTGGATACCCCTCCCCCGCTCCCCATTAACATATGTTAACCATACCAACCTACCCTTGATCTGTCTAACTATAGTATATACGTCTATATATATTACTCTTGTCATACACTGTACTCCCCTATACTACTCTATTACTGTTCTCTTACTATAATTCCCTACTTTGATACCAAGGGCACCTTCATATAATCTCTGATATCCCTGGGTATCACTATAGCGGCGCGCGGAGTAAAGGTGCAATATTGCTAAACTATGCAATTAAATTGATTTAGTGCTTGACAAAATCATACATTGGTAGTATAGTAAGGTGTAACAAACATTTTAGAAAGGTATAGAATGGATACACAAAAAGAGATTGACTCAATGTTAGAGTCTGGTATGGCCCGCATTAGTATTATAGACCTTAACAACTGGCTAGGTGACATAGGCTACAGGATCAACGAGGCCGAGGGAGCACCTGGCAGAATTGCAGCATATCCGCTCTAGTTACTTTGTGGTATCAAATGGTAGAATATGGGAGCTTTAACAATGAAACAATACATAGCTAAAAGAGAGATAAAGAAAGAGACAAAGCACCTAGAGTTGCTTTGCAGGGAATTACAAAGCGGTGAAGCCCGTGTATTCCTGTTTGACTTCAGGGCATCACGTATGCCAATAAAGACACAAGACTTTGAGACGTATGAATTGGCTCTTGATCATTATAATACGCTAGTAAAGGGAATATAACAATGAAACTAATAGGCAATTGGCCAGCTTCGGGGGTGCATACAATGCGCTTAAGCGTAAATATGGGGTATGCCCTATCAGGTGATTTCCTTACTTATGCGTATGACTACCACAACGATAACCTATCAGCGGCATTGAGAACGCTATGGGCCAAAACTATGAGCCTAGGGTCTGATATATTATACTCTCATTATCTCACAGACGGTGTTGGGGGTGGAGCCGGATCACGTTTTACCGTAAGCGTACCTTGTGCAATGGCAAATAAGATCCTTGCTTTATGTGAGGAACACAACATTGAGAGAGCGGATATGTTACGCTGCTTAACCAACCTGGGGATATGCGCTATAGACGATAAACATTAACAAATAACAAACACTTTAGAAAGGGATAGTATGAGCGTATTAACAAAAGATCAGATCGTAGAGGTGTTTAGCCGACCTTTATCCAAGGAAGATTCAGAAGGCGAAGCACGTTTAATAGAATTTCAGTTTGATAATGGAGAAAGTGAATATTGGACGGTTGCATTTATTGTTGATGGTTTTGAATGTGACCGCTTTATTAGCAAGGATTAAACAATGAAGGCCAGGTGCTTATAATGCTACTATTGTTATCGATTAATGAGTTATTGAGGAGAATCTAATGGCACCACGAGGCGGAAAATGAAAAGGGGCGTTGATACTAGCATTGTATGGACCGTATACCATTACAAAAAGCATATACATGAGAGTTGTAAACACTTTAGAAAGGGATAGTATGAATGATTTTCAAAAACAGGTACTAAAAGATTACCCGGGTATAACCATCAATGACTTTGAATACTTCACAGGGGCAGCCGAATCCAAAGTTGAAGCTATGGGATTACCTAAAGAGGATTGCTGCATTAACGATATATTTATAGGTGCAAATGAAGAGCTTTATCACAGACGCTCTTATTGTTTGCTGAATTGTGGGTTAAAGTGCTTAAAGTCAAGCGATTACAAGAAGAGGGTTTAACAATGAAAAAATATCATACCTATCAATGCATACAATGCGGAACACTGGTTAAAATGCCTATAAAAACATACAAGGGGAACAAAAAGCCCTTGAGTTTAAACTGTCCTGGTTGTGGTGATATGTGTATAACGGAAGGAAAATAACAATGAACCACAGAATGGTTAAGGGTAAACTTAAACGGGCAATTGATGCCCTAGTGAGAGTAAATGAGGTTTCTTGTGAGATGCCGTCTTGGTACTTTGAAGAGAATGAATGGGATGACGGCACAAAGTACTCTTATGATGAAATAGTTAAGAACGCCATAGGATACGAAATAAAGAAAGAAGTGGAGTGATGGTATGAACTCACTAATCCTGGCCGGTTTACTTATAGCCTTGTTTGCGCTCTATTATGAGAGTAGGGGCTTGAATTTTGATTTAAATGATCGCAAATAACTATTTACCTGAAGGGGTATAAAATGAAAACAGTAACAGATAAATTTTTAGCAAGGTGGGATGCATGTCAAGGCGGTGTAGAATGGCTGCAAGAATCGGGCAAGCGCAAGGCAAAGGATGTAATCGAATTGCTTATAGAGCAAGAGCGGTTTAACTGGGCGCAATGGCTAATTGTGCGATTACTACCAACCAAAAAAGATCGGGTACGATACGCCATTTATTGTGCTGAGATGTGCATTAAGGCGTATGAGGATAAATATGATGACAAACGGCCACGGCGGGCAATCCAAGCGGCAAAACAGTGGTGTAAAAACCCCACAGATAAGAATAAACAAGCGGTATACTCGGCGTCCTCGGCGGGCTCGGCGGCGGGCTCGGCGGCGTACTCGGCGTACTCGGCGGCGTACTCGGCGTACTCGGCGGCGTCCTCGGCGGGCTCGGCGGCGTCCTCGGCGGGCTCGGCGGCGGACTCGGCGTACTCGGCGGCGGACTCGGCGGGCTCGGCGGCGGACTCGGCGTACTCGGCGGCGTCCTCGGCGTACTCGGCGGTGTCCTCGGCGGACTCGGCGGCGTCC
>Ga0307928_10000102_pt1 | contig 50760 bp, 87 predicted proteins | sample AceLakmetagen232_FD_201815 | JGI IMG/M metagenome (GOLD analysis project Ga0307928, IMG submission 201815) | Saline water microbial communities from Ace Lake, Antarctica - #232 | ecosystem: Environmental > Aquatic > Non-marine Saline and Alkaline > Saline | place: Antarctica: Ace Lake...
ATTCTCAAATTCTCTTCATTTTTAATTTTTTGCATAATAGTATCAACTTTCTTATAAATATCTCAAAAAACTGTTTTTTTTATTTTACTCTTTTTCTATATTTATATATAAAGACAAAACCTAGCATGGAAAAAATAAAATTAGATTTTTGTATACTAGAAAACCCGTTTAATGAAAACAAAAGACCTATTATATTTGTTACTAGAAATAACAAGGATATATTAGATGAAACGGTTTTAAATGACGAAGAGTACGAAAAAGCAATATATGCAATTCAGGACCTTGGGTATATTCAGTCAGATGCATTAACATTTGTATCTTCCGAAGACCCAGATTTCCCAGCTTTAAATGTTAAAGCACTTAGGAAAAATTTGGAAAAGAAAGGTATGAAATATAATGAAACATTGGAAGTAACAATAAAAAATACATTTGAACATATGAAGGAAGGCCAAATAGAACTTGACCAGGAGGAGTTATACAGAGAGTTTCCCATCCAGGATGGTAGTTATTTTAAAAGTTTTAAAAAACCTAAAAATAAAGTGCCAGATTTTGGAGAGCGAATAACATTTTATTTCTACTTGTTTTTGGATGCTAAATTTGTTTCCAAAGCTAAATTATTTGTTTCCTTTGCAGGAGATATAGAAAATAAAGAAAGAAGCAACAAAAGACAAAATATTAGACCAATTAAAATGGATTTTATTCGAGTAAAAAATCAGAGCAATCCAAATAAAATCCTATTTAAATCTTGTCAAACATTTAAAGATTTGTTAAAATTTGTACCGATACAAAACAGCGGAAGCTTTGTATATGTAGGTCCTGAACAACTAAATGAAATAGGAGAAAGAGAAATAAAATCTTTTACACTTGTGTATGATTTTATGGAAATAAAAAACCATTTAAAATTAGGTGAGAGAATAACTATTGAAAGTGAAAACAATATAAGCTATGATAAACTTTTGATAGCGTCATATTTAGTCAAACAAGATTATAATATATATGAAAGAGGGATGATAGAAATACAACCTAAAATGATTGGGAGACTTGACGTTGTAATAGGAAACATTAGACAAAAAATGAATGACCATGCAGCAGATGAATATTTTAAGAAAGCAGCAATGTTAAAAAAAGATATTGATTACCTTTCTAATAAAAAAGATGAGTTGGAAAAGCTTGTTGGAAAAAAAATTAGAAGGTCATATCTTATTAAAAAATTTCATATAAAATAATTTGTTTTTCTAAATGTAAAATGCTAATTTTGCTTTTAAGTATTTAAACACAAAATTGGAAACACATTATGGAAAAATTCACCGAAAATCTTTCGGTCGAGCAGTATCTTGTAGAGAGTGAAAAGACTTTATCTGCAAAATATAGATACTCCGAGAAAGACCCTCAGGAAATCGAACTTTACAAAACTTTAAACGGCGTATTTGACGCCTGTAACAAATTAGATGTTACAAAGAAAAGGAAATTTTATGGAAAGCCAGTTGACCCAGCTGTGCAATTAGATATGTTCCGAGACCCTCTAAAATTTCACAAAGGAGACCCAGCAGAAAAAGTATTACACGGCGTTGTTGGCATTTGCACTGAGGCAGGTGAACTTGTTGAAATTGCTATGAAAAATAAATTTGAAGGCATTGAATATGATAAAGTTCATGTGCAAGAAGAATTGGGAGACCTTATGTGGTATGTAGCTATTTTACTTAGAGAGTTTGACATTGATTTTAATCAACTCCTTACTAAAAATATTAACAAACTACTTGAAAGATATCAAGGGGCAAAGTTTTCAGAAGAGCGAGCTATCAATCGCGACCTAAACAACGAAAGAAAAGAATTAGAAAAATAATCTTAAAAAAATCATATGAAATTAATTAACCCAGGTTACGAGATATTGACAGAAATAAACTCGGACGAAATGTTTAAACATATAGAAAATTGTGGAAGACAGTGTTATCAATCTACTCATAGAATTACAGAGGGCTCAGCACCCGATTTTGTTAAAATGATTTTAGATAAGGGACATGAGTCAGTAATTGAACATTCTTCTATTAGTGTCCTGTTTACTTCTAATAGAGGGTTTTCTCATGAATTAGTTAGGCACCGCATATCTTCTTTTGCGCAAGAAAGTACAAGGTTTTGTAATTATTCTTTAAACAAGTTTGATAACGAAATTAATTGTATTGATTTAAGACCGTCTCTTGAAGAATATGGCAAAATTCCTCTTCCTAAAGGAGAACATACAAAAGAGAAAACAAAACGCCCTTTAACTCCTGAGGAAGTAACTAAAGCTCTTGGGATATTTGCAGATTCATGGGAGTATTCTCAAAAAAAGTATCAAGAGCTTACTGATATGGGAATTGAAGCTCAATTTGCAAGAAATTTATTGCCAATCGGTCTGAAAACATCTATTGTAATAACTGCAAATTTAAGACAATGGAGAGAAATCTTCCGTCAAAGAACATCTAAATTTGCTCATCCACAAATGTTAGAATTGATGCGCCCACTATTAGCAAAGCTCCAAGAAGAGTTACCTTTAATTTTTAATGATATAGAATTTTAAAAACATAAGTATGAAAAAAGTGAAAATTATTGGGATATCAGGAAAGATTGGTTCTGGGAAAGATACATTTGCTGAGGAATTGGCAAAAATAATAAATTTCCGAGAAAATAATCGTATAGCAGATATTAATGTGAACACTACAGAATTCAAAGTTGCAGAACTCAAAGTTGAAAAATATGCATTTGCAGACAAGTTGAGAGAAAACGTTCAGTTGATTACTGGTTTTGAAATGTCGGAAATTTTAACTCACCCTTTCTATAATAAAATCTATACGTATACACACGAGCAAAAAAATACACATTTACCTCTTTGGGATAAAACAATTGGAGAGTGTTTACAAGTAATGGGTACTGAGGCCATGCGCGAAGGTTTCGACTACGATGTTTGGGTTAAGAGTCTATTTGCTACACACGGAGAAGGATGTCTTAAACGTGACCATATTATGGTTATTGCTGATGCTAGATTTCCAAATGAGGCAGATTACATTCTAAAGCAGGGCGGTGTTGTAATTAGGCTTGAGGGTGACCCAATGAATGTTCGAGCAAATTCTACTAGAGATTTAAATCATATATCAGAAATTGCGCTGGATGATTACAAGAATTTTTCTAGAGTGGTTACTAACTTAGACCCAGATATTGGATTGTTTACAGATAAAATAGCTCAAATTATTAATGATTTTAATATAGGATAAAAAGAAAGCCAGGAGAAATCCTGGCTTTTTATTATAATTCGTAAATTAAATCGTTTCCGTAGTTTTTAGCAAAATCTTTTATCATTATGCCAGCTTTAGCATTGGCCTCGTCTTCAATCCAACCACCAATATTTTGAACAGCATCACCCGCATCAAAAGACCCGATTTCTCGTTGTCTATTATGAGTAAGTTCGTGTCCTATACTTCTTAGTACATCCACAAGGGCTCTACCGTCTATTTTGACATGATTAGAATTTTCCCCTGGGGCATATGAAGCAGTAGTTTCAATATATTCATCTCTACCTTTATGTAGATAAAGAACAACACCTTTTTCAAGTTCAAGTTTATTTGCAACAAAATTAACAAATTTTTGAATCATTTCTAATTTCTCTGGAGTTAAAGTTTCAATACCATCTTCAACGTGTATTTGATTTCTAGGTCTTGACATTTTAAATGTCTTTTTATCTCCATTTGCAGATTTAAATTTAAAATTGTTACTGTTAAACTTCATACCGTTTTTCAATTTCTTTGCATATTTTTTTCCTTTACCAGGTTTTACATATGCTAATGTTATATGAGGTTTATATTCAGGAAAATCACTAGTATGGGGCAATTTAGCCAAAGCTTCATTTAATTCTGTAAGTTGTGGGGAAATAACAGAAAATTTAACTACATCGTAATCTTTACCCTCAAAACATGAAACATCATCAACATGAATTTCTATTGGAGCTGCGGTTGGATTAGTTTGGTATAATGCTTCTTGAATTGAATCTAAGTTAACGTCGTCATGAAATCCGTGCAATACAATTACATGAGGGTTTGTTTTCTTAACAAATCCATCCTGGTCTTTATATAAATCATTAGTATCAATAAATTTCCCTACTTTATCCCAATTTTGGATAGGATATTCTAACATAAGGCATCCATAAGAATGAGGTCTATCTTCCGCCGTTTCTGTTAACATTTCATCTATAGACATAGCTTTATCATATGAATCTCTTTTTAAAACAGACAATCTATCAAGATAACCATTTCTTCTAAGAGCTTTAAATGCCAAATTTTCATTAGAAAATTCTCCAGCTCCAAACTCTCCAAGACCAATTTTTCTAAGTTTTTTAATTTTTTGCATTACCTTATCAGCAAGCTCAAGTTGGTCATCTCTATCAGTAATTTTTTCTATATCTTCAATTTGTTTCATAAGGAAAGCGGCTTTCTCTTTAATAGCCTCTTCATCTATTTCGAACTTATATTCTTTAGGTTCTTGAATCCATTTATCTCTAGCTACACTATAAATACCTTTATAAGGTCTAATAGCTTCTTCGTCTTTAGCATATAGCTCAACTTCAAATCCTTTGATTTTAATATCGTGTCTATCGTTCCAAATAGTTTTCTTAGCTATTAAATATTCTTCTACGAATTCAAGTGGCAACCCAAGCGCCTCAGTGTTTAAAATAAGGTGCAAATCAACATCGCTTTCTGGATGCCAATTATAATTTGCCAAACTTCCTGTAAAGATAATATCTTTTACTGGGACTTCCAAATTTAAAAATTCATAAAACTTCTTAACTATTTTGAGAAGATTGTATCGGATTTCTGGTTTTAACTTTTCACCGTTCCAGACTTCTTGATTTAGTTCGTCTTTGAATTCTGCAACGCTAATATCAATATCTGCTGGAATAACACTCTCTCCTTCTTTGAAATACCTTCTTATAATAGGGGGAGTTTTCATACCAGAAAAATATTTATTATATGTTCCTTTTCTATTAGCTGCTTGTCTTCCGACAGCTTGGCCAACGCCCCTCATTTCTTTTTCTATTCCTTCTTTGTGGTGACTCATGAAAACATTTTTTTATAAATATCTCAAAAAACTGAAATTTTGTTTAGGGACAATAAAAAACCGCGATTTTTGGTCGCGGTTTTGTTTTATCTTTTTTCGTCATTCGGAATCTCGTAGTCAAGCAGTTGTTTCATCCTGTTTTTTGTAGATTCATGTACGAGTGGTTTTTCTTTTTTCTTAGTGTTTTCATCTAAGATATTGTTAATAATATCTTCTCCGCTAGGGTTGATTAATGGATTTCTAAGGTCAATCGTCTTATTTAGCCTTTTCATTTCTTCGGCGAGTTGACGAATTTGTTTTGGTACTACTATTTTTTTAGCCATTTCCACCCCTTTTGTCTCAGACTTTGTAGGAGGCTGTTTCTTAACTTTGTTTTCCTTGCTCTCATTCATAAATTGACGAGCTTTTAGAAGTACATATTTTTCAAGTTCTTTTGGGTCCATAATTAAAACCTTACATTTTTTTTTATAAATATATCGAAAAAAGTGAAATTTCGTCGGTTTTCAATTAATTGATTTAAAAGTGTAACAAATTGTAAGCTTCTACGTAGATACTAGTATAATTAAATTGTAAAACGAGTATCGGTCTCGTTGAATTTTTTAATTTCCTACTCTACAAGGATGAGTTTTCGAACTCATCCTTGTTTTATTTATACAAAAGCTGTATCTTTGTTAAAAATACAAGATATGGAAAAAGTACGACAAGAAATTGAAGAGTATTGTGAAGATGCTCAGTTTATTGAAAATGCTGATGGAGCATTATTAGGATATATTGAACTTTTTGAGGGTTCTGATGGAAGAATAATCTCTCCTCTCTACGAAAAAGAAAAGTTGGCTGGATGTTTAATTGACGAGAATGGAGATGTTGAATTTCCTGCGAATGCACATATTCTAACTAAATTTACATCTGAGCAACTCCTTGACCATCCTATTTATGGAAAATTGCGATATCATACTGGATATGAAGATTCTATTGTTGGAGTTTTATCTTTCGGCGAAATTGCTTGTGTAGTACATGACCAAGAAGCGCTCATTGAAAAAATGACTAAAGAGTATGAAGAGGATGGCTCTGTAAAACTATCTGAGGACGAATCATACTATGATATGGCTATAGATTTCTTCAATTTTAATACTATAGGCGGATACGTAGGTAAAGATACTCCAGGGTTTGCCACTTTCATATCAAAGGAAGATTTTAAGAAAGAAGAGATTTAAAAACCTCTCTTTCTTTATTGTTTATTGCTGCACCTAGTGCTGCTCCTTGAAAACCTTGGTCGATAAAATCGGTCGATGTAACAGATAAATCATACTTAAGAAAAGCACTAATTAAATTGTTGTCAAGGTTGTTGTGTTTTGCATACGCGGTAATCTCCTCTGGAGTTACTTCATATCTATTTTGCTCTTCTTTAAGCTTAGTTGCGTTGTCTATATTTAATTCAGTAAGCTTAATAAGAAATAAAATCCTTCCAATTTCTTTAGATGAAGATGGGTCATCTGACCTGTTTTTTGTATAACGAGAGCTAAGAAGTGTTGATTTTATTTTTTTCGGGTCATTCCACTTAAGTAAATGAGCAATTAATACAGTTGGAATTCTCTCTTCTATAAGTTCACCAATTTTCAAATTAGGAAAAATCCATTGGAATAAATCATACTTATCTACAAGTTCTAAGAAATTTTTAACAGATTGTGCGCTCTTAATGCCTTTTAAAAACTCGTCTCTAATACGCTCCTCAGAAATATTTTCAGTTGTTGTTGTGCCGTCTGCATTTTTAATCACTGGAAACCCTCCTAGTCTAGAGTCTTGTTTAAGAGCTAGGTCAAGTTTTTGTTCTATTTCAGAATCAAATAATGTAGCAAATCTAATAGCTCTCATTATTCTAAGTCTATCTTCTGTAATTCTAACGGTTGCATCTCCAACAGTTCTTATTATACCTTTTTTTAAATCATCTACACCCCCAACAAGGTCAATAATTTTATTTTTTTCTAAGTCATAAAAGAGAGCATTAATTGTCAAATCTCTTCTGAGAACATCTTTATCAATCGTAGTAAACTCAACTTCATCTGGACGCCTACCAGAACCGATATCTTTTCGAAAGCGAGCAATCTCATACTCTTCTCCATCTGTTGTAATAACATTAACAATACCAAATTTTTTACCAGTCTCTAGAATATTATCTACAAATGGTTGTTTTTCTAACATTCTAATGACGGCCTTTGGACTAGCGCCAGTTGCCAAATCATAATCTTTAGGAGTTTTTCCTAATATAGCATCTCTAATAGCGCCCCCTACTAAAAAAAGTTTATATCCATTTTTGAGAAAAATGTCTCTCATAGATGTAACATCTGTGGGTACATCTATTTTTACGTCGTCAGGGTTTAGTCCAGCCAGTTTTTTAAGTCTGTTTTTATATGATTCTGTTAAATTCATGATATAGTTTTCCAATAAATATAAATAATTTCCTTAATATTGTACGCGTAATTTATCAAAAAGTTGTAAATTTGTAAAAAAAACTTATGGGAGATATATACGGAAGACAGATAACGGTAAAACAAACTGTAGATTTTACTAAGTGTGATAAATGTGGTTTTGAAACAGAGACTTGGCTTATTATTGATAATTGGTGTATAATCAATGGGGAAAATTATTGTAAAAAATGTCAAAAGTTTCACATGGTTGGACATTATGCTTATAGAAGAGAATTACCAAAAAAAATCATCCAAAAACTAAAGCCAAATGCTAAAGACTATGATAAAAAAATAAAAATTCTTAGCCAATTGGTTGCTCAGCCAGACGTTGGACACATAATTGACAAAAGCCTCGTAAGTTGGTGTAGGAGACATCGCCTTAAACCTAATTGTCACTGTGAGGACAGAACTTCTTGGTGGACATGTTCTGCACGCTAAAAAAAGTTGCAACAATCAGCCAATAAAATCGTACAAGATAGTGAAAACAAAATATTGAAAATAATGAATAAGGAAGATAATAAAAAAGAACGCGAAGAACAACTTAAGAAAGAAGTTGCAGAAATGGTGAACAACATAAACCTTCAACCGCTTGATAAAGTTACCTCCTGGGATACCAAAAGAGTGCTTGCTTATAAGACCAGAATCCAAAAACACATATCATATTTAGAATCACATCAATTTATAATTGACAGTAACCATGGACCTATTGACCCAAAACAGTATGAAATAGCTCGCCAGAAGGTTATTAATTATAAAGCTGAGCTAAAGATAATATTAGATAAGAGAGAGAATGTTAAAACTAAAAATAAAAAATAATGGAAGATTATAAATTTCCTATAGTAAGTATTCTGGACAATGACCTGTATAAATTTACAATGCAGAACGCTGTACTTAAACTTTTCCCGAGAGCGAAAGTTAAGTATAATTTTATATTGAGAGATAAGAGTGTAAAATTCCCTCCTGGCTTCGCAAATCAATTGCGAGTATGGGTAAGGAAAATGGAAGAGTTGCAAATGACCCAGGAAGAAGAAATTTGGATGTCAAAACAAACAGATAAATTTATCGACCCATCATATATAGAAATGCTCTCAAAATATCGCTATGATTCAAGCGAAGTTGGTATAATCCAAAAAGGAGGAGAGCTTCATATAGAAATAAGTGGCTATTGGTTCCGAACTGTTTTATGGGAAGTTATTCTAATGGCTTTGATATCAGAATTATATTTTCTGATGACTGGACAAAAATCTCCATTTAGCGAATGTGAACTAGAAGAAAAAAATCAGAATAAAGCATCTTTCCTCGCTAGATTGGCTGTTTTGTTTGCAGACTTTGGAACACGAAGAAGATATTCTTACGAAAATCACAAAAAAGTAGTGGAGACATTAAAAAGCTATGGAAGAAAAGCTTTTGTAGGAACAAGTAATGTTCACCTTGCAATGATGTTTGATGTTAAACCAATAGGAACACACGCTCACGAATGGTTTATGTTTCACGCTGCTAAATACGGATTTAGAAGTGCAAACCATGAGGGATTGAAAAACTGGAAAAAAGTTTACAAAGGACATCTTGGAGTAGCATTATCAGATACATTTACAACAAAAGAATTCTTCAAAGCATTTAATAAAGAGTTTGCTGAGACATTCTCGGGAGTTCGACATGACTCTGGAGATGCAATTGAGTTTGCTGATAAAGTTATTAAGCATTATAAAGACTTAGATATTGACCCAAAATCCAAAACAATAGTATTTTCAGATGGGTTAAATCTTTCGGAGGTTGAACGAATAATTGACCATTGCAGACATGAAATAAAATGTAGTTTTGGAATTGGAACATTTTTCACAAATGACGTTGGAGTTAAAGCTCTTAACATGGTTATTAAGATGGTGGAAGCTGAACCATACGGTCAGTCAAGATATCCAACGGTTAAACTATCCGACTCAATTGGCAAATTCACAGGAAACATTGAAATGGTTAAATTAGCTTGCGTTACTCTTGAGCTCTATCCACAACTTGAAAAAGCTGGATTGCTTGAAGAGGACGGTAGTGTGAAAATTAATTTTAATGAGCTCTACGGAGTTGCAGCATAAATAAAGTATGAGAAAAATAAAAATTATAGAAGAAAGCAAAACGCTGGACGGTTATATGAAAGTCAAAGAGGCTTTGATATCACATACTCTGGAGAATGGAGAGCATGCTAATTACCTTAGAATGAAGGTAGACCGTCCAAATGCAGCAGTTGTTTTACTTTATAACCCTAGAAGAGACATAATCATACTTGTTAAACAGTTTAGATATCCAGTACTTGAAGAAATCAAGAGAGTTGGAGGAAATACTGAAACTGGTGTTATTGAAGCTGTGGCAGGTAAGATAGACGAGGGTGAGAGTCCAAGAGAGGCTGCTTTGAGAGAAGTTCTCGAAGAGGTGGGATACAAGATAAAAAATAGTGATTTAATCTCTCTTAGCAGGGGATATTCAACTCCTGGTTATTCATCTGAAATTATATATAACTTTGCAGCAATCATACATGATAAAGACAAAATTGAAAAAGGTGGAGGAAAAGAGGGAGAATTCGAAGATATTGAAATTATAGAAATGCCATATATTCAATTTAGGTCGCTTGTTGAAAGCAATAGTCTTCCTGATATGAAAACGAGACTTGTATATTTTGAAGCAAGTCATTATGGGCTTTTTAAAAAAAAGTTGCCAAAAGTTAACCCCAACAAAGTTAGACAAACAAATGAAGGAGTAAAGCGAAAAAAAGATAATTCACAGTTAAAACTTTATGAAGATGAACAGAATTAAAGATTTTCAAAAACTTGAAGACCATATTGTAAAGTGGATGGAAGATTATCTAACAGGTTCTGGAATGTCTGGTTGGGTACTTGGAGTGTCTGGCGGATTAGATTCGGCAGTTGTATCAACATTAGCAGCAAAAACTAGATTTCCTGTAATGGTATTAGAAATGCCAATTAAACAGGCGAAGACACAAGTTGATTGGGGTAGAGACCACATTTCATGGTTAAAAAGAAATTTTAATAATGTCCAGTCTCGTAAAATCAACCTTATCCATTCAGATAGTAAAATAGAGGGTCAAGATTCAGAAGTAGTACGCCACGATACAGATGTATACGGGCTACTAATTAAACAATTAAACAATTCTTTAGGTTGTGACATTATAAAAGACGATGAAATCGCAAGCCTTGCAGACGCAAACAGTCGTGCAAGACTTAGAATGTTAATGCTTTATTATACAGCAACAATAACAAGCTCATTGGTTGTAGGTACAGGAAATAAAGTTGAGGATTTTGGAGTTGGTTTCTATACAAAATATGGGGATGGCGGAGTTGACCTGAGTCCAATCGCAGACCTCTACAAGACGGAAGTAAGAGAGTTAGGTAAACATCTTGGCATTATTGATGAAATCATTACAGCGGCTCCTACAGATGGCTTATGGAACGATGAGAGAACTGATGAAGACCAACTAGGAGCAACATATGAAAATTTGGAATGGGCTATGGAACACCTGGAGATTCAAGTGGCTGGATTTGTTTTACCAAGCTCTGATGATTTTACAGTTATGTATACAGAAGAAGATTTGGAAGATATCGAAGAAGAGCATGGTAAAGAAAAAGCTGAGGCAGTAAAAATTTTGGTTAGTAGATACAGAACTAACAAGCATAAAATGGATGATATCCCTGTTTGTTATATATCAAATTTAATATAAAATGAGAATAGCAATAGTGGGAGGACGGGATTTTGTAGATTTTGACCTCCTAGAATTTAAATTAAGACCGTATAAAGCATCTATTACCTTGATTGTATCTGGTGCCGCAGAGGGTGCAGATACTTTGGCGCAAACATATGCTAAAAAATATGATATCCCATTTCAGGATTATCCTGCCAATTGGGATGATTTAGATGTTAAACCTTGTAAGATAAAAGTTAATAAGCTCGGAAATGAGTATAACGTATTGGCAGGATTTAATAGAAATCAAAAAATTGTTGACAGCGCTGACTTCATCATTGCGTTTTGGAATTCTAAATCTACGGGAACAAGGGATACAATCGGACGTGCTAATAGAGCTAGAAAAGATACAATGATAATATATTATTAATATGATATTTAAAAGAAAGAAAACGATTAATTTCTCTTGAAAAATATATTATGAAAAAACAATCTCTGCAAGAAGATTTAGGAGCGCCTCTAGATAAAGTACACAGAGGTTATATAAGACGTCCAGCTACAATTATATTGACACCCATAATAATCGCTGCCAGTATCGTATGGGGAATAATAGATACTACTGGACAAACCTTTAGTACTTGTAAAAAATTTTATAAAGAATGTTGGCCTTCGCCTCTAAAAAAAAATGAATAACTTTCTAATAAAACTTTACCTTCTTGGTTAAAATGATTATTATTATGAAAAATAGTAGCCATGGAAGAAAATAGAACCCCAAAGAATGACTTTAGTAGACAAAATAATACTATTGGAAATGCCGAAGTTAATTATGATATAAAAATCAATAAAGGCTTTGACACATTATTATCTGGTCAGGAAATATCCTCATTTGAATTCAATGAGAAAGAACAAACAATCACAGTAGTTTTCAGAGAACATAATAACATAATCTTGACTACTAATCCTCCTCAAATGGCTCCAGATAAAATCTGGAAAGAGGTGTACGGTATCAAGGATAGTAAGATTACATTATTGAAAAAAATAGAAGGAAAACATACACCAGCAAAATCAATAGAAGAAAAAGTAGAGTTCGATGAGTTGTCTTAAGGATAAATATATTAATAAGATAGCCAACATTGGTATTAGCCGAGCCACAGCTGAAAATCTTGTAGAGGCGGTTGAAGACCAAAAATCAATAGAAAGCCTATTTGATGGAATCGGATATTTAGAAGAGCAAGCTATTGAAATTCTTACGGATTTTCACCACGAATTTGCAGTTGCTAAATTTGAAACACTGCAAAAAGAAAAGTTATATGTGGATATGGATGGAGTTTTGGCCGATTTTGATAGGGCTATGAAAAATAAAAATGATTATCAAAAGAAGGAGGCCAAGAGAAAGAAAGGATTTTTCCTTAATTTAAAGCCAATAGATGGAGCCTTAGAAGCTTTTGAAGAGCTTAGTAATCATTATAATGTTTTTATATTAAGTACACCCTCGTGGTCTAGTGAGCATAGTTGGTCAGAGAAAAAACAATGGGTAGAAAAACACTTGGGTAAATACGGATACAAAAAGTTGATTTTAACCCACGATAAAAGTATATTTAGTGGAGCGGCTCTAATTGACGATAGAACTGTGAATGGTGCCTCAGACTTCCAGGGAGAATTTATTCAATTTGGTTCGAAAAAATTCCCAGACTGGAAATCTGTATTAAAACACCTTATTAAAAATTAGACATTATAGTTTCGTGAACAGCGTCAATTGGCTCACTAGCATCTATTTTAATTGCATTAGCAAAGAAAGAATCTATAACTTTTTGGCTATTTCCCTTATGTAGTTGCAATTTTTTATTTAAAACTTCTTTTTCATTTTCTTTACTTTCTTTTTCAGAAAGCTCTTTTCTCACTCTTTCCAGAAGAGTTCCTCTTGATGCTACCAGTAAAAACGTCTTAGTTATTCTTGCCTCTTGAGCGTTGACAATTTGATTGAAAAATTTTGCCTGGTTAATCGTAGATGGAACACCCTCAAAAATAACCTTATCATGCTCTTTGTAAAGATTAATTATAACCTCTTTCAAGATTGGCATAAATACACTGTCTGGAACACTTTTTTCGCGAGCTGCAAAACCTTTAGCATAAAGTCCAAATTTTGTTCCTTTACTCATTTCCTCTTGCAAAAACTTATTTAGAGAAAAAAGGTGATACTCTAGTTTTTGAGATAATAATTCTGATTGGATTTTCTTTCCTGAGAGAGGAAGTCCAAATATTAGTATAGCTTCTTTCATATTAAATAAATCTTTCGAAAATATGAGTTTCCCCCGTTTCAGGGTGGGTCTCGATTATTTTATATATTACATTCCCCTCCTCAACAACCTCACAAGGATTGTTTGATTCATCGCATATCACTTGTACATTCTCCATATTAATAAATATTCCGAGAAGGTGATTGCATATTGATGTTTTGATAGCCGTTCGCAAATCTGCGTCAATTATGTCAAAGGCAAATTTTTTTAAACAAGATTCAACACTGTCAACAGTGGACTCGGTAATTTGGAATTGTTTCATAGTTTTTTTTTTAATTCTTATATAAATATAAAAAAAAGAGTTTTTATTATAAAGCTTTTTGCGTATCTTTGTTTAAAAGTTGAATACATGGGACAGGAAAAAGAACATTTTTTGGAATATCAAATAAACGCCTTCAAAAGCTTAGAAGGTAATAAAATCAATAGTAAAAATAAAAATCTGAAAATACACGAGGATAGAAAATGGAAGTTGTTGACCAAAAATTTCCGAAAAATTGAGGATATTAAAAAAGAGGAATGGAGTCAAATTCTTGGCATTATCGAAACAGATTACGGCTGGTTACATCCCTCTATGACCGAAACTTGTTTTGATTTGATTACGAAATTCACAACTCAATATCTTTCTTTATCAGATGAAATAGAAACCTCTCATAATAGCCTCGTATCATTTAGAGCAATATATTATCAAGGTAAAAAACTCAAAACATTTTTTTCAATAGAAATGATGCAAGACCTTGCTATGTTGCATAATACAACAAATATATACGCTGATTATATTTACCTATTAGTAGATTGTATTTTAAAAGAAATAAATCCATCATACAAACAAAACTCAGAAGTTTAATTATCACTTTTCTTCTATATTTATAGAAAACTATAAATATGAAAAATGAGAAGTTGGTTCGATTAGTAGTTAGGAAGATTCTTTCTGAGAATGCATCAGAGGGTGCACCTGACCTGGTACAGATTTTAAATGGATTACTAAGCAAAATTTCTAGTGCAGATGAAAATTCAAATACCCAGCCTCTTCTAAATATTAAATATGGACAGGAAGAAAGTCCAGCATTAGCCTTGTCGGTGGGGGACAGTAGATTTTCAGCTGCAGAGACAACATTTTCTTTTGATATAATAATGAAATTCTCAAGTCTTGGTTATGGGGTCAAATTTGCTGGAAATGGAGTAGTAGGCCTTGAAAGGGAAGAAGATGAGGGGTCGGTCTCTAAAAAATTAAAAGATTTTAATATTGGCTATATAAGATTAGAAGGTCAAAATGGAGAGCAATTAGAAGCTACTCCAGAAACAGTAGAACAAGCAGTCTTTCAGAATGCTAGTAAATATATACAAGCAATCGTTGAACAAAATATCGCTTATAATGGATAATGAAAAAACAATACGTCGTCTTATTAGAGAATCTATAGGCGGAATTATTAATGAAATACAAGGACGTTCAAATCCAGGTTTTCAAGAACAGTTAAATTCAATATTTAACAGATTTATATTTAAACTTGATATTAAGTCTAATTATGAATTTTCTCCCCAGGAAAATGCATTAATGAGAGAAGAGGCTACGAATGAGATTAATAAAAAACTTAGCCAATTAGAAAAATCTGGAGTTGAAAACTTTTCTCAAATTATAGCATTTCCAATAGGGAATTTTTATGTAAATATTGGGGGAGGTAAAAATAAAATCACATTCCACCACGAAGAAGAAAAAAATATATTCCCCTACGACTCTTTTGCAGTCATAGTCCATGAAGATACATTTAAATTAATAGTACCTATCGACTTGAATTGGCCTCAAAGGATGTTGTTAGATAAAATAACTAATGATGTTAAGCAATCAGGATTGGTTAATAGGATTAAAGGGGTGGATATAAACTCAAATTACAATACTCCAAACATTATTATGTTGGAAACTCCAGAGGTAAAATTAAAAATTGCTCAACCAGAACCTAAAGAGATGGTTTCATCTATTAGACCAGGAGCTATCATATCCCATTCAAAATTTGGGTTTGGTAAAATAATTGGCTTTGCAAATGGAAAAGAATTTGTAAAAGTAGTATTCCCAGCTAATAAAGGTAAATTTTATACTTTTTTTAATAAAAGAAGAATGAGTAAGGGAAAACCTACGTCTCTCACTTTTGACGAGTTTAGAGATATGGGAAATGAAATGGTAGAGAAAAAGTTTGCTACATCTTTTTTTAAGTCTGCGGCGGAGTAAAAATTAACGCAATATCAACACGCTCAGTATTTTCTTGCAAGTTCCCATTTTCCTGTAAAATTTTTTCTGGAATAAGAATTTCAACTTTAAATTCATCAGAACCATATTTAAGGCCAATATCAATAATGTCATTCTCTGTAATTTTATTAATGTCGCAGTATACATATACATTAGCCTGATTTTCCAATGGATACACAATTTTCACATTATGTCCTAAGAATTTATCTTTGGCATATTTAGCTAAATCTGTAACGATATGTTGCATTTTTTTTCTCATATTATCATATACGAAAAAATTATTAAAAAGTTTCTTATATTTATATAAAAATACATGGAAGTCGAAAAGCAAATACGAAAACTTATACGCGAAGCTATCAGCAATCTTTTAGAGACGGAAAGCTTTGACTACGAGTCTGCGGAGAATATGGCTGTGACAAATTCACAGCATAACGTATATCCTCACGGAAGACGAGGTATTGAGCCGTGGTTTAATTATTGGGATGAGTTAAATTCCCAAGAGGAAGACAAAGAAAGACAAGACGGCCAACAGCCTGACCAAAATGTAGAATTCGATTCTCCAAGACCTAATTATGGGGGAGCCACAGTTAGAACTAATATATATGAAGAAGTGGATGACCCAATTATGCACACAGGTAATTATATAAGTCCGCAGCCAAATCCAATCCAAGGACCTCTGGATGCTCAATCTGTATTTCCAGGCGCATTTATAAACACAAGTAAAATCTCTGATGACATGCGAAAAGAAGTAGATTACTTCAATGATAATATAGCTAGAGAGTTTGAACTCGTACCCGTGGCTGATGATAGATGGCAGCAAAAACCTCCAATGAACAGAAGTAGAAGCTGGTAATTTGCAACAAATCAATTATATTTGCGTACAAGATAATAAAAAACACGCAATTATGTATCAAAAAGAAAAAAATTTCCGAGAAGAATTTATGTATAATATAATCGTTCAGATTATAATGTTTGCAATAGTGTCCATTGTTTTAGCTTGGCCAATGCAAATGGTTGTTAATTGGATGTCAATATCATTTGACTTCGGAACAACAATAAATATCTTTGAAGGTATGGGTTTTGTTGCAATAGGAATAGCGCTATATCATTTTATTCCAATATTGCCAATGCCATTCCAGTTTAATAAAAAAGACTAATCATGCGAGGGGAGTTTATAGCCCCCTGTGATTTTTATTCTTTCGGGATAGAGAAACGCTCTATCTCCGTTATCTTCTATGACTTCGTCATATCCCAACTCTCTTAATTTGTTAAAAGTTTCTGGATTTACCTCTCCGCCAAGATTTTCATAAAATTCTCTATTTTTAGCAAGTTGCTTATTCATTTTGATATACTCGTCATCTGACAATTTAAAATTGAGCGTATAAGCATCATCCATTACGAATGGTTTTTTAGGTATAGGGGCATCAATTTCAACAACATATTCCCCATAGTTTGCTAGGTCATCAGGGCCAGCCCAAATTTCTGGAGTGTCGAATCCATGTTTCATTATTTTTTCATAATTCTCTGCAGATGTTTGATGATAATAATCTTCATTAATGCTTCCCAAAGACCCATATACAATCTTGTCTTTTTCTGAGACATAAGTTTTTGCTCCAGAGCTCTGCAGCATTTGTCTACCCATTTCATAAGAAACAATAGTAGCGTAATCAAGATTCACATTTTGATTCCAAACAACTTCTTCAATAAATCCATACTTAGGCATTGTCTTAGTTTTGAACCTAATTGCAACTAGTCTAGCATCTCCCTTCGGCAATACAGCATCTCCAAATGTTCCCCATATAGATGAAACAGCAAACACGGAAGAGCCATTTTCACTCTTAAGATATCCAGATTTGATAATTTTCTCAGCTTTTTCTCTTGTAGTGAAATGTATAAATTTATCTTTTCTAAGATTCATGCTAAAAGTAATTCCACCCTCCCACGTATGTTTATCAGTTGGATTTGGATACGCGTCCTCCATTGTCTCTTGTACAACATCGCGGATAAGTTTTCTTATAATTGTCTCTTTGAACATGAAAAGGTTTTAATATAAATATTAACTATTTATGAAAAAACAAAAAACATGTTAGCAGAAACTCATAAGGATAAATGGCAAAGACTTGCAGGTATTAAAATCACTGAAAGTCAAGAGGTAGAAGAAACTAAAACTATTCTAAAAGAAGGTAGATATGATGATGTTGTCGGAAAAATTGTAGATGACATCTGGAAATTTATTAAAGAGAGTAGAAAAAACTACGATAACAATCCATTAAAAAATCAAATGCAAAGCACTGAAAAATATATAGAGTCTGCTGATATTTCTCAACATGATGGAGGCGAAGAAGGCGGAATGCATATTGATTTAAATACGAAGGGTGCATATTATAGTTATGTAGCCACTCCACCAGAAAAAAGCAAATTGAAATTTACACTTGTACTGCATGCGTTTAGAGATAAAGCTATCGACAGTCCTTTTAGAATATCCTCAGAGACAGGTACAGATGATATAGAAATATTGATTCAACTTAACCCCATTGTAGAACAAAGAGGATATAATGAACTTAATGCAAAATTACAAAACTTAATTCGTCACGAATTTGAACATCTTACTCAATCCTCAGACGAGGATGCAGAAAGTGCTAAGCCAGAAAAACAACTCCCAGGCGATGATAAAATGAAAGCTACAATACACGCTATGATGAGCAAAATAGAGGCTGGAGGTATATCTGAGAAAGAAAAAGAAGATATGAGCAATAGTCTTGTTACTTTTTTTACTTTTCCAGATGAAATTCCCGCACTAGTTCAAGGTTTGTACAGAGAGGCTAAAACAAAAAAAGCTCCTCTTGATATTATTTTTAGAGAATATTTAGAAGAATTTTCAAATGTATTAACAAATAAAGCTGTCAATTCTATAGAAAATGAATGGATTAAGTATGCAGCAAAGAACTTGCCAGCGGCGCAATATTCAGAAAGGGGAAAGAATAAACTTGCCATCTTTAGAGATAAAATTCTCTCGGATAAATATTAAAATATTTTGATATTAATCAATCATCTTAATTTCATATTCATCATAAGAAACAAATCCTTTTAAGCTTTTTATAAATTTTTCTTGCCTAGAAATTTCAAATGAGAATTTAATTTCAAAAGTAATATTAATTACCTTGTTTCCCACTTTAGTTTTATATGTGAAGTGCATAATTGGAATATATTCATCTTCCATGATGTTGATTAATTCATACTCATTTCCATACGCATCATAAAAGTTTTTTACAAAATACAAATTATTTTTTAATTCAAGATACTTACTATCTAGAATTTGAGCAGCCTCTCTAAATAAATCTGTAAGGAATTCCTGCTCCGAGTCATAATTAACTTTATCTAAATATCCAAATCCTTTATTTTCTAAAATCTTCCTCACTTTTTTTCTCGCAATATGCTCAATTTTCACTTCCATAATTTTTATTTATAAATAGTCTGGAATTATTATTAATCCAGGATTTTAGTATGTTTTTTACCAATAAAGTTTAGTATTTTATGCAACATTTTATTGTGATTTTCGTACATTAGAATACTATGAAAATAAAGTTAGAAAACCAATTTGGGCTTTCATTTTTTGAGGGTAATGATAGAGACAATCTTGTAGAAAACCACATGAGAGATTGGGAAAGAAAATATGGCAAGCCGAGAAATGAATGGGAACCCGAACATATAAAAAGATTGGGATTTGCAAAATCATTACTCGACGACACCAACAACAAAAATTTAGTTGTATCTCAAAGAGCTGGAAAATTAATTGAGGGTATACAAATTGAACCCGCAAAGATGAATCTTAATGTTTTTGCAATAATTAAAGAAAAGAAAAGAACATTTCTTATTGGAGAAAATAGGTTTTATCGTTTCATGGTACATGGTAATGAGATTTTCTGCGCCATTGTACAAAAAATACCCCAAGGAGAGTATACTAAGATTGATTATCTTATGTTTCCTATAAATACGGAGAAGGGATATATTGATGTGGATTTCGAGCAGCTTGGATATGATGCTATAGCACAATTCTATGAAGATATAATTTACCTTTTCCAACTCCTAGTTTTCACTGAATTAGCAGAAACTGAAATCGTAGAACTTCAACCACAACAGAAAACAGGTACAAGAAAATCTGGAAAAATATTTAACGATAGCCATAGTGATATTATTATTGTTGATGCTAACTGGAATAAATATGTATTTAGAAGTGAAGGGTTTAACGTGAGAAGTCATTTTCGCTGGCAACCTTGTGGTGCTGATAGAAGCGATAGAAAACTTGTATTTATTGAGGAGTTTAGAAAAAAAGGATATTCTAGAAGACCAACGAAAGAATTGGCTGTATAACGAAAATTAATATAATAAATATGACACAATATAAATATAAATCATCAGCTAAAACGCTTTGGTTATCAGACCCCAAATTTTTTATTATAATAAATAGAAATCCTGTTGTATCAGATTTTAAAAGTGCAATATTGCATCAGAAAGAGGAGTTTAAACCAATATATTTAGAATATGAGGAGAAAAAAACAGATTCCGAATATTTAGAAGAGGCCGAAGCTATTTATATAATAAAAAAACTAGGTACTACTTAATTCTTTTTCTTTTTGATATTTTAATAACTCAGCTTGAGCTTTTGATACTTGAGTAAAATGTTGTGCTTCTTTTTGTTGTAGGTACCAATATTGAACTAACCCTTTTGTTAATCTTTTTTTTGTTTTTGGAGATAATACTTTCCAACCATAAAAATTATGAATAAAATATTTTAATACGTCATGGATATCAAACATTTCTTTTCGTGAATATTTAAGTCCATCTTCATGCTCCCTACGGTCAACACTTAAAAAATCAGTTTTGCTAACAGCTTGATTAAAACGTGCCCAAATTTCGTGAGGCAATTTTAAATAACTTATATGTCGTGCTTTCTTTTTTTCATCTTCTACACTTTGGTCAAACCCATATTTATCCGCGTGCTTATAAGAAGCTTTAGAATCAAACACTTTTCCATAGCTACGATAATCATCATATGCATGTTGCAGTTCATGTTGGAGCGCTTTTTTATCGTTGAAATGCCAAAATATATCGAAGTAAAAATCATCGTAATTAAGCGGTTTTTCACCCCCAGGAGGATTGTTGAAATACTCCGTAGCATTTTTTACAACGATATTTTTTAATTCTTCTCTAAAATCCTTATCGTAGAAAACTGTTATTAGAGGAGGTTTTTCATATAGCGCACTTGGTGGAAAATATACACCATTTTCTGAGCTTCCATTAAATTGCTTAGGTTTTGGCCAAATTTTAGTTCCAGAATTTTCTATAAAGTCAAGCAGTGTTTTGTATTTATTTTTGGTTTGCCCTAATATGTCTTTTAAAAAAATAGGGGGTAGAAAAATATATTTAGGCATATTATTTTCTTGAGAGTCTGGCGACATTATTTTTGTATTAACAAGTTTTGCCAATTCCCTAGATATTGCAAGCCATATGTCATTAGCCAAGTCTTCTATTTCCTTGGTACTGTGAGCATCCTCTTGAACAAGTGCTTCTCTAATTATTTTCCTAATATACTTCTCAGACATCTATTTCATGTATTTATCAATACCATCAATAATAAACATTGAGACTTTAGTTATAATATCTAAATTCTTTTTAATCTTATCTCTATCAGCTTTCCATAATGCTAAATATGTAGGTTGGTGTTCTGTGGGTAACTTATAGTGTTTACAAACTACATAAGAAACACTCTCAGCTTGCAATTCTACAATTTCTGTACTAGGCCTACCATCTTTATAGAACATTGAGAATTTTTTATGGTGCAACATCTCATGTGCTAATTCATGAGTAAACACAGAAAATTTATCAGCACCTACTCTATCATCTACAATTGCAATATTATCTCCAGAACTTGAACCTTTTTCTCCGCCCCTGGAAGCTCTAATTTCAACATTAATTCCCATATTGCCAGCCATTTCTATTCCAGCATCAGTAAGTCTATCAGCGTACTCATTTTCTCCACTTTCTCCATACCATTTTGGAGTTTCAGGAATCTCTCCCTTTTCGTTTAGAGGATAGGTGTCAGACATATCATAAACTGTAACTGGGAAGAAATTTACTGGTCTTCTATTTCTTCTTATTTCATCAGCCAAATCTTTATCTTCAACGCCTTTTGCTGGGTCAGGTCCAGAGAATCTTGGAGCTAGTATTTGAATTCTTGTTGCACCTCTCTTTACTCCTCTGTTTACTTCTTTCCATTTATTATACCCTGCTACTTTGGTAGCATCATTCTTTTGAATAAATATTAATACGCCATTAAAGAAACTGTATGTTCTAAACCTGGATATGAATTGTAAATATCTTCTAATTTCTGAGGAGAACGCTTTTTCATCTGTAACGTTCATTAAATCTTGAATATATAAATCAATCTTGTCAGCCAAGAGTCCATTGTTTTCTAGTTCTTTGGCGTTTGCCACATATTCTTCTAAGTCAATCAGCGCCTCTACAAACTTGCTGCTTTGCACTTTGTTAATAGTTGATAACAACTCTTTCGCCTGTTCAAACCTATCAGCTGGAATTGTCCATTTTTTTATTTGACCATTCCAATCAAAACCTGCTTGTTTTAATTTATTTTTTACACTAAACGTATCTCTGAAATTTTTTTTAGAGTCTTCCTCATCTGAAAAAACTGCTAGTTTAGACGCGCTTGTCGGGTCTTCTTCCTTTTGGTCATTGAATTTTTGAAGATATAATGCTTCGTCGAAAACATTTTCTTCCAAACTTTCAATAGGTATATTTATCAAATCACCTTTTTTTAAACTATTTAATTCTTCATCGCTGATAACCTTAATGTCAATATAAAAACCAGAGGCGCCTTGATGTCTCCAACCAGTTTTTGCTGGAGGTGTTGCTACGCCATAGTGTACATCTTCTGCTATGTCTTCACATTTATATTTAGCCCCACTGTAGTATAAGTTCCAGTTTCCCCATATGCTGCTCTGAACATTGACATTATTTCTATAGATAACGTGATATTGCTGCCCGTAATTCTCTTTAAGTGTTTTTCTTATTTTTGTTCTAAGGGTTTTTTCTGATTTCATAGAAAATATTTTTCTATAAATAGTGGAATTTTCCAACTTTTTATAATACTATGAAATAGGTGTAACAATTTTTACTTTTAGACGTACAAAATAATAAACAATTTATATATGTTTACTACATTTTTATACGCTATTGAAGCAATACAGATTATATTTATAATTATATTTATTGGTATGACCGCAGCTGAATCTTTGGTGTGGTCAGCCCACAAGAAAGAAAAGGAGTTTAAATCTTATATAAAAGGTGCTGCTATGGCAAATTTAAAATTTCTTTTGTATGCAGACGGGTTTTGTATGCTTGTGATTATAATTTTATTCCTAGTTCAATAGCCTCGAAGGGGGTCATTTTCTGCTATTTTATCTAATTCCCCTTGAGTAAGCTCTCTGTAAGGCTCAGCCTCCAATGTATAAACAGCATGAGTAGTTATCACCATAGGATAATCACAATGTAAACACTCAATCTCAGTTTGGTCAGAATCATTAATTAGTTCATCCATCCAATTATCACCTGTGAAGTTATTTTCTTCACCACAATAGGGACACTTTACTGTAAAACTACTCTTGCTCATGATTTGCTATTGTAAAAAAAGTTCCTGAATATCCCATAATACCAACAAGAGCCTCTTTCAATGATACTTCGAAATCATCACCATATCTATCCGTCGCTGCCTTCTCAAGCACTAATGGGTGTTTTGGAACAAGCTCGTTAAGCGCCTCTAAAGCTTTCCCAGCCATTGTGACTTTTACATATTCTTTAGGGGTGGAACATTCTTTGTTGTCAATTACAATTTGAACTTGTGCCAAATACTCTTCTTTGACAGCATCTAATAATTCAGTTAATTTATCATTCATAATCTTTAGCTATAATCATTATACGGATTATTATCACCCTCATCTTCTTCAATTTTTTTAAGTTCTTCTATGGCTCCGCCTCCAAGAGCTACCAAGATAGCGGCAATCCACATTAAATTCCATCAGCTTTTATCATACTCAAGCCCAATCATTAAATACAAAGTTATTATGAGCATTGCTATTGTAGATAAAAAACATAAAATTGCTCCGAAAATTAAAAGTCCTTTTGTTGCTTTCATAATTATTTAAAATTAATGGAGATTAATAATTCTCTATCAGTATAATTATCATTTTCTGAATCAATACCATAAAACCAAAACCACCTAGATGATATTTTACGTTTTATTTTAGATATTCTATGACTTCTTTTATAGATTGGACATTTTATATCTTTAATTGGAATTATTTTCACGTCCCTTTTATTAATAACCTCACTTTTAATATTATCTCCACTTTTATAATAGATGATATAAACATCTCGCTCTTTATACGTTGTCTTTTGTAAATATATAGAGTCTCCAGGAATATAACATAATTCATCTTGAATTATTGTTTCTGAATTATTCATCCTATCGAAAATAATTCTTGCAGTAATTGACATAATCAGAGCGGAGATAAGTCCTGCTACAACTGCTATAAATAAATTATTTACAATTTCCGTTATTAAATTATCAGATGCTGGGGAGCTAAGAAATTGAGCTATTACAAAAACTACTAAAAATACTATAAGAAATATATACATAACTTTTTTTCTACAAACTTAAGAAAAAAAAACAACAAAAAAAAATTTGCTTTTCTGCAACAAATAGAATAAATTTGCGTAGACAATCTCAGTAAGAAAAGTTTTTACTTTTTTTTACATAGTTATAGAATCACAAAAAAAATAGAGGCAGCTACTTGAAATCTTCCTTCTCACAACTATGGTAAGTAAATAAAATTAGATTTCGCAATTCCTGTCTTTTAAAATTATAAATTATGGATAACACAATTCTTTTGCGCAGAAAAAACAAAGTTATTATTAGCAGAACTAAGGTTCGTAATGAGAAACTTGCACAAAAGTATGTAAATGCTATTATGGTTGATATTGCACAACTTGGTTACACACTATCTGGTGATGTGATGGAGAAATTGTACAATTTATCCGTTGAAGAAGCAAAACAATTCCATAGTTCAACTATAGACTGTTTGAAAAAAATGGTTGGTGCTCATGTAATATACCGCCCATTATTCAGAAATTTTCCCGAGGATGTTCCAGAGGACGGCAAATATCTATTTGACCGTATCATCGGTTTCTTGGAGAATGTATTTGGTCTTATAGGTGAAGGATACAGGGTTTTAAGCTGTGGCCACGCAATCAATACAGAGGTATTTGATATGTCCAATTTTGGCGCATGTCCTATATGTCAATATCAGATTGACGAGAAAGATTTGGATGAGTCCAAAAAAAGACCACCTCTGAAAGAGTTGACACCATTCAAAGTAATTGAACTGGGTTCTCTGGAAGACAAACTTCGTATTTTCACAAACCTTGTTGAAGGAAATTCATCTACCTCACAACAAGACAAAGATGATATTGAGGCTATTTTTATGGAGCATGTTGATATTATTGGAAAATATATTCCAGACAGCATCCCTATTAAAGAAAATATGGCTCATTTAGTTCATCTATTGGTTAGTCTTACTGATAATTATGAAAATTATATTAATTCATTTGCCAAAACTCCAACTGATATATTAAGAATTGCCGCTGCTTTAAGCAATGGAGATTTATCTTTGGCGGCACCAACAAAATTTAAATCATTCTCAAATAGACAAAGAAGAATGTTTCTATCTATGTTGGATAGTATGCAATACCCACAAGAAGATATGCTTCGTTGGAGAGGTCGTTGGTTACGTCTTGGTGAAAAACTTCACCCAGGTCAATATAAAAATAAATTCCCGAACGCAGTCGAGGCATTTGAAATGCTACGAAACAGCGAAAAGGATATTATGACATTTAATAGTAAAGTTGAAGCTCTTCTTACAGAAGAAAATTATGAAGGTGCTGCAAATGTATTAGCAAATAGACCAGGTGAATTTGCTCGTAGATTAGATGTTCTATTGAGAAAAAGTCCTAATACTAAAGGAATTATTGATAAGTTTAAAAACAGTATTGTAGAAAAACTTCCTACACCTATGCTGTTGACAATAGCTAGTCATATTGAAAATAGAAGTAGTAAGTCTGCTGTGAGATACTTTTTACCTAAGGGTAGTTTGGCTAAAATCCAATTACTCGAAGGGGATGAAAGAAAAACTATTCCAGTAGATGTTATATTAGAAGTTTTTGATACTATTGAAAAGACTCTTGTTAAGAGATTCTCAGAGAAAGAATCAATGGGTAAAGTGTATATCAACCCAGAGTTGAGAAACTATACTCTTCCTATAGCTCAAAGAACAGCATCAAGCTCGCTTAATATTATGACCAGAGGCTCAAGAATTGAACTTCCTGATTGTGAAATATTGAGAGCGTTCACCTATTGGAAGGGTAGTGTAGATATTGATTTATCTGTTGTATTGTATGATGAAAATTGGGGAGAAATTAACCATATTTCATATACAAACCTTAAAGGAACAGGTTGTGTTCACTCTGGAGATATTCAAGATGCTCCTAACGGCGCTGCTGAGTTTATTGATATGAATATAACTAAATTGAAAGAAAAGGGCGTTAGATACGCCGCAATGAATGTTATTTCATTTACAGGTCAACCATTTGCTGAATTAGATTGTTTTGCTGGCCTTATGGCTAGACAAGAGGCTAAGTCAGGTGAGATTTTTGAACCTAAAACAGTGAAACAAAGATTTGACCTTACAGGTGAATCAAAATATTCAATTCCTGCTATTATAGATATTCAGGAAAGCAAGATGATATGGTGCGATATCTCTCTCACTACGCAACCAAAATTTGCAAACGTTGAAAAAAATGCCAGCGGTATTGTGAAAATGGGAATTGCTATGTCTGATATGATTAACACCAAACCAAATTTATTCCACTTGCTTAAATTGCATGCGATTGGAAGAGCTGAGGTTGTTCATCATAAATTTGACGAGGAAACAGACTATGACTTTGTTTTTGATATTGATAGAGGTATAAAACCTACTGATATCGACGAGATTGTAGCAAACTATTTATAAAAAAATAAGACAGCTATGGATGTAATCTTCCTTCTAACACATCTTAAAAACGTAATAGATGCACCAATTTCTGTCTTTTGTTCTTTGAAAAATTAGAAGTAGCGGGTTAAAAATTTAGATGTTTTTGACCAACGGGTAACTTAGTAAAAACAGTACAAGGTACAGGGTTTATGTATTAAAGCGCCTAGGGTGTTTTGTCTTCCTTCTAGAAAACCACATGAAAATTAATCTAGACATTTCGATTTCTACTTCTTCTTTTTCACTTAAAAACCCTGCTAACTAGCAGGGTTTTTTGTTAACAGGTTTTTTATATCTTTTTTTATATCTTCTGTAGAAAAATGTTCACCAATTTTTTTAAACTTATTTAACTTGTTTCCAACATTTCTGATTATAAACTCATTTTCTTCAGAGCCTAAAATTATAATTTCACTACCAAGCTCTAATTCATAGTGTTTGCCAGAGTGACGAATTTCATATTTAATTTCACCGTCTAATGTAAATATTAAACCACTATCCATTAAATATTTATACTTATCTTCGTCAGAGCTCATATTACTCTGTTATATTTAAGTCAAATGCTGTTTTGAGGTCACTATTATCTTTATAAGGAGTTCTAACTGGCATTCCGCCCCCCGTATTCATATTCCTTATATCAAGTCTTTTTAAGACGTCTAAAAGTTTCTGTTCTCTTTCTGGCGAAACCTCTAAAGTTTCATCAGGAGCAATTTTTCCTTCTTTTGAATTAGAATATAAATCTAATTTACAACTTGTTTCATCACAGTGATATTCATAATAAATATCGCCAGACTTAGTTTTAAGTAAGCCGCTTTGTCTTTGTAAATCAAATTCATTAAGATAGCCATCGATTGACTCACGTATTATTTTTCGTAATTGTCGTTCCATATCAAAACGTTTTTTTTATAAATATTAATTTTTTTTGTCTATGTCGTTTTTTTTTCGTAATTTTGATTTATGGATTTTAAAAATAGAGCCATAAGAGTAAGTAAATGTGTAATAGGCGAAACTTATTATTTGACTGGCGGATGGTATAAAAGAGTAAACACAAAATGTTATGCACTACCATCTTTAAGCGTCGAAGACGTTATTCCAGCGATTCAACTGCCATATCAATCCATTCCATTAATAAACACTCCTCTTGTTTTCAAAGGTAAAAACAAGAATGTTGGCAAACAGAGACGTGTCCAAAGAGGGCAATTTATTTTTATGAATGAGGAATTGGATTTACAATTTAATCTTAAAGTTGAAGATTATATATTTATCAAACCTCAAGAGGGAGAAGTGTATGAAATTAAAGTTCAAAAAAAATTAAACAAACAATATTCTACAAATTATGGGCTCTCAAAAGAAAAAAAATATTAAACCAGTTGTTGGAAGAATATTAGTTCCCCCATATGATGATAGCGATTTTACTATTATTGGACACTGGGATGAAAATGAAAAAAAGTTTACACCAGTGAGCAGTGAGATAATGAATAGATTTATTCAAGCTCAATGGCGTGGGTATAAATTATTACCCCTGAAAATTAATGTTAGAAAAACATTGATGGACGGTGAACTTCATTCATATAGAGCTTTTGGCAGTGAAAAAGAAGAACGAACAATTGTTTTTATAGATACAGAAGATATCTTAATGCCAACATACGAAGAATTCATTACTAAACAAGACAAAAAAACATTTGAAACAATAATGGAATCCTAAAAATATTATTTCTCTTTTTTATTTTCTTTTCATTAAACCCCCAGCTCTCCGCTAGGGGTTTTTTTTTATCTATTTATAAAAAAATTATCACTACCCCATGGAGGAAAATCTTAGAAAAATAGTTCGAAAAACTCTAAATGAAGAAGAGAAGAAGAAAGAGTATAGGGGAAACCCAATAGACATGAAGAAATTACTCCAACAAGCTGAGGCTATAGAAGTAATTTGCGCTGGAGAATATGGACAAACCTATGTAAACGAGGATGAAAACAAAGTTTTTATTTGCGTGGGAGATTCACATCCATTCGATATGGATTTTTGGATTGCTAATTTTTTAAAAGGGATTATCTCAAAAAACTATCATGCTGAGAAAGATATTGAAATTGATTGGGATATGGAGTCAGGAGCGCCAGGCGGTGAAAACTGGAAAATGTATAAGAATGGTAAATTTATTATTAAGTAATGGAGAAATTTATTAGGAAAATAATTAGAGAAAGTCTTCTAGATGAAGACTATGAAAGCATACAGGAGATGAGAACGCTAACATCTGATGCATTGGAATATATTGCAAAGAAAAATATAGATGATGTTACCAAATGGGCAAATGGTGAACTTAGAGGTTTTTTTATATCAGTAAGTCTTAAAGAAATATATGAAGAAAATAAGGGGAAATATACAAAACTTGTAGGCTGGTTGGAAAACTCTGAAAAAACAAGAATTTATATAGAAAACAATACGCATGTTAATCCAGATGATAAAGTACAGGGCACTTATTCTCACCTAGTTGATAAATCATATAATCCAAAATTTGAAAGAGAAATTGAATTATATTATGACGACAACTTTCTTAAAGACCTAAAAAGTCGAATCTTAGATTATACGAAGTCTTACAACAAACCATTTAGTGCTCGCGAATTATATTTAGCATTCCATTTTCCTTTTAATTCTCCATTACTTCACGAATTGCAACACAATTATGATGATTTTAGAAGCGATTCAAAAATGTATTCAACAAAACAATTTCGTAGCTTTATTGAATTGTCCCAAAGGAAAAAGGCAGCAAGTAAACATGAATTTTTAAATAGCCATGGAGCCAAGTATTTAAATCTTCCTCATGAAATATGGGCACGGTTTAGCCAGACTATAGACAAAATAATGTTTGCATCTTCGGATTTTGTTCAAGATGAACGCGGTAGAGATTATCTTAAATCTGAAATGAAACCATTACAAAAAATAGTAAGAGAGTTCAAATGGAAATTCGTTGGATTTCATATCCTGCCCGATGATATGAAAAAGAGATTAATTAGAAAAATATCTCAATTTTGGCACATCGAACAGGATAAAATTAATAAGGAAAATGCTAATCCAGAGTATTTTTAATCTTTTTTTTCATTCTTAGTTCATCTTTATAAAATTCACCCTGCTCGTTATCAACAAGTCTTATGGTTGAATAAAAATCAGAGAATTCTATTTTATCTACAGAGGTGTTTTGACCTAAATTACCTTCATAAAGAAAAAAACAATTTGGGTCTCCCTTTGTGCAACTAACTATAATATTACATTTATTCCCATAACGACCAACAGCTAAAAAATCAGTTTTGTTCGGAACATTTTGTACAGAATATAAATCTGCATTAAAATATGGCAATTGTTCTAAAATCCAAATATTCTTTGGATGGGCTATGATTGTGTTATACACTTTTTTGTATTCTGTATATGGTTCCCATATAAGGCTATCTATTTTTGGAGTTAGAGAAGTATCATACCAATCTCGTTTTGTTCCAAAAAAATAATCATTATCTATATATCCCTCGGGAAGCCAATCTACACAACTGATGTTGTATGGAGATTCAAATTCATCCTCCATATCCTTCTTTAGTTCAGCCGCAGCATCAATATGAGATTCAACTTCATCCTCTGGAGTTTTATCATCTTTAAAAATATCACAATCTTCAAGGAATTGATATAATAACCAATTGACTCCAGCTCTACCGTCCATGGTAAGCTCTTTGAACAATAATTTCTTTACACCTTCTTGGATAATGTGTTTTTGGAATGAGTCCGCACAAGCAACGGCGGCCCTAAGTTTGTTTAAGCAAATTTCTTTAACCATAATTTTTTTCCTAAATTTTATACCGCAGGTTAATTCCTGCTTCTCTTTGTGTGTGTAAAATAAATATAATAAAAAAGAGAAAGAAAATCAAGATGTCATAGACTCAAGTTTTTTTTGAAGGTCTGAAAGTTTTTTGCATTTTTCAAATTCGTCTTGCTCGGAGAAATATTCAATAACCCAGGAAATTTCTGGATATTTTTGAGTGTAGAGTTCACGATTAAATATTTTTAACCCATCAACCATCTTGGGGTCAAAATTAACTGCTTCTATTTGTTTGTATAAATCGTCATAGGAAACATAGCTTGGCGTCTTAGCCCATTCCTCTTCGCTCATTCCCATAAACTCTTTGTGTCCACCCATAAGGCAAATATACAAAAATAAAAATTAAATGCAACAATTTTATAATAATATCGTAAAAAATAATACTAAATAAATTTTAGAAAAGGAACTAAAGAATAATTTTATGAGTTTTACACCTACAATTATAATCAACAGGAAAGACCTTGATAAGAAGGCTGATATGCTAGATAAGTACTACATGATGGCACAAGATTCAATTGAAAAAAAAGTAGCAAAATATCTTGACAACATTTATAAACATCATGATGTAGTTAAGGTAGACGGAGTTGAATTGCTGATTTGCGAACCAGAACTCTCAGGCTTCAACGAGGAGGTTCGAAATAAACTTGCAGAATGGGATGTAGAATACGGTATATCAAATTAATATTATAAAAAAGATTGAAATTGAAAGAGTTATTAAAGTTGACGTTATCGTATTTGACGACGGCACTGAAATAGATGCTGGAGATATTTATAAATTTTTAGACGAGGCCTTTGAATATGAAGATACTGTTGGCAAAACGGGGAATTGGACAAGCGAATATTTATATTTTGAAACGAATAGAGAAAAAAAACTTGAACCAATTTTAACAAAATTAAACGTGATTAGAAAATCACCTAACCACAAAGTTTATAATGACAAAGTGGGCAAATTTGACTCTTGTAGAAATTATTGTTACTGGTTAGGTAATGGATACGTCAAGTTCCGCGATAAATTTTACGAGGCAACTAATGTTTGAAAACGATAAAAATTACGAATGGAAAGTTCTGGCGATTGTAATGATAATGCTTATTGTCGCCTCAGCTCTTGTTATGGTTTTTGAATAATGTTCTAATTAAGTGTATTGTCCAATGTGTCTTTAAGTTCTTGGTCAGTAACTTTAACGAGGTCATAATTTCCAGATTCCCAGTCATGAATACCTTCACCTTTGGATAAATTGTCCCATTCACCATTTACATAATTATTAATAGTTTCAGAGTCAGGAATCCAGTCAGATAAATTATAATTATCAACATATGAATCGCCATCCCACTCTTTTTCAGTTGAAGGTGTTCCATAATCTGCCATAGCACTCTTAGTATTCAAATCAGGTTCAAAATAAAACGCCCATAATCCTCCAGCTCCCTTTTCTTTAAACAGTATAATATCATCAACACTTGTCAGTAATTCAACTGGGCCTCCAGATGGATGATTAGCAGGTTCCAAGGCAGAAGGTTGATTGTAGGGAGCGCTTGGGTCATTCTTAGCCCCCGCAGGATAGTTGTCAAATTCTTTGACAATAGTGCTTATTCTTTCTCTAATTAGAATTCTTAGTTTGCTTTCCATAGGATTTTACTTGTTTCATATAAATATTTGAAAAAAATGATTCAGTTTGTTAATGATAATTTTTTTTCTTAAATTTGTCTAAACATAAAAATTGTATGGGAAAATATCAATTTAATAAAGATATTATATTTGGAGAAATGGGTGAACAAATTGTAGCTCAAGACCTTCAAAAATTAGGATTCAACATCTTGAATTTTAATAAAAACTACCTATACGACATCAACACAGAAATTTATGGAATAAACTACAAGTTCGAAGTTAAGACTGACGAATACTGTACACCTGAGAAAGATACGGGTAATATGTTTATCGAATTAGAATCTAGAGGCAAGCGTAGTGGATTAAATACCACCGAGGCTCACATATTTGTTTACTGTTACGTTAAACTAGGTCAAATATGGTATATTAACGTAGATAGATTAAAGCGTCTCTTGTGGAACGAAAAGATGTCTGTGAATCTTAATTGTGGAGATAAGGGTAGCAATACAGTAGGAGTACTCCTCCTCCGAGCTAAATTTATTGAACATTTTAAAGTGCGAAAAATATGATAAGATATTTTAATAAACCAGAGACAGCTGAGCGATATTTAGAAATGAGACGCAAAGTTGCATATAAAAGAATCAAGAAAAAAGGGTGGAAAATAATAAAAGACAAATCTTGTGTAATACCACATTTTCACAAAGAGGGGAAATGGATAGCTTTATTATTTATAACAACCGATGAGATGATAAAGGACCTGGAAAAATTTCGATGTATAGACACTGAAAAAAAATTAGAAGAGCTCCTGAAAAAACATTCAAAATGAAATTTAAAGAGACAAAAAAAAGAAGCATTTTAAAAGCTCTGTTTTGGAGATTTTTAGCTTTCCTGAATTCATACACCGTTCTACTATTATATCAAAATAATAGCTCATACTTCTGGCCTGCTCTAATTATGAACATCTCAGGATTTATACTATTTTATTTCTATGAAAGAATTTGGAATAAAATTAAGTATGGAAAATATAAAGAAAATTAAGTATGAAAAGATTTTTTACATCAGACCCACATTTTGATGACCCAAGATTAAACCTCTTTGGTCGCGATGTCTTATTTGAAACATCCAAACAAGTAGATAATTATATAATTAAACGTTGGAACAAAACCGTGTCAGATGATGACTTGGTATATGTGCTTGGAGATGCAGCTCTGTCAAGAATAGGACTTGGAAAATTTGCTAAGCTAAATGGAAAGAAAATTCTTATTAAGGGAAACTATGACACCCCAGAACTTGGAAAATATGTTGTTAGTGATGAATTGCTATCTTGTTACTTTGATGAAATCTATGATGAATTAACAATCAAAATAAAAATGCTTGACGGCACCGAGGAAGAAATGTACTTGAATCATTACCCAGAAAATGGGAAATGTGAGGTGTTTAATATTGTAGGGCACGTACATGACTTCTGGAAAGTGCAAAGAAATATGCTAAACGTATCAACCGACTCATGGCATTTCACTCCGATAACAGAAGAGAAGGTAGCCTTTCAAATAAATGGTATTAGAAAATTCTATGATATAAATGTATTTGCTGGAGAGCTTGAAGCTAATCTTAAAAGATAAAATATCTATTTTTTTGTATGAAAAAAATTTCGTATCTTTGTAAAAAACTATCTATATGAAAAAGAATTTAGAAGATAATTTTGTAAAAATGTGCACATCTTCATATGAGATTCAATCTCTTTGGAAGCACTCCAAAAGAAGTAGTGGCGATTGGTATTTTCACAAAGAACTCAACGGCGTATATTGCACCTCTGAACAAGACCAGGGAGATAAACATTGTTTCTGGTTGCCACGTCAAGACCAATTGCAAGAACTCTGCAAACACGGAAACACAACTCACTTAGAATTACTCAATAGATTAGCATTGAAAGCTAAGGGTGCAGATTACATCTATTATGAATATAACTGGACGATGGAACAGCTTTGGCTAGCTTTCTACATGAAAGAAGAACATGATAAAATTTGGATAGACTTCAAAGAAGAGTGGGTATTGACTTATAATATAGAAGAGGGAGATACGGTGGAGCACCAAAAATTTGGTAGAGGAGAAGTTGCAAAATTTGATGATGATAAAATTTGGATAAATTTTGAACAGTTTGGCGAAATAGAATTGATTTTTAAATTTGCAAATCTCAAAAAAATTGAAACAGAACACTGCTGACGACCGCGCACTCCTCGAAAAGAGGACAAAAAATAAGAACCATGATAATAGAAATTAAAGTACCCACAGAAGTAGAAATTACAATTCTTGAGATAAAAGCCCAGATTAGAAGTTGGGAAAATGCAATCGTAAATGGAATTGAAGATACGAACGGAGATTTAATTCCTTGCAGATATGGAGACAGTTGGCAGCCAAAAATTGATATAGATAATGGAATAATAGTAGATTGGGAACAGGGCAAGACTGCCAAAATACATTATAAAGTTTGCGATAGTGGCACTTATACTCTTTTAGATGAAGGCGGTAATATAGTCCAGGCGTATGATGGTCCTGTAAGAAACATTGCATGTCCAGAGGAAAATGGGTATGGAGATTACATTATTATGAACATCAATGAGAATGGTCAAATTTTAAACTGGCCAGAAACGCCAGACGTATCAGATTTTTTTGAAGAATAAAATATAAGCATATGAAAAATATAAAAGCAGAAGGAGAACGTGAAGTTGAAATTAAAAGATTTCACTTCCCTATAAGTTTTAAAATAAAATGCGCTCACTGTGGAGAAGAAATTGAACAGGATTTTGAGGAAGATTATCTCAGTTACCCAACTTTAAATAAAGAAGAGGAGGTGGGAATATATTGTGATGAGTGTGGAGAAGATAGCTATATTAAAATGACTCTTCACATTGACATCGATGTAGATTTGGAAAACGTTAGAAAAGGATGAAAATAATTAACGCGAAAAAAACCGAAAGAGGAATAGAAATAATAGTAATACTCAAAGTTTTTATTTTTTTCAATTCAAAACATCAATATATTAAAAAAAATAATGTTTATTATTGTGACTACGAAAGATATGGAAAAGGGTTGGAAAAACTTAGAAATCCATATCTTATTAAATGCCTAGACGAAGAACTTAAATTATGCAGATATGACAAGAACGATATTTAATAATATAATTGATATTGAAAATCAACCTCCAAAAAATATGGAATACATATATATTTTGGATGAAGTGTGGAAACCACATCAATTTGGAAGTGTTAAAACTCTAAGTAGAAGAGTTGTACATAAGGTTGAACAAATGAAAACTGGAAATTATGAATTTGAGTTCGCGGGTGAGTTTGGAGTTAAATATTGTTGTACGTATGGATGGGCTTTCTATGAGCATACTCCCGAAAATATTGAATTCCTTGCCGAATATGATAAACAATGCAAAACATATGAAACAGCACTCAAAGCTAAAGATAAAGCTCTAAATAAAATAGCAAAACTACATTCAGAGAAGAAAAAAACTGATAATGGTGAACCTTACTACGTAGAAAAATGATAACACTAACAGAAGTGCAAAATATTGCAAATAAATACCCAGGAATGAGAGTTAAATCTTGTAGGAACGGCTCAATAATAATTAACACTAACTGCTGGACTTTCCTTGTAGATATATTCAAACGAAAGAAATCATGATAGATTCAAAGAAATATAAAAAAATAGGCGCCTACAGATTGTTGCCAGCTGGTACATATGTTTGGACTATCGCCTTACAGGAACAAGTTTGTTTTCAAAAAGATATGATTGTTGAAGTAACTAATTTGACTTATGATATGCCAGAACTTTTCTTTGGCAAAATTAAAATGGCATTTTTTGAACATTATGGAATCCCTGGCTATGCAGATAAAGCTGATGGTGAACTAGGTTCAATGAAATTTAGTGATACAAAACCATACAAGAAAAAAACTAAGTCAGTTCTTTTTGAATTTTCATATGACTCAAGCAAAAAAGATAATGAAAGTTAAATATATTCTCATCACTTTATTCAGCTCTATCATAGTATGGATGTTTTGGATTCCCAAAGAATATCATTTCAACTTCTTTTGGGGAATGGTATTTTTCGCTGCATTTTGGAATATATTTAATATTCAAAATGAAAAGGCGATGCGAAAATTTTACGATAAAAAAATCAGATTATGGAAATGGAAAAAAAAGAAGTAATTATTGTCGATTATCACAACGAGATATGTCTATTTTGTGGATGTAAAATTGAATCCCAGTGGGATGACTGCGAACAATATTATGAGTGTGACTGTGAGAACGCAACTAGAGACAGAATAATATCAAGCAAAATTCATGCCTTAGACATCTCAAGACCAAAGAAGAAATATCATATCATGTCTCAATATATTTTATATAAAAAAGAGGACTGATACTATGCCTAAAGGGAAAGCTAAAAGTAAATATAATTTTCATAAAGGTAGTTGCAATTACGAAGATAGTAACTGGTGTTACTTACCCAAATATAAAAGATGTGAACATTGCGTTCGACATAAGAATAAAAGTAAAACATGTAAGGTGACAACTTTGCCATTTTAAAAATAGTACCATGGAAGAAAAAGAGAATAAATGTAATTGTCAAGACGAAAAAGGTATTCCAAGATGTCAGATAATTCAAAATGAATACAAGGGAAATCTGGAACATATGCGTGAAGTTATACATGCAATTAAAGACGGGGAGAGAATCTCCGAGGAGGCTTTTATTAAAAGTATGGAGTTTGTCTATAGAGAAGGGTGGGGAGATTGCTTCGCGTGGAGCGGAGAAGTTAGTGGAAAAGAAACTCTAAAAGAATTTTTTAAAATTTTACCTATTAAAAGATATGGAAGAAACTCGAAGTGAAACAGAACAGGAAAGAACATGTGAGCTTAAAATAATGAAATTTCTTGGTTATAGAATAACTAAACACCCCTCTGTAAGCGCAATGATGTGGGATTGTGAAAAAGATACACCTCTTCGTGATATTCTGCAGGGAAGATTAACTATCTCACCTCTAAAATTTAATACTGATTGGAGCTGGCTTATGGCTGTTATACAATACACAGTCAAACAACCTGTGTTTGGAGTTGGATACATGGGGCAATCTATAGATGAATTACAAAAAGCAACCGTCACAGCTAATATTAGCGTTGCTCATAGAATTGTTTTAGAAATCATTGAAAAGTTTAATAAGATAGGGGACCTCGGGGATGATTTTTTGTCAAAAAAAAAACCTCGCAAAAAAAATGGCGAGGGGGATATAGTAAAAATGTCATAAGATAAAATCTTATAATCCAGGATTAGCCTCCATTTCTGGGTCAGAATCAATTTCTGGTTCTTGACCTCCATGGTCTAGAGCATATTTTGCCTTATCACTGGGGGTCATATCAAAAAACGCATCGACAGGTTTGTCCATCGGTTGCGGAACGTCATACTCTGCCTCTGGGTCAAAAGACTCGGCCAAAATTTTTCTTATAACCATACGAACCTTTTCTTCTAATTTATTCATAGTGTAAGTTTTCTATAAATATATCAAAATTCCTAACACTCAGGTTTTAAAATGCAAATTTGAAAACTACTTATAAATAAAGAAGGCTTATGCGTAAATTAATAACACTTACAAACCCAAACGATTTCACCGACCTTGAATATGCCGAAATATCAATACCAAAAAAGAAAAGTGTATTTTTTTTTCATAAACTATATAGCGCGAAGGGATGCGTAAGCACCTATGCAAAAACTCTCGAATCTGCTAAGCAGAAATTTAAAGATATATTCGGAGACGGCGCTGTTTGGTCAGGGTAAAACTTTTCTAAATTTAAACATATTTATTTAAAAAAGTTGGATGACCATTTCAGAGGGATATAGAAATAGATTGCAAGAATTATCTGGAATCATTGATGAAGATGTAAGACAAGCGAAATCTTTCCTAGAAAAGAATAAAATTGCCTTAGACCATCCTGATTTCCTAAAGTTAAAAGATGAATGGCTCAGAGGAACTCCTGGACTAGTAGGAGTATTTACAAAATTCTTATTTGGAGAAAATGTTCCCATAGACGCAGTCAAACAATTAATAGATTGGGTGCATAATAATAAACCAATCCTTAATCAACTTCCAAAAAATGTAACAGACTATAATACATACGAGGAACTCCTAGATGATACAATGTATCTAGATGGTGTAATGATGGCAAAGAAATTTACAAATAAAATGCCAAGCGCTCAAAAAAACATGATGCGTGAACTCAATAACGATAATACCAAAATATATGTATATCTTGTAAAAGAATTTCAAAAACTTGGAGAAAAAATAATTGCCGAATTTTTTGGAAAAATTGCTAAATATAAATCCGCTCAAGAAATACTCGACTCCATGAGAGAAAAAGTAGAAGGGCTCAAAGGTTCAAGCGAGGAAAGATATAAACAAACAGTTCAAGAAATAAATAGCACCCCTGGCACTCAAATAGTATATAATAATAATGGTATAATCATAACATTCATTATGCTCTATTCAGCATCCAAAAAATTGGGCTGCGGAACTGAATGGTGTATATCAGGAGAAAAATACTCTTGGGATAGTTATGTATCTGGCACAAATAAACAATACTTTGTCTGGAACTTTAATAAAGATATATCAGACCCTATGGCATTTGTGGCAGCGACAATTGCTCCTGATGGAGATACAACTGCGGCTCACGATAGAAGTGATACGGATATTGAAAGTGGATTCTGGGTCGAAATGGAAGCAATCGGAGCTCCTCGCAATGTATTCACAGCAATGTCAGAAAAAGATAGAGAAAGTGTTATACTAGCCAAACTAGAAACTGGAGAATCAATAAGTGATGAAGAATACGAATTTGTTCCCGAAGAAAAAAAAGATACATACATTCTAAATCAAATTGAACTTCTAAAAAAACATTTTGAATACCGTGCTCAAAAAGGCGGAAGTGAATATGATGATGAAAGTGAAGATGAGAACAAAGTTGAAATGCCGACAATCGACACAATTAAAGTGCTCGGTAGAAATATTGATATTAACAAATATTTCTTAGATACAATATTTAAATTACATGATGAACTTTATATGAAATCTTACGCTGGCGGTATTGAAAATGTCGAAAAAACTAGCTTTAAGAAATGGGTAGATAGTAATATATCACAAGAAGATAGAAACAGAACAGGTAAAGGAGTATTGTTTGACACATTTAATTATTATTACACCCTCAAAAATTCAATAGGGGGCAATAGTGTTGTAGCACTTCTAGATGATATTATACAAAATGATTATTCTCAGGAGGAACTAGATAGTTTTAAAAATAAAAATAAGGAAATTTCTGGTTTAGGTTATGGACTGCTCATTCTTTTTAGTAAAAATTATCCTGACTCAACTCCAAAACAGAAAGCTGAATTGTTGAGAAAATATTGGGCTCCCCTTGAAGCAAATGTAATAGGAAACAAAGAGGAAGAACTTTCAAATTACTTGATAGATAAAGCTATTGAAAATAAACAGAGTTTAAATTTTGATAAATATATATCTAAACTAAAAATCCCTCAGGAAAAGATTGACCTATATATTCAGTCAGTATACCCATATATAGATAAAATTCGTAAGGGAAGTAGTGATATAAGAATGATAAATAAAATATTAGACCTCTTTCAAAATGAAAAATTATATTTTAGAGCATTGCAACTTATTCCAAATACTGTAAATAGTATAATTGGTGATTTAAGTTTTAACCACTTAACTAATGAAATGACACCAAAATCAGTAATTCTTGATGTCATTGATAAAAACCCAGCGATATTTGAAGAAGGTATAAAAAAGAAGGCTGTGACTGGTACGGAGTTGAGAGGGAAAGATATGTTGGAGGCTATCAAAGAGAAAAGGCCAGACATATTACACGACTACTGGTCAGTATTTATGTTTAATTACGACGGAGAAAATGCTTCATATTGGCTAAAAACTTCTGGAAATAAACTTATTGTACAATACGGAACTCCTGAACAGATTAAAAGATATATAGGAAAATATGGTTTGGAAGGTAGCGACATAAGTTATTTAATACCATATGCGGATGATGCGCAAATCTTGAGAAAGGCATTGGAAAAAGTCAGGAACGATTATGCTATACCTTTTTTATTTAATCGTAGCATGTCAGATAGACCAGAGCAATACAAAAAAATTGCGAGCGATGAAGTTATAAATGCCTTCATGAAAAAGAAAATGGATTACGACATTGAAGAAGGATATTATCTTGATAGACGGTTTAAACAAATTTTAGAATATCAAACCCCAGAACTTATTCCAACATATCTGGACAAATTAGAAAGAACAAAGCTAAAACTTACTAAGAAAGATGAAGTGCCATTTGTAAATGATGATACTCAAAAGTTTATTATTCAATATAGACCTGAGCTGTTTGAGAAATATATATTGTTTAAAATAAACAATGCCAAGAAATATTCTAATGATTTTGATGAGATAAGTTTTTTCTATTTCGCAGAAAAAAAACCTGAGCTGTTAAAACAATATCTCTCATCAGGACATTCAGTTTATTTTCAAAAAAAGCCAAAGGAAATTGTAGATAAAATAACGAATGAATATCCAGAGTTTATCCCATACATTATTGAGTCATTTATCAATGCGAAAAATCATTCTTTTAGCTTTGAGTATTTTATTACGCAATTTTCTCATGAACAACTTAAGAGATTTATTGATGCTGATATTGAAAGAATCAAGACGAGTGAATCAGAATTTCATGGCCGCAAACCAAACATACCTAGCTTTAAAATAGATTCGTACCCACCTGAACTGCAGAAATACTATTATGAACAGTTAATACGTATTCCTGATATATCTATAAGCTTTGACGATAAACAACGAGCAAATAAAGCAATAGGAGCAAAACAAGTAGCAGAGAATATTTTCAGAAAAATAATCAGAGAACATTTAGGACAATAAGAAAAGTTTAATTATTTGGAGCTCGCGATTAGGACCCCCCGCACTTTTTCCAAGTTTTATGTGCAACAAAAATACCATATCATCGTATATTAAGATATGGAAAAGTTTTGCAAATTTACTGATTTATCTCCCAATGTAAAATTTACAATTAAGGAGAATTTTTTATATAGCCTTATGAACCTTAGTATAAAACAAGGTATGAGCAATATATTCACATCAGTAGAATATGTGGAGGATATGGCTACGGCAGACGAGTTAGCCCTGGAACATCTTAATAACTCCAAACATCTATTCGCCACCGACGGCAGTAGCATGAAAACGTTAAATGTATAATATCATGAGCGAATTTAAAGATAAAAGATATACAACAATAGTAAGGGTAAGAGAAATTGTTAATTGCATTACTGGCGAGAAAGATAAAAAGCCAAATAAATATGGTGTGTATGATAATAAAATCGAAGCCGAAATGTACCTGCCAAATTTTAAACCAGTGTGTTACGAGGACGTAAGGATAAAAGCAAATGAATTAAACAATTCTTTATAAAATGACGTTCAAAACCAAAAAAGAGCTAATAGCATTTATTAGCATGAATCTATTCGGAGCTCCATTCACTTGGATTGCAGCCTACGCATTTTTAGAAACATACGGAATAGCCCTATGTGTCCTCTTATTTCTCGGCTCACTCTTCTTATGGAAACGATGGGGAAATAAAAAAGAAGCAAGATTATTATTTTCACCAAAAATAAAATCCCTAATATAATCATGAGTAAAATAGTTACAAAATTTAATAGCACAGGAATATGTCTTCTAGATACCGAATATGTCATAAGAAAATGGAATCACCTCTACCATATATCAGAATGGAGAATGGATAACAAATGGACTTTTGTTAAATATGTGAGAAAAGACTCTCCTGCAACAGAAATCAAAGTGGTAATATCCGAAAAGCAAGCTAGAAAACTAATTGACAAGTTAGACCTCTTAGAAGAAGGCTCACCGTTTAGAAGCGGATTCTCATGGAGAAGAAAAGTGGATGCAGATTATCTAGATAAATGGAGACAAGAAAAATTCTCAAAAAAACACTAAAAAAATGGCGGAAGCAAATAGCAAAGCAAACAAAAAAGCATTAGAGGAATCAATCGATTTTTGTACAATGCCCCAGGAAAAACTTGTGGCCATCCTAAAATATCTTGAGATAGATAATATTTTGAGGGAAAGTGAAATGGAAACCATAATAAAAAATGAGGAAATCATAGAAAAGAAATGGACATGGTACGATGACCTTAGAGTAACACCCAAGACTATTTATTTCTCCGTAGACCCATACCCAGCGAAAATTATCTTCACCACAGAAAAATATGCAGAGATGATGGCCTTAACCGCAGATGATATTATTATGGAATTTGACGTTGCTATTAAGGATAAATTGCCCAACACATATAAACCCCTCAGAGACCACGGGGCTCACGCAGATTTCTGCGATAAGCTAAATGATATTAGAAGTGAAGTGAAAAAAAAATACAATATATGGCAGAATTACTAGACCCACGTACAGCATTCAATTCAGATTGGAATTGCGGAATTCGTTATAATCTTAGAAGACTTTACGAAGATTATAAACCCCTACCCAAAGATTGGTGGTCAGATGACCAGAAAGAAAAACAATGCAAAAAGAAGACCCCCGACGGAGCCTATCAGAAAAAAGACACCGTAAGACTACTTTTTAATATGAAGAGCTTAGGAATGGAATATGACATCCCAAAGGGTGATTATACCTTCGACTCTTATGATACATATGATAATACTTGTTTTATATTGGTAAATTTTGGCCAGGGAGAAAAATGTGTGAACGTTTTCTTACATAAAATAAAGAAAGTAATCCTGCTTAGAGATTTAAAACCAGAGGAAATAGAGATAAAAAATAGAAATAAAAAAGGTGTTAAAAATTAATTTAACACCTTTTTATTTGTAAATATTATTATTTAATAACTATCAAAATCAAAATCGTAAGTTGTAACAAGTCCCAATTTATTAAACATTATAAAACTTCTGTTATCTGTTGGGTGCAATGTGTTAGTATCCGAGTCTAGATAAAGTCTGAATTTTTCACCAGTTTCTTCATCTGCCAATATACCATTAAAAAAAGGTTCTGATTCACCGCCGCCGCTACCCATACTTCCTATATGATGCGTGTGAGGTGAGATTTCGCTGGAAGGCACCGCCCCTGTCGTATTCAATACTTGCTGAATTTGTGCTTTTAGTTTTACTTGCCCTGGACTCATACCCATTTCTCTTTCTTCCACCACTAATCGAAGTTCAGTCTCAAGTTTAACTTTCTTGTTTTCCAACAAAGCCTTCTTGTGAAGTTTTTTGAGCTTTCTTTCGACAAACTCTTTTAAGCTAACACTTGCCATATTACTATTTGCTTTTATTAGAATCCTGCTTTTGTTGAGTAGTTTTCAATTCATTCAATTGCTTCTCAATCTTAGCTTTCTTATTTTCTAACAAAGTTTTCTTGTGAAGCTTAGTAATCTCTTTTTTAATAAATTCTTGTAAGTTTGCCATAATGTTATTTATTAAACGTTTTCTATAAATATTATAAAAAATTCAAAAATTTTTCGTATCTTTGTATTATGAGATTTCACGTACAAAAATGGAACAAACCAGCTAAAGAATACACAATGCTAATTCTTACCGAGAAAGACATTGAGAATGAAAGCGATAAACATCGTGGAGCTGGATATGAAATACTAATTCTACCCTCTAAATATGAAGGTGTTAACTCTGAATACCTAGACGTAATTAGACTGGTGGCTGAGGTTAGATGTGGTGAAATTATTTACGTTTAAAAAGAAGTTAATATGAAAAAAGTAAAAATAGAAGGTTAGTAATATGGAAGGTCTACACTTTGTTGCATTAATGCTAGGAATGGTTGCACTTGGATATAATATCTATTGGATAATAATTGGCGGCTGGAGAGGATACGTTGAACTATACAACGGAGAATACGGCCTAGATGGTAAAATAATGGCATGGATATTTTCCCTATTCGGCCTAGGGTGTTTAATTTATTCAATAATGTAAAATTAAATATATGAGCAAAATAAATATATATGACCCACACCTAGAGAAAGACGGGAAGAAGATTAAGAAAGTCTATATTACTTGTGTAGACCACCCAGACGAACCCCTGCTATGTGATTGCTGCGACGAAAAGAAACCTCTGGCTCACATACACACCATCTGAGGAAACTTTTCAAGCATCTGCAAAGATTGTCTTCAACTTATAATAGATGAATTTTAGATTATGAAAGAACTTGCCAAAACTTATCCTAAAAGATTCCCCCGCAAAACAAAGAAAAAATATATTAAAGCCTGGGGAAGAAATGTGTATAGAGGAATATTGAAAGGTCATTATATCTTGGCCAACATCAATAACCCCCAATGGAGAAATGCTCTCTGTTCCTCTTTACCTAATCAAATTTTCAATCCTGATGACTACTCTCAAATACCAAAGGGGCTAATGAATCGATATGCCAACAAACCTGTCAATGAAAAATACTATGATACAATAAAAATAGAGAATATACCAACTTATAAAACCGAAAAGAATAGTGAAGACTGAGGGAAAGACTCAAAACCAAAAATAAAATAATACTATGTGTAACAGAGGATTTAAATATAAAGAAATAATGATAAATGATAATAATGGCGTCTTTATTTTATCTGATGAGTTAAACGCCCCGACGCATTACAAAAATGATGTTCTCCCTCCCCAGGAACTTGTCGAACAATTTCTAAAATATAAAAGTCTTGGTTTTTATAATAGGGCAGAATTGTTAGAAGTAAATAATTTGAACTTTATGAATTTCCAATGTGTAATAAAAGATAAAGAAATAGGACTGAGAGGAAACTATGGAGTTGAATTTGCTGAGTTTAATAAATGGGTGAACCAAAATAAAAAACATTTAGAAAATATGAAAAATAATAATGTTAATACTATTCCAAGACGTATTCAATTACAAAAAAATACACCCGCCGAATTGGCTATCCGAGCAGCGGTAGGAGAAGTTGAAATAGCAGGAGCTGATACCAGGCTAACTGAGGTAACAGTGAAACTTGGTGAAGCTCTCACAATGCTTGCTGATTATGTGGACGAAGTGATAGTCAACGCAACGAGTGTTCATATGTTTACACATGACGATATTCCCCCCATGTTAATGGTTGATAAATATATTAATCATAAGGGGGCAAACTTTCACTACAGGTCAAAAATAGAAAAGGTGTTGAGCATGAACTATAAACTTTTCAAGTGTGTAATAAAAGATATAGAAACAGGACTTGTTGGAGATTTTGGAATTGAATTTGATGAATTTAATCAGTGGGTGAAAGGAATTAAACTTTCTGATTTTAACGAATGGACAAAGGTGGAAAAAGAAGACGCGCGAGATATATTTGATAAATAATAAAGATAATGAATAATTCAGAATGGAAAGTGATACTGGCAATATGTATAATCTTCTCAGGATTGATAGGTATGCTTGCAGGCTCCTTAGCAGAGAGCGCAGACATTAAGTTTACGTATGAGCCCAACTCAATAGAGATACACGACTATGTGAACGATGAAGTATATATATACAGGTCTAGTGATACATCATACGTGATTGTTCACCCAAAATTGGAAAAAGAAGAATAATATTGGTTGAGAATTTCCCCAGAAAAATGGGGAGAATTTTGTGAGTCGATTTTGTTATTACCTTTTGGAATGTTTCCAATAAATATTTTTATTAAAAAAATCTAATCTTTACTATGAGAAAGGTTTGGAATTTTGCCCAAAAAAAAATTGGGGGAAAATTTTTCAGATTCACTTTTCGGGAGGGGCACTTCCTTTTTTGGGTGATGGTGTAAAAGTTGTTCCCCAGGGGGTAAAAGTTGTTTCCCAGGGGTAAAAGTTGTTTCCCAGGGGTAAAAGTCGTTGGTTGTAAAAGTTACCAAAAAAATGGGATAAAATTTGCGTGCGCATCTGCACGGGCTTCTGGGGGGTGCTGATTAGGGGGCTTAATACTGATACGGTCGTTAATTAGGGGGTCTAATTAAGGTTTCTACTCTATGCCTTAGACGCTAATTAGGGGGCTTAAATAGGCTGGGACAAAATTCTCTCCCTTACCCCTCATCTATATGTATCAACCACATGGAAAAAGTGTAAACTTTTATTCTCCATCTAACACAATGATTAATTCAATCTCATCAATCAAGCCGTCATCTAAATTATGTTGCATAACCGCTTCAAGTTCTTCTCTGCCCTCAATGGTATTCATAGCAACATGAGGTAATTCTTTTAACAAAGATTTTAATCCCTCTGTACTTACGTCTTTTACTATTTGGCTTATTTCTATACTCATAATAATTGGTTTTTGTTTCTTATCTATATGTATCAACCACATGGAAAAAGTGTAGATTTTTACGTATAGTATATATAGTAATTTTTTACACTTTTTGCGATTAATTGATACATACAAGCGAACCAATAAAATTATAAATTATGTCACAAATTAAAAACTTAGTAACATTATTAACAACCTTAGCAGGTGTTAAAGGAACGTCATTTGTAAGTATTAAAGGTTATGTTAGCAAAAAATCTAACAACACTGAATTACAAGACGTATTAATTAATATCAATGTGCCTTACGGTGCTGCAAAAGAAAAAGATATTGAGTTTCTAAAAAATGTAACTGCAAAAGAATTTCAAGCAGAAACAGGAACAAGTCTTAATTTGAACCTTTTAGAGGAGGCAAGAACGGCTTTATTAGGTGCTTTAATTTCACCAAGCAAAGCACGCTCACAGAGTCAAACAGATGCTTATGAGAAAGTGAACGACTGGTTAAAAGTTCATAAAACAGATGGTACGGTGTTTATTTTCGGAATGAAAGTAAGAAAAACTGTAAAAGTAAAGGGTGATTTTAGTAAAGATACTCGCAAACCTTTGACAATAGCAAAAGATTTGTTTCGTAGCAAAATGAAACATACACAGTATAGACAATATATTGTTTCTGATAGCCTGAGCAGATTAGACAGCATCAAAGGAAATGGCGATACAATTGAATTTTAAAAATTTAACTCCCCTCTTAGCAAAGGGGGGCTTTTTTTGTTTATAATTCTCCCTTATACTTTTTGCGATTAGTTGATACATACAAGCGAACCAAATAATACTATTATGAAAAAATTAAATGAATTACTCTCCCTTGAAACAATGTTATGTTTACTAACCTCAGCGCTAGAGGGTGGGTCAAACTATTGGTATTATCTCCCTGATTTGTCAATGCTCCCTGATAAAGATTATACTTCAACTTCTCCCGAAATTGAGGATTATCTTAAGAATTGTTTAGTAAGTAGAATGTGGGAGGCTATTCGCAAAGGTGAAACTATCCCTATACATGATATAGAAGACGAAAACGAAAAAATAGGTGAAATAAATATTGAAAGCATCAACAAGGGCGTTGACTTGATGTTAAAGGAATATGCAGACCATTTTGCAGATGCAGTTGGCGGTAATGATGACGCTATCACAGGGGACATATTTTTTCAATTAAGCGTATTGGGTGATATTGTTTACTGTTAAACTCTCCCTTTCCTTTTTACACTTTTTTCAAATAGTTGATACATACAAGTGAATCAAAAAAATATATAACATGAATATAATTATAACATTATTACGCAAAGGTTTTGAGTCTTCAAGCGGAAAGACTCCTGAATTCATAACATTTTGTAGAGCATTTAAGAAATATTTTACAAAAGAATTAAAATCAATCGGGGCAACCAACATTGTTTTTAGTAATGGGCACTTTGATATTACGGGGTTTTTCACCTCTGAGAGTGGGCAAATATATTATATTTCTCTCCCCGACGTTAGGGGTGCAGAGTTCAAAAATAATTATGAATTGATGTATCGTACAGCAGAGCATTACAAAGACTATTCGGGCGGTGGCAATCAATGGGCAGAAATATCGGAAGGAATGGCAACACAAATGAACATAAAATAGATTATTATTGGTTTTCAAGAAAAAGGGGTTAAGTTAATTTTCCTCTTTTTTTTGAGGTTTTTTTTCCCCTTTCTGTATACCATTATCGAATGGAATGTGGTATTTCCATTTTACACTTTTTACGAATAGTTGATACATACAATTGAAACCAACAATTAACTATTATGAACAACGTAGATGAAATTATCCAACCGCACGAAATAGCAAAGAAAAGTCGTTTTTTAAATTGTCAAGAACTTTTATCTTTACTAAAAAGTGGAAACATCAATATATTCTTTTCTTGGGGCGGTCATGCTTTTAGAAGAATTGAGATTGCGAATGAAACTAGAGGATTTAGAATGATGGTACAAGGTAGACATCATTACGGTCATGTTTACATTTTTGTAAATGGGTTAGATTTATTTGATGTTTACTTTACTAATCCAAAAGGAAAAATCAAAAAGATAAAAACAGGTTTATATTTTGATATGCTACAAACAGCAATTGACAACTTTGTAGAGAAAAAATAAAAGCAAATAAAAGGGGGCGGATTGTTCCCTTTTACACTTTTTGCGATTAGTTGATACATACAAGCGAACCAAATAATACTATTATGCAACAAGATTTAAACGATATACTTTCAGGGAAAAGCATAAATCAACTTTACGAAGTGCAAAGACATATTTTAAGTATTATTCAGGCAAAAATGAAGGACGAAGAAATGTACAATCTTTTGCAAGAATTTTCTAAAACTTCTAGCGAACCAACACTTGACAATAAAGTTAATTTTCTTTTAAAAAAAGAAAGAAAGTTAAAAGCAGTTATGTTGGTAAAGCAAGAAAAAAACATAGGTTTAAAAGATGCTAAAAGCATTGTAGACCGTTTTATTCCGTTTGGATGGGGAAATCCCCCTAAAGAAAGTCAAGTAGAATAAACTCTCCCTTTTGTTTACACTTTTTGTGATTAGCTGATACATACTATTGAAACCATTAAATCTATAATTATGAACATATCCAATTTAATAATAGAAGTTACGCGTAAATGTAACATGAATTGTGGGCATTGTCTAAGAGGGTGTTCTCAGGGTGTGGATATAAACAATCAATATATTACAGATGTTTTGGAAAAAATAAAGAGTATTGGCTCTGTTACTTTTACAGGTGGTGAACCTATGCTTAATCCCTCAGCTATTTCACATTTTATAAGAGAATGTGAAAGACTACGTATTGACGTTGGACATTTTTATATAGCAACTAACGGTAAAGAAATGACGAATGAATTTATGAGGGTTGTGCTTGATTTGTATTTAATTTGTGATTGGAAAGAAAGTTGTTTAATCGAAGTATCGAATGATTTTTATCATGACGTAGAGGGGCAACAAGATTCTGTTAAAGAAATGGTGATGGCATTTAGATTTGGGGGAATCAAAGGAAGACGAGAAGATAATTCTATGTTATTTGAGGGTAATTTCAAAGAGATAAATAGCGATAATGGCAATTATGTTACCCCCGAAGAATACGATTTTGAAAATGGTGATATTAATGGCGGTTTGGTTTATATTAATGCTCTGGGCAACTTAATAAATGGTTGTGACTGGAGTTATGAAAGTCAAGACAAGGACATGCATATCATATGTAAGTCGAGTGAGTTCTCCCTTGAAGCGTTTAAAGATTATGTAATGTTTTCCCAACATAGTGAGGTATAGAACTCTCCCTTTTGTTTACACTTTTTGTGATTGATTGATACATACTATTGAAACTAAAAACTAAAATCATGTACGATAGAATAATCATAAGGGGATTTTTCCCTACCGACTCAGCAACTCATTCAAGAGAAATACCAAGTCCAGTACAGCCGATAGGGTTCGACTATGCCAACAAGCAAATTGAGGGCGAAGAAGAAAACGAAGACGATAGAAGTACTCACGATATGGACGCCACAATGATAGGATTCGTGCAGAGATTTAAAAGACAAGATTAATTTACACTTTTTTCACCTGATTGATACATACTATTGAAACCAATAATTACAACTATGACAAAAGAATTTTTTGAAGAACTTTTTAAAAAGCAAATGTTGAATGGTGTGGATTACATCGACAGTAGAAGCAGAGCAAGTTTTAGAAAATGGACTAATAATAGACTTAAAAAATACGGTATGGAAGCATATACCAAAGGGTTGAAAACAGATGTTAATGGTAAAAAAACATCAAAATAATAATTTACACTTTTTTCGATTAGTTGATACATACAGTTGAATCAAAAGATATTATTATGGATAATGACACACAGGATTGGGTAAAGAAAATGGCAGAGCGTAGAAATCAATATGGCAAAGAATGTCAAGAAACGCTTAAAGCA
>Ga0307928_10000103_pt1 | contig 50383 bp, 70 predicted proteins | sample AceLakmetagen232_FD_201815 | JGI IMG/M metagenome (GOLD analysis project Ga0307928, IMG submission 201815) | Saline water microbial communities from Ace Lake, Antarctica - #232 | ecosystem: Environmental > Aquatic > Non-marine Saline and Alkaline > Saline | place: Antarctica: Ace Lake...
TGCTGCTGAAGTGGCTCTTGGTCCCGCGCTCGAAGTAGGGGGCGGTCGGGATCTGCTGTTTAAGGATCTGCTGCCACTGCCAGCCGTCGACCGGGCCACCGTGCTGGATCGACAGTAGCGCTTCGATCGCCGCGGCCTGGACGCCCCCGCCGCCCCGCTTATGCCCCCGAGTCGGCGTCCATGGGATCGCCGCAGTATCCAGCAGGCGCCCGATCCGCCGGGCGTGCCAGTTGGTACGAGCCAGGATCAGCCACTCGTCGCGGGGGTCGATTTCTCCCCCTATAATAGGGAGCCATGAATCGGATATTTCACCGCGCGTGTCGGTAGGCGATATCCCCCTTGGGAAGTAGTCAGAGCACCCCGAGATCAGTTGTTCGCCAAGGGCCAGGATGTCGGCCGCACACCGGTAGGATCGGTCCATGACCACGGTCTCGTCAACCGGCCAGGTGAGAAAGTGGCTCGCGTCCGCCCCGGCCCAGCCATAAATCGACTGAAATGGGTCGCCACAGAGCACGACCTGCCGCACATCCTCGCCCGAGACCAGCCGCTGGGTGGCGGCTGCCTGGAGTGCCGACGAGTCTTGCTGCTCGTCCAGCAACCACGCCTCGACGTCGCTGGGGGGCTCGCCGCGCGGGGCGGTCTGGTACGCCCCTTCCTCAACCGAGAAGCCGTAGCCCGCAAACTGGGCTATCAAGTCGGTGAAGTCGACCCGCCCATCAACCCGCTTGGCCATCTCGTAGCGACTCACCACCCGAGTGCAGTAGTCCAGCGCCGGGCTCCGGTCGTCCGTCTCGTCGCGCTCCCGCCAGACGGTTGCCAGCGGCACAAGCCGATTGCGGGCAGCGTCCCAGATCGTTAGCGCCCGGTCGGCATCCTGCGCCTCGCCGGCGACGGCGAACGACTCAGCGTAGGGTTCCCCGCCCTCGGTCGGCAGGTGAACGGATTCCTGAAGCTGCTCTTGCAGCCACTCGCGGTCCGCCTTGCAATCGGTAAGCAGGCGGTCGCGCACGCCGAGCAGCCGGTAGCACGCCGCGTGCAGCGTCTTGATCCAGCCGGAGTGCTCCAGTTCGACCGGCCGCAGGCTAAAACGGTCGCCAGCCCGGGTGCTCGCCTCGCGGCGTGCGGCCCGGGTGTAGGAGGAGAACCCCACCAGCCGCGGGTCGCCGACTTCGGCGACAATGTCATCCATGAAGTTCAAGAGCGCCCTGGTCTTGCCCGTGCCCGGGCCGCCGATTAGTTTTACAGTTTTCACCCCCATCACTTTGCCCTCGTGGAGCATACGGTTCCGCCCTGGTTAAAACACCTTGCCTTGCCCGGCCCGGCCGCGCCGGAGCGAGCCCGGCCTTGCCAAGCCATATTTTAGTAAATCCTATGAGAACACCTTGCCTTGCCTTGCCTTGCCACACCACACCTCGCTGGGCCCCGCCATGCCCAGCCGAGCCGCGCCGCGTTTATCGAATGCTATAAGAACACCTTGCCTTGCCGCGCTCGGCCTTGCCTCGCCGCGCCTCGCCGCGCCACGCCAGGCCGGACCTTGCCCCGTTGATTCACACCGCCGCCAGCAACTCCTCCAGCAGCCCGTGCAGCTTCCTTAGCCGCTCCAACAGCTTCTCGTCTGCCTTGTCCAGTAAGTCGGCCTCGATCAGGTCGATGATCTGGTTGACGTAGAACGCCTGGTTCATTCCCGACGATCGGTCGTTGGCCTCCCGTTGCCGCTTGGTCAACTTCTTTCCGGCCATGTGCCGGATGGTGTGCTTGAGCGCAACCGTCAAACCTTGGCCGTTCCCCCTGGCCGTCCGGTCGGCCTTCAGCCCGGCCAGCTTGTCGACCGGCATGTTGAGCGCACCCGCCACGGAATCCAACGGGATTCGCAGACGATCGGCGATGATCGTGCAGCGGGTGCGGTCACAAGGGTCCAAGCGTGCCCCGTGCGCCGCGTTGTACCGCATCGCGTCGAGGAACATTTCCTTCTCGTTGCGGTAGGTCTTCTCGATCACTTCGATTTCCGCGTCCGGCCCGCCCGTTTGGAGCCGTTCCTTGACGCGGTGGAATCCGTCGACCACCCGCTTCGATTTTTTGTCGGCGATGACGGGCGGGAGTTCAACGCCCGCCTTCCTCGCGTCGGCAATCGCCCGGATGTTGTGGCCGTCCAGGTTGTTCCGGGGGTAGAGGTCAAAGTCCAACACCAGTTCCGCACACTTCATGGTTCGCATCGCTTGTGCTCCTTTCGAGCAGGGGGAGAAAAAATCCTTGCCGAGCCGCGCCTCGCATCGCTCCGCCGTGCCAGGCCCTGCCACGTCCAACGAATCCTATAAGAACACCTTGCCTTGCCACACCTCGCCGGGCCGGGCCAAAACTGGCCGGGCCTGGCCGTGCCACGTTCAGCGAAACACTTCTTGTTCAATACGAGACAGCCGGTCCTCGAATGTTGATGGCATGCCGTTTTGCATCGCGAGACGAAAAGCATCACATGCAATCCGTGACCAGTTCACCTCTGGGTGCTTTTCGGCGTACGCATTCATCACGGTCTTCAACTCAGGCGGAATAGAAATGGTCGTGCGTGTGTGCATTGAAAAATCCTTGCCGAGCCTCGCCATACCTCGCCTCGCCATGCCACACCCCGCCTCGTCGCGTTTACCGAATCCTATAAGAGCACCTTGCCTTGCCTTGCCTCGCCTTGCCTTGCCTCGCCAGGCCAAGCACCGCCAGGCCATGCCTTGCCCCGCCAGAAATTGCTTCACCCCAACTCCACCGAGAACCGCCCAAAAGCGCCGGACTTCTCGGGTCGAAAATCGCCAATGCCAATGATCCGCCCGGCCAGTGAAAGCGCCTCAACCACTTGTTCGGCCGAGAGGAGCGCCATATCCACCTCCAGCGCCAATCGCATCTTCCAGGGCATCCACTTCGGACGGCACCGAAGGACCCTGGCCTTGTTCACAACAACCGGCTGTCGGTCGATCTCGTACTTCCTAGCCGGCTTGCCCTTCCCATCGAGGATCGTGACACCCGGCTCTGTAATAAACACGGCCCCCTTGATCATCGTCGTGGCGAACATCTTGCCGAACTTCTTGCCGGCGACGGCTCTTAGGGCAGCCTTCGTGAAAGCATTGGCCGGGTGGTAGAACGTGTCACCGTCGATGTATAATCGAAGCTGTGCCTCCTCCTTGTCGTCGTACTTCTTCCTGCCCGTCGTGATCCCGCTACCCTGGTCAACCCCGATGAAGTTTGCGGGGTTGTTCTGGAGTAGGGGAGACAGTCCCGTGACCGTGAACACCACGATCTCCGGCCTCATCGTGGCCGGCGCCCCGACCATGCCCTCTGCCTTGCCTTTCTTCGCCATGACTCGCTCCTTTCAAGTGGAAATGAAAAAGTAAAAACCTTGCCGTGCCGGGCCACGCCGGGCCACGACAAGCGCAGCCACGCCGGGCCCCGTTCACTCCTGATCGTATAAGAACACCTTGCCTTGTCCTGCCTGGCCTCACATCGTCTCGCCCCGCCGCGCCATGCCGCGCCACGTTCAACGAATCCTATGAGAACGTCTTAGCGTTCACCCCCTCCAAAAACACCCCAAGTTCCCTGTGCAACTCGGCCGCACTCTTGAGTGCTCCCGGGGGCATCGCCTCGCGCAACGCCGTCAGTTGCCGCTCCACCCGGTACTCCGGGCAGTAGGTCGCCGGGTCGATCCCAAGTCGCTCACATACTCGCGCAATCGCCTCCAGATTTTCGACCCTTTTCTGCAACCGCCGGTTGGTATCCTCCGCCTGGTCGACCCGCTGCGCGATGGTCTCCCGCAGCTTGCGGCTTACAGCGTGCCCGACGTTGCGGAGGTCCCGGCGGTCGGCCAGGTAGTCCCGCCAATAATCGCCCGCGTCGGTGGCCCGTTCCCGCGTGATCTTCACCCGGCTGAACAGGACGTATCGGTAGACCGACTCGGGGATGCAAACGTCGCGGTAGGGAGCTTTCTTCTTGGTATGCAGCCGTCGCGTGTTGCGACTCCCAACGAGTAGCCCGGCTTCCTGGGGGATCTCGTCGGGTTGCACGATCCCGTGCGCACACGCAAAGTAGAACTCGTTGCAATACGGGAGATGCCCCCGCCACTTCTCATCCCGCAGGAAGTCTTGTCGACTCACCTTGATCTCGTAAGCGGTTACGAGAGGGTGTCGCCATGAACGTTTCATCGCCCAGGCATCCATCCGCTGATGTCCACCGGAGCGCGATGGTCCGTCCTTGCACTCGGCAACGAATACGTCGTCCGCGTGACGGGCACGAAGCAGATCAAGGATCGTTTTGGCGGTTACGTTCATCGCCCATCATGCTCCTTGGCAATCGCCACCCAGATTCCGATGCCGGGCAGCTCGGCCATGACCTCGGTGACGAGCAGGTCCTTGGCCACGGCGTTCCGGTTGGCCGACCACAGCAGGATGTGCTTTTGCCGCAGCTTGGGGTTGGCGAAGAACTGCTGGGCCCCCATCAGGATTTCGCGCTCCAGCTTTCGTAGGGTCAACATTGTGGTGGGTCTCCTCATGTCAGTAGTTCATCCACACGCATTCGACTTTCCGCTCTTTCACCTTCGCGCTCGAAGCGTTGTTCGGCAGGTCGATCTCGACGCAACGCCAGTCATAATGTTTTGCCACCATATCGTACAGTTTGGAATGATAGCCGGACAATTGAAACGTACCGTCGCTGGTGCCGAGCGTATCCAGTAGGTGTTCATGGTCTTCCACCGTCATCTCGTGCTCGTAGCAATCCTTTGCCGTTCGTGTCTCGTGCAGGTACGGCGGATCGCAATAGAAGTGCGTCTTCGGTCCGTCCTGTTGCCGGATCACGTCGAGCGCATCACCGAACAGAATCACCACCCGCTTCAGTCGCTCGTGGGCCTCGGGCAAGCCCTCGATGGCCGAGAGCCAGGAGCTAACTTGCTCATTCATGCCGCGACGTGTGCGGTTGCGGGACAGTGTGGCGAAGTCCTTGCCGAGCCCTTGGCGGGATTGGCGGTAGCGACAAAAGAAGTGGAGCGCTCGATCGACAGGCGTTAGTCCTTTGTTTTTTGACCACTCAAACACCCCTCGCGAAAACGGTAATGCGCCAAGTTCTCTGACCATCACCTTGAAGGCAGTCACGTTTCGCAGACATTCCCAGAAATTCATCAGCTCTCCGTCAATGTCGTTCACCACCTCGGACACGCCCTCGCACGGCTTGGCGAACAGCACCGCCCCACCGCCGAAGTAGGGCTCGACAAAATGGAGGTGTGGGGGCATTAGCCCGATGATTCGCTTGGCCAGGTAATGCTTCCCGCCGTGCCACTTGAGAGGTTGGCTGGTCATAATCCCCCCTTTGGTATGTGGATTCAGCGCATCAGTTCATCCTCGGGTCGCCTTCGTGAGCAGCGTCACTCCGGGCAGACGACGCCCGCTCGAAATCCGCCGGAGACAGGATCAGTCTCCCCCGGCCAGGGATCACGATCACCCGTACATTTCGGGGGAAGCCCGGGTCGACCTCCCGGGCGTTCGCCAGCACATCGGGGGTCATCGCCATCACCCCGCTGGGGAGCTCGGACAACGTGGAAACCGCAGTCAACCCACTGATCTCGCGCGCGCTGAACATCTCGGGCTCCTCAAAACTGACCTTGACACGGCTGATCCAGTAGGCTATTCTGTCCGGCTCAGTCCTACCGCCGCCCAATCGGGCGGCGGGGGGAACTTGGTTTTAGTTCCCCCCAATTCCCCCCGTCGTCCCGTACACTGGGCACCCCTTGGTAGCTTTTGCCTATTGTGGGGGACTGGGGGTGGCGGGTGTTTACACCATTGGCGGGAAGTGGGACGAACTTTTATGCTACTTCCCGCAGTTGGCCCCGCGTGTAAACCCTTTGGTTGTAACGACTTGTGACGCAAACGGGGCGTGGGAGGAACTTTTGCGATTTGAATCACTTTTTTATTTCCCTATAGGGGCCGCGATTGTTTCCGCGGGCCGGTCGTCGCCGGTCGCGGCGATCCGCAGCAACGTCACGTCTTCTCCGTCGAGTCGGTGTAGGTCCACCCCTCCCTCGCGGTATCGTTTGGGGTAGTCTTCTCCCTGCACCCGGCGGAGTGTCCGGGTCAGCTCGGGGCGCTTGACCCGATCGGCCTCAAAGTTAAGGTCTCGCCAGACGTGGGTGAATCCGAACACCACGCTCCCGTCGTCCAGCCGGCAGGGGCGGCCGCGGGGGTCCGGCTGGCTTCCGGTCTCAAGTTCCCGGGCCTGCCCGAGCACGCTCAGGAGAAGCTGTGCGACCACACGCCACCGTTGCTCCTCGGGTGGGGCATCGCGGTGCTCGGCCGCCAGGATCAGCCGTTCATAGAGGGACGACTTGCCGTAGCTGCCATCCTTCCGCTTCTGCCGTTTATCCCACCGGGCGACGAATGATCGGGTCAGTGGGTAGCTGGCCTGTTCCAGGGCCGCGATCCTGATCGCGGAGCCGGAACACATCTGCTGGGCAGTGAGCACGAGGCATCCACCCTCAGCCCGGGCAAACTGGGGGGCGTGGAGCTCGTAGCGAGGCGGATCTGACTCGACGATCACCAGCCGCCACTCGGGGTCGACCTCCTTGCTCCCCTCTGTGTGGCTCTCCACCCCGACGGCCGTTTCCACCCCGGCTTCCTCGGCCACGCGTCGCCGTTGCTCGGTTTTGAAGATGGACTCGAACGTCCGGCGTAGCTCAGGCTCCGGCAACGGCGGAGCGTTCCGCTCGTTCCACAGGCGGAAGTGCTCCCAGAGCCCCTGCACCAGCTTGCGATCGTCCAGATTGGCCAGGCCGCGGAGCCATTGCCCGATCAGGCTAGCGGCACTGTCGTTGCGGGCCCCCTCGGGGGCGCCCCGCAATATCCCCTCCCACTCGGCAGACGACTTGCCGACGGGCGGGGCATCCAGTTCCTCAGCCGAGCACCCGGCGAAGTTGACCAGCCAGGCGAGGGTGGTATCGGGGATCTCGGCCAGCTCGCACTCGCCGGGCGAGCACCCCGGGAGCCAGACCCGCTCGACCCCATCGGCGACGGACGGCGGGGCAACCGTGTAGGCGGCATTGTTGCCGCTGATAATCTCCAGCTCCCCGCCGATGAATACCCGGGCTTTCGCCGGCAACCCCTCCCGCCACTTGAACCACCAGTGCGGACCCCGTCGCGCTTGGTAAGTCCAGGTCGTCGGGATCTCGCCGCCGAAGACGCGGCGCATGATCTCTTCGCCGCGCGGTCCGTTGGCGTTGAAGTCGACGACCCCCGACGTGGGGCCGCACAGTACGGCGACGTTCCCCCCGTTGGCCCATAGCTCGGCGATCCGCTCCTCGTCGCACGTCGCCACCGTCGGCCACTTTTCTGGGCATCTCGACTTGCCGTGGACCGGGAACACCCTGATCCCCAACGCAGCGTATTCGAGAGCGGCTTGAAGGCAGTCCGTTACAAGGGGCATCCGTTTCCTTTAGTCCGTTAAGACCCGCAGTTTGGAGGGCTTTGAGGTGAGTTCATCGTGGCGACCGAGGGTGCAGAGAACCCCCTTCATTCGCACCTCGGCCCCGCTGCCATAGGCAGCGTGCATCGCCGTGGCGAGATGGGCAAACGCCTGCTTAAATGCCTGCTCTGCCGTCGGGACCGCGGCCTGTGCCGCGGTCAAATCCTGCTGGGCCGCGGTCAAATCCTGCTGGGCCTTCCGGTATTCCGCGATCGCCTTGCGGACTTTATCTTCCGTTTGCATGGGTAACCTCCCGTATGGTTGGGCTGAGCAGTTTCCTTCGTCCCGCCACCTCGTCACACGTGCCGCCGCAGACAGGGCAGGCGAGCCGCCGGCCGCCGTCCAGTTCCACGACGCGGTCGGCCGGGATCACCACCCCACAGCGACGGCACGTGTAGCGAAGGGGTTTCATTCGACGGTCTCGCAATGAGTTTGCAGCTCGAATGCTAACGCCTCAAACATCCTCTCGTGGTTGTTTGGACTGGTTTGCCAGAACGGAATCCAGTACTCCGTCACCGCAATTGACGATCCGTCGTGCCAACATGGGCAATGGAGTATCTGGCAAAAATCGTGCGTCGGTGCCTGGTCGGCCATGGAGGGAGGCGGGTATCGCCAGTGCATTTCGATACCCCCGGAGTATCGCTCTACCGGCTTGTCTTCGACTATGTCGGTGATGTGCAAGTGCAGGCCGCCTTTGGCGCCGATCACTATCCAGGTGTGCCTCGGCTGCCCGTAGGGGATCGTGTACCGGTATTCACAGCGGTATTTGGCCATGCTACACCTCCACCGTGGTCGTCTCGCCGGCCACGTCGGCATTCTGGACCTGGAACGCGGCCAGTGCAGCCGTGTACGATTCGGCGATCCCCGCCACGGCCTTCGTCGACTTCGCGTCGAGCCGTCCAAGCATCCGGGGGGCCAGCTTGGCGTAGGCGATTCCGTCGCGGTTTTTGTCCGGGGTCAGCCCCAGCTCGGTCACCACCTCGTAGTAGCGGCACCCGCCCGCGGCAAGCTGCGCAAGGTAGTTGCGGATCGGCGCCAGCGAGCCGGGCGACACGACCAGCACGAGGGGCAGCGACTCGCCTTTGGGCAGGAGCAAGATCAACCGGCCTTCCTTGCAGGCTTTCCCCCGGCCGCGGCCGCCTCCCGACTTGATGGCCGAGCCCCACTGGTTGCATGGACAGGCGGCACAGTCGCCGCCGGGCGTCCCGTGCCCCGTCACGCAGTCGAAGCTCCCGCAGTCCGGCGGATCGCCGGTCGGATCGGGGCTGGGCCAGTACGCCCGCCGCCGAGCCGTATAGAGGATCACGCCTTCCAGTCTCGGGACGCTCTGGTCGCCGAGGGCATTGGTGACGATCCAAGACGTCGCCCCGCTGGTCGGCATCCGCACGCGGGGCAGCTCGGACGCGGTGATGGGTTCATTCCCCAGGTTCTCTCGGAGCAACGCCAGCGTCGGGTTCCCCGGGTTCAGGGCCGGCCAGTCTTTTTGGGTCAACGGTACCAGGTCGTTCGCCATGATCGGACTCCTTGTGATTGGAACAAACAGCGTCGAGCCCACCGTGGGCGTCGACGTAGGCACGTAGTTTCTGAAGGGCCTTCTCGCCGACTGCTGCGTGCAATTCCAAATAACAGTTGGCCATTTTGTTGAGTAACTCGCTTCGGCCCTCGAAGATCGCCCTGCTGAGTAGCCCGCTTCGGTCCTTGAAGATCGCCTCATCGGTCACGTCGATGAAGCTGGTGAGGCGATCCCAAATCTCATTCTCTTGGCCTCGCGTCGTCAACTCCGCGAAGCTCGCGGTAGCCCCGTGGATCTCGGATCGCACGGGCCCCCGCATCCGGCACCGACGGCACAGGATGTAGGCGCTACCAGATTCGGTGTGCTCGCAGTGGACCTCCGCGCTTCCGCAGGATGGACAGTTCATTTCCGAACTTCCTCATTGCTAGGTCAAAAGAAACGCAGGCCCGTCCCAGCGGGCCCAGGTAACCCATCTCCACCAGCGGTTGACTTCGGCTGTTTCCCGCCGCGTGCGATGCAATGCCCGGTGGAGGGTAGAACCGCGGTACGAATGGTAGTCGGATCGCTTCAGTACCTTGCGAGCAACGCGGAGTCTCATTTCACCCTCACTTTCGGGGTGACCCCCACGTCAAGCAAGGACAGCAGCCCCTCGGGGACCTCCCCTTCCTTGGTCCACTCCCAGACCTGCGACTTGAGCTTGCTCGTGTCGCAGGACGGCTCTTGCTTGACGAGGCGGGGCAATCCGGCTTCGATAAGCGCCTCGCAGAGTGCAGGGGTTTTAACCCCCTTGCCCTTCCAGCAGTGAAACTCCGTCCAGGAGGCGCACAGCTTGACGGTCCGCCCGTGTCGCACGATCTGCGACGTACCGGCCTCGGCCCACTCTTCAATGAGGGCCTCGTTCGCCGTCTCGATCTCCGCCTTGACCGCTTTCAGGTCGGCCTCGAGCTGGGCCTGACGATCGTGCAGCTCGATGTACTGGCCGACCAGGTCGAGCTCAGTTGCCGTCGCCATCGGGGGTGCCCTCCTCTTCCTCTTCTGCGACCGTGGGTGATGGTGCATAGGTTTCGGCCAGCAGTTCCAGCGGCTCGATCAGGGGCGCCGCGTTCTTGTCCCCGAGGTTGTGCGCCGCTGCCTTCGCCACCTCGACGGCGATGTGCAGGGCCTGCTTCTCCTTCGCCCTGAGCACCAGTCTCACCGCTCGTCCCTGGGCATCCAAATCAATTTGCAACATTCTCAATCTCCCTTTGTTAGACCACTCAAGACGGCCTCAACGACCTGCTGCTTCTTTCGCAACGCCCCGTACACGGCCTCATCGACCGTGTCCCGGCCGATCAGATGGTAGTAGTGAACGCCCCGCGTCTGGCCGGGCCGGTCGGTCCGTTTTCGCCATTGGAGCCAGTCGCCCAGGGAAAAGCCCACGCTGTACGCGATCGCGTAGCGGGCCTCACTCAGGTCGATACCGAGCGATCCCGCTTGGATCTGGGTGCCGAGGACGTTGCACGGCTTTGCGTCAAAGTGCCCGGCTTTCCATGCCCGGTAATCGTTGTATCGCCCGCTGATCTCGCCGTACCCCCGGCCGAGTGCATCGGCAACCTGACGGACCACGTCGAGGTCGTGCAGGAATTTGCAGGCGACGACGACGCGCTCATCGGGGCCAATATCCTCGAGGAGCTCGGCGAGCAGGGTAGCCTTGCCGGTGTCGATTGACTCGGGCGGGCTGCCCTCGACGGCCAGATACCCGCTCGTGATCTGCTGCAACCGCAACAACCGCACCAGCGCGTTCGCGCACGTCACCTCGCCCGCGTCGATCTCCGTCACCAGTTCGGTCTCCAGCTCGTTGTAGTGCTTCCGCGCCTTGGCGCACAGGTCAAACCGACGGTAGTGATCCTGCACCGGCGGCAGGTCAAGCACCTCGTCGCCACAGCGGAACGTGATCAGCGACATCAGCCGTTGCATCTCGTCGACGTTCCGATAGGCGACGATCTCCCGCTCCTCGTATCCGCCCATCGTCGCGTAGTGATCGCGGAACCAACAGAACGACGTGCCGAACAAACCTGGGTCGAGAAAGCGGAGCTGGGAGAAGATATCCAACGGTCCGTTTGGCATCGGGGTGCCCGTAAGACAGAGCCGCCGGGTTGCTCTACGGCCTAGCTTTTCCAGGTAGCGGGCCGTGACGCTTGCAGGCGCCTTCCCTTGATGCGACTCATCCAGGATCACCAGATCCCACTGCTGTGCCAGGCTCCACTCGGCGAATGCACTCGCCCGGGCGGCCTCGTAGTTGAGGACGATGACGGCAGGACCGGCCCAGTCCAACCACTGGTCTGCCGCTTCCATTTTCTTCTTGACGGAGCCTTTGTGCAGCACAAGCAATCGTGGTGCATGGGCAGCGTGGACCCCGATCTCGTGCTCCCACACGTCCATAACCGACTTAGGACAAAGCACGAGCACCCGTTCGCATCCCCAGTTCGCCGCCAGGTCGATGGCGACCTTCGTTTTCCCCGTCCCCATCCCCATTTCCAGCAGCGTTGCCGGGCGCGGCAGCGCGAACCGATACGCCTCGACCTGGTGGTCCCAGGCGTCGGTCCTCCGGATCGCCGGTTGACCCGTCTCGATCCGGCAAGGGTCGAGCACGCCCTGGAGCTTCTCGGCCAGTGGCGGTATCCCATCCTGATCGTCGATCCCCGACTGCCCCATAATCCGCCAGGCGGCCCCCGGCGTCGCGTCACAGGCCCAGGCGGAAGACTGGCTTTGGGCGACCGTGAACTTGCGACCGCAGTCGCGGCAGCAGAGCCCCTTGACGCCTAGCAACGCGGCCACGCCGGGCACCGTGTAGGTGTTGCCGGACCGGCAGGCCGGACAACACAGCGTCTCGGCCGCCCGGGGGAGAGACCGGTAGAACGCGACGAGGTCCGGGGTGGGCTCTCCCCGGAATACGATCCGGCTGCCCGCGACGCGGGCACGGCTGAGGGTGATGGTCATGCCCCTCCCCTCCCCATCGCCGCCACCGGGTCGACCTCGGCGGGGAAGTCGACGGGCTCGGTCGCACCGTCCACAAGCTCGTCGCGGGAAATCCATCGGGTGCGTAACGAGCCTTGCGAAGACGATTGGTCATCCCATGCCGTCCAGTATGGTTGCCCGTCAATGTCGCTCCATGAGACGAGTCCTTCGCTGAACGGGGACCGAACTTGGCACCCCATGCCGAACCCTCTGTGTTCGCAGTCAATCGCGATGCCCAGAATCTCGCCGGTCAAGGCCCGTTCGGTAACTGCGATCCGAAGCACCGGCTCATCAGAAACGCGATCTACCCACTCGACGAATCGTCGGGCTCTCTGGTGGCTTATCATCACACACCCTCCCTAGTCCATTGCCGTGATTGCCGTAGCCTCTCGCCCCCGTTCGAGGCACAACGCCAGGATCTCTTCGTTCCGGAGCACCTCGATTACACGTCCCAGGCCGACCGCCGCCATCGGGGCAAGCGCGATCGGCGTACGGGATAACGGCCCATCGAAGTCGCTTCCGTACAATTGAAGATCGGGGGCGAGCACCCGGATAATGTCGACGTCCTCGTTCGCGTGAAACTCGAAGGTCACGCGGGCGGTCCCCGTCAACCGGACGTCGCCGTCCAACTCCCAGGGGTACTCGATCTCATACATGGTTACGCTGGTCATTGAATTTCCTCCATAGAAATACCCCCGCCGCCGATCGGCCTTGCAGGGAGCGTGCAACGAAATAAGCCAGCGGGTTTTGTAGGAGAAAGCGCGGGCTGGCCTAGCCGCTTGGCGGGCTCTGACGGCGTACCCGTAGAAATCGAGGCTGCCAGACTTGTGACGCGCGACCTCGGTAAGTGGACCTGACGGGAATTGAACCCGTTGCACCGGAGTTCCCCGATGCTTTTGCCAATGGCTAAGCAGGATCGTACGCTCCTGTTCGCCAACCAGGCCCGCCGCTGGATAAGGTGAAAAGCCCCCGAGCCGGAATTACACCGGCTTCCCATTGATCGAGCGGTACACTTTGGGCGCAAGATTGCCAAAGCCTCGGCACCGTGCCGCTCTGTGCTGGTGCCGAGGGTGCTACATCTCGGGCGTGTCACTGTCCACGCCGCCGGGGGCTGTTCGTAAAGTGCCAGTCTTGACGTAACTGGCGTGAACCTCTTGGGGTAACGGCCGATTCTGGTCCCACATCTACAGTTGGCTGCATCGGCAAGCCGTCTCTGTTTCGCTGAATAGTAGAAAGCCCCCGAGCCGGATAAATCCCGACCGCAAAGCCAATGTACTGGCCGACGCCTTGTGGTCATTCCAGTAAGACCAGCGTGACGCGAACACGCCGCCGGGGGCAAAAAGAAAAACGGGAAGGAAGCGGGGGGGTACATTGGCAGATGGATGACTTGCATCCCCCATGCTCCAAGGGGACACGCATCCGGAGCACCGTCTACCGACCGCTTCCCGCTCCCTTCCCTCAGATTGTCGGCCGGGGCAGAAAGGCTAGCTGACCCTCGCCGGTGATCCGCGGGTCGCGGTAGCTCGTCTATACCGGATTCAGCTTGGCGAACTCCCCATACAGTTCGATCGCTTTTGCGTTGTAGGCCCTGGCGGCCTCTTCGGGTGTCGCGAAGTACCCCAAATGAATACGAGCATTCACGTTGCATAACTGAGCCCGAAATCGCCCCTTGACACAGTACACTCCCTTGTACCCAGTGTGCGCGCGAGGTTTCCGCTCCGAACGAGCGCCGGAAGGGAGTGCCTTCCCTTCCTGAGACATGGCTTTGTCGATGCCCATGCTCTTGATGCGTGCCCATAGGGTGTAGACGTTGATCCCAAACTCCCGAGCCCAGGCACTGACACATTGCGTCTTGTCTTGGTACGTCACCAGCACGGTGTTGCGGCGGTTTCCCTGTTGCTCGACACGACTCTCCCAGCGACAATTCTCTGGCGAGTATGGCCCATCGTTGTTGAGTCTGCCGATACTGTGATGCCGAGATGGCCGGGGGCCCATGTCTTCCAGGAAAGTCCCAAACGATTGCCGCCACCGAGAGCAAATACGGATGCCGCGTCCGCCATAATCTGGATACGATGTGTGACCGGGATTCTCGCACCTGGCAATCACGCTGGCCCAACTGCTGTACGTCGGGCGGTTGGTCTTCCGTAGCCCTCGTGGCGTCATCACTGACTACTCCCTTGCGAGTATTGGCCGTGGCAATAGGCCCAGTTGCGAAAAGCCCTGCCGTGGGTCCATGTAGTGTTTCAAGAAGACCGCCCGTGTATTTCCCAAATGATGGTCGCCACTGCCGCCGTTGGCTTCTACAAGCGTGCCGGACGTCTTCCGCATTTTCGAGAACAGGCCACCGCGAGGACGACCAAACGCAACATCCGCATTCCGACAAATCCCACGGAACGTATCGTCGAGCCATCGACGGGAGTATGGCCACCAGAATAATACGAGGCCACGTCGTCTGTCCGAAGGAATTCGCTCGATCGCCGTCAAGGTGTCCTGGTGCAGCTCGCAAAGCCTCGGCTTGCTCTGCTTGGTCTTGAGGAAAACGACGTGCGAATCTCGCAACTCGTTGGTCGTAAGGGCAAGCACCTCTGAGATGCGCGCTCCAGTATCGTAGAGAATCAGACAGAGGGCTTCCCACCAGCAATCCGGGCAGGCCGCAATCACCCGGCTCACTTCCTCGACCGTCCACGCCTCCGGGATCGGAGCCGGCTCGGTCATCCGTGGAATACGTCTCGTGTGCGGCGACTCGATCAGCCCCTCGTCGGCCGCACAGTGCCAGAGGGAGATGAGGTGCCGCCGCTTGTTGTTCACGCTGCTGGGGGATACGCCCGTGCGGGAGTAGTCCGAGAGGAACCGGCGCAGCAGGTCTTCGGACAAGTCGTAGATGGTCAACTCTCGCCCGGCCCAGCGCTCGAATACCCGGATCACCACCCCGTACTGGTAGAGCGTGGAGTCTGCCACACCCAGCCGCGACGGCGTAAACGTCGAGATGAGAAACTCGCTCAGCGTGTAGACCGGTGCGATCATGGCGGCTTGGGGGCCGCCCGCTCCGTCGGGCTCGCGGCCCGAGGTCGAAGTGTTGTCCAATCACACTTAGTGTGATTGGAATAGATTGGATTGCCAGAACGTTTCGAGGACGGTCCGTCATTTGGTACGAGTCCGTTATCTGCACGAAAAACCCGCCACACCCGGCCCGCCCGGGGATGGGAGGGCGCGGGGGGCGGGCGTGTCAGAATGAGTCGGCGCGTGGAACATCACGCGAATCCCCAGGCGGTTGGGCCCGGTCGGCTCAGAGGAGCCAAGAGGGCTGGTGTCACTCAACACCAGCAATATACCGAAAAGCGATAACGTGTCAAGCGGGGATCGGAGAAGGAACCGGAAGAATTTCCGGCTCGGGCGGGGGCACCGGCGGCATCAAGAGCGCCGAAACCGTAATGCCGAAAGCACTTGCGACCTTTTCGAGGGTCGTCAATCGGGCGTCGGTTCCCCCGGAAATTAGTTCAGAAATCCGGGGCTGATAGAGCTTCGCCCGCCGCGCAAGCTCAGCCTGAGTCCATCCGCGGGCCGCCATTTCCCGCTTGACGTTCGCTGCTACGATCTGTCTTGCGTCCACGTCGAGCATGCCCCCAATATACGGAATAGCGAAGTATTGTCAAGCGGGAGCCCTGTTGACCAACACCAGCTCGGCGCCCGCGGTCACCCAACGGGCGGACTCCCGCTCGACAAGTACGCCCGACAGGACTCGAACCTGTAACCTTCGGTTCCGTAGACCGATGCGCAAGAACAGAATTTCCGCGCACGAAAAAGCCCGGTCGATCCGGGCTTGGTCCAGGCGGCCCCCTGGTAGCGACAGAGCCGCATTCGTGGGTGTTTGGCGACCCCGGGAGTTGACAGACCTTGGGTGCCGGCGCAAGCTAGAAGCGGGCTCAGGACACCAGGCAGGGGAGAAAAGCCATGGACCCATCCGTCGAGCGAATTATCGGCCACAAGAAGCCGAGAGCGGAGAAGGCCATTCTGCGTCGATTTCTTCAAGCCGTCGCGCTGCTGCTGATCGTAGGGGCCTTCATCGCGACAATCTGGTGGTCCCAGCCGGAGGCCCCCGCCACCACACCGGTGGACTGGGTGGATCAGATCGAGCTAATCCAGTGCCTCGCGCAAGTCAGTCAGGATGCTATCGCCGCCGGGGACGTGGATGAGGCTGGTGCGTTGCTCGATCGGGTGCAGGACACCGCACTTGATCTCAAGCGGGATCTCCAGGCTGACCATGCCGACTGGATGGCGAGCCAATACTCTGATCAGTGATCCCGCCCGTGCAGCTCCGTCCACACCGCGCACCAGTTCCGGCGATCACACAGCCAATCAGCAAACGCCCCACCGCTGAGCCCAAGCCTCAAGCACCCGTCGCCGGACCACTCGGGGCACCCCCCACCCTGACAGAGCCCAAAGCAAAGCCCGACCATCACGTACGGCCGGGCGGCCGGGTCGTTCGATACGTTCTCAGCGATCGCGTTGAGGATTCTCTGGCAAGCCATGACTCCCTCGGTACACGGCAACGAGACGCGTCGAGCCGTCGTCCTCTTTCACGACTTTGGACTCGCGAGGCTCCCGGCCCGTCCATTGCCGCAACTTGTCGAGGCCGATCTGATCGTGCCGGTGGTACTGGCAGGAGCCGGCCGGCCACAGGTACGGCACCGAGATAATCCCCACCGGGGCACAGTCAAACAACTTGCGGGCAAAGGTCGTGGGATCGTCGACGTGTTCAAGCACCTGGAGGCAGAGCACCGCGTCGTATGGTCGATCGGGTTCCCAGCTCGTGAAATCTTGAAGGATGAGCCGGACATCCTCCAACGTCGCCCCTCCCTTCCCGGGCAGCTCGATGCACGTCCGCTCATACCCGGGCAGCTCCGCCAGGTAGCGGCAGCCCATCGACACGCCGCCGCCCACATCGAGCACGGCCCCGGCTGCACAGTACCGCCGCAGATAGGCCAGAGCCTGTTGATAGTATCGGTGCGCTCGCCGCTGTTGGCCGTAATTCACGCCGCCCTCCCGTCTTCATGCCGTAGCCTGAGCATGTAGCTGTCGACCCAGTCCCGCATTTTTGCGGGGCAGGCAGCCGAGAGCCGATAGAGTCCGTTGGAATCTCGCTCCTGATGACGTGCGGGATCGAAGCTTATCTGTTTGGCCGTCCGGTGCCGCCGCTGGTATTGGCGATCCTTCAGGGAGCCGTGGTAGAGGTGCCGGGCGACGCCGTGGACGTGGCCAACCCGCGAGCGAACGATCTCGTGCGCTCGGCGCCCCCATGTCTTCCACCAGTGTGACATGGTTTGCTCGGCGTAAGCGGTGAAGTACGTGAGATTGCGATCGCTGTAGAATCCGGCGAGCGCGAACACATCGCCGGAGCCCATGGGATATCCATCATATAGCCCATCCATTGCCTCAAGCGTCTCGCGCCGGCCGGCCCAGGCCAGACCCGGCCACCCGTTTCGCGGATTGGCGGACTGGCGTTTCGTCACCGTGTTGCGATACACGGCCCCTCGCCCGTAGACCGACTTGCCTAGCGGCGAGGGCCGCATGGTTGGTCCAAGGAACACCACATGGCTGAATAGCTGCACGACCGGGTACTCGCGCAGGGCCGCGAGCGTTGTTGCCGCAAGGTCGGGTCGGTCGAAGATCGTGTCGCTGTCGATCCAGGCGACGGCCCAGTGTTCCGCGGGCAACGCACCAAGCGCGAGATTGAACAGCCCCTCCTTGAGGAAGAGGGGATCGCGCACGGTGTACCGACGGACGCGAGGCCCCTCGGGCACATCGAACGGCTCCCCTTCGAGTGCTGCCTCTGCGGTGTACGCCCGGATGCCCTGCTTGGCGAGACCCTCAAGGCATAGCCGGTGATTGCGTGCGCGCGACGCGGACCGGGCAAAATTGTAATACGGCACGATCGCCGCCAGCTCCAACTGTTCGGCGACGGGCCCCGCCAGGGATTCCGTCGCGGCGATCGCCCGGCGCACGTCACGGTCGATAATCAGTCGCAGGGCGGCCACCTCGATGCCGAGAAGCCCGAACAGACGGCGAGCCCAGGGCTTGTGCTCGGCAAGCCACCCCCTTGCTCGCGGCAGAATCTCATCCGTGATCTCGCGTGCTCGCTCACGGCAACCGTCCACTCCCCACTCATCCATACGGGAGGCCAGCCTCAGGCAATCCTCACAGTGCGGCATCCCGGCCGTTGCGTAGGCCGCCAGCAGTTGGGAGCCTGGCCCAAACCCATCCGTTCTCGGCACGCTGGTCTGCTTGCCTCGCTTCCGGCTCTCGCAAACACGGCAACCGCCGCCCACTCGCCGGGCGACCGACTCGCCAGAGCGGGCCACACGAATCGAAGGTGGCTGCTTGCGCCGTGGCCTTGTTTTTGCACGTACCGGCAACACGCCGTCGATTCCACTCAGGGGCGAGAGCCCCCACCGCTCGCGGTACGCGTTGATCTTGCCGAGGGACAAGTCGGCCGTCCCCTCGCAGATCGTACGCATCCGGCTGCCCGCAGGCAGTTCGGCGCAGGAGTGTAGCCTCATTCTGTCACCGTAATTTGGTATCGCTGGGTCTCTGTCCCGCACCCCCACTGGGAGTCGTTCAGTCCCGTGATGATTACGCCGGTGTCGGCGTAGTATGGATCGCACTCTTCAGTCTCAAACGGTACAGTAAGGGCGCCGCCGTGGGTGCCGGGTCGATCGACTGTTATCTCCCCGTCCTTGATCTCGACCCTGGTAACCACCAAAAAAGGTGGCCCGTACGAGCCGGAGCACATTCGCATCTCGAATCCAATGTACGAACAAAATGATTGAGGCCCCTCGGGAGTGATCGACCAGGTTTCGACATAGTGCGCCACGATCTCGATGTCATCTTCTTCATCGTAGTACGGCGCATCTTCGTAGGGATCGCTCCACGCGTGAAGGCGCACGGTTACGGAACTCGGATGGCCCCCGCACTCCGCAAGGCACGGCGAGGCCATGACGCAGGGCCCGACAATGCAATCCTGGATCAGGCTGGAGGCCAGGACCCACAAATAACTGCCCCCCTCGGCCTTCGCGAACGTGACGCTGATCGCATCATTGGCAGGATCGAAGACGCGTTCGAGCATTTCGTCCCCGCAGTCCAACGTTTGCGGATCGACCCCCGCGTCCTCCCCGTCGATGAAAAGCGTCATCACGCAATGGTCGCCGTCGGCGCTAAGGCAAATGCTTACGCCGCCGGCACCGTAGCCGTACTCGTAGCTGCTGTACCCGTACCCGTACCCGTACCCCGCGTTTTCCCAGCAGTGCGTCTCATCATCCCACGTCAGGATAGACCGTGGACTGAATACCCCGTCGATGAAACTCACCACACAAAGCTGTGCGGGCACGCAGCGACACGTCCCGCAAAAGAACTCCCAACAGCTACAGAAGCCGCAGCGCACGGTGAAGGCCACATTGTGATCGCCGAAGTCACGCCAGAACAGCTCGTTCAATCGGCAGCTACAGCCCCGGTCCATGTCGACCACGACCGACGGAAGCTCCTGCGGCATGTCCGCCGTCAGAATGCAGTGGCCGTCGTCATCTTCCTCCAGGAGGATTCGCTCCGTGATTTCCAGGATGGGATTGTATCGTTCCCAGCCGCGGGTCAGGGTTGAGCCATAGTAATCCTCGCCGGTTTCCTCAAACCACTCGAACTCAACACGCTCGTGTGGGCAGCCGATGTAGCGGTGCCCATGTAGGCAGATCCTTGAGCAGACTTGCGTACAGGCTTGGCCGTAGCCGTAGTGATAGCCGTACCCGTAGCCCGCCTCTCCGCACGGCGGGTCGAGCTCGACGATCTTCTGCTGGGGGTAGCCCTCGTAGTCGTAGCCGGAGGGGAAGTCCCACACGCGTTCTATCGCACGGTAGGGCAGTCGTGCTTTATCGAAGTTGGCGAGCACGATCTTGCCCATGCATCCCGCAGGGCCCTCGACCCCCGACACCTCGAACGACGGCACGCTGAGGCAGGTGACATCGTCGTCGATCGCGACCTCTTCCGTCAGGTCCACGCCGGGCGACTTGGTAACATGAATCCTCCAGCCGCAGACTGTTTCGTCGTACCCGTAATCGTAGCTACTGTACTCATAACCACCATACCCATAATCGGACAACAGCAACCGGCCGAGATGCACCTGGATGGAATAGCCGTAGAGACTGCCACTGTAGATCGAATATATCTCTTGCCCACCAGGCGTTGATGGGTTGATTCCCGCATGGAACATGGGCACGGCCGACGTGACGCAGCAGGCTTCGTCGGGATCATCTGGGACAAAGTAGGCGTAAATCCCCCTGGGGACACACCGGCAGCAGTGATCGAAGTTGACAAGCTCATTGGCGCCGCTGGCGCCTACTCTTGGACCGGCCTCGCCAACGTGCCCTGGACGCAGGAAGTAGCACGGATTGCAGCAACAGCAGTTGTGGAGGGAACCCGTGAGGGCCGCGAGGTCAATCGGGTGATCGTGGTACTGTTGACACAGCAACGAACTGCGATGGCGGTCCGGCCCTTCAGTTTCTCGTGGTTCAGCCACCGTATGCCCCATAAACGTCTTCGGTGCAGCAAAGCGATTGCACCATCCAGAGACATTCGCCCTCTTCCTGGAGGGCGTAGAGACAGTCGACCACGCCCTCCAGGTCGCTGACCATTTCTACGGCCATCCCGACGGCGCCAATAAGCATTTCGACCGGCATGTTGAAGTGGCAGCGACTCGGGTCCCAGATGGAGACCTCGTCCCCGACGGATACCCCGGCACTGCCGCACGACACGTCAAGCACCTCGGCTCGCACGCTGTCACACTCAACCGCCATTGCGCCGAGGACGGGGCCGGCGGCGAGGATCTGAAAACGGATGGTCCGCGCTCCTGCCCCGCCGGGGCGCGTCGGGGGCCGCCGATTGGCCACGCCGTGGCCCGAGATCCAGGAGAGCTGCCCCGCCTGTGCGGCCTTCACCATGCGGACCAGGCGGTTCACCTGGGCTACCAGGTGACCAAAGGTCCGGCCGCGGCCGGTCGGCTCTAACTCATCCTTGTGGGTCACGAGTAGAGATCCCCGAAGTCACCGGTCGGGAAGTTGTCGTAGGCTCCGCCGCCCACAACCTTCATGCTATCCCAGGCACCCCAGCTCGCACCGTCCGCCTTGTCGGCTCGCCAGAACTTGTTCCAGCCATTCTCACGGTAAGAGAATCGGTAGGTCAGATTCCAGCCGGCCGACGCCATGTCGGTATTGATCTTCCGATTCAGCACGGGCGGGTTGTAGAGCAGTGTCTTCGCCGGAAACGTCATCCCGAGCAGGTTGGCGGTGACAGTAGCGTGATTCACCTTTCCGATCAGGTCCTTCGCCGCCGCCGGGACGGCTGCCAGGCCGTATCGGGTCAACGTGTAGTCCATGCTCTGCATGGGCTTGCCGGGCGCCTCGTCCGGCTTGATGGCGGTCCCGTCGGCCCAGGTGAACTTCGTGTACTCGTTCGTCAGGAACTCGATCGCCGGCTCGAGCGATTCACTGTACAGGTCGCCGGCCCCCGTCTGCGCGATGTCGGGCACGGCGTAGTTGATCTGTAGGACAGCGTGCTCGTAGCCGGCCATCGTCCCACTGCCGGGGATCATCTCCCCTTCCGCCGGGGTGATCGAGCCGTTGCGCGCCCGCAGCGCCCCGCCCCCGTGGTGCTCGTAGACCACGCCCAGGCCGGTAAGAAACTGGGCCATGCAGGCGTACCGCTCACCCCACAGGCACAGCACGCGGCGAGTTGCGGACAGCCCATCGGTGAGGCTCCACGTTTCGATCGGCGAGCCGGGAAGTTCACAGTAGTCAACGGCCACTAGGGGCCTCCTATCGGCGTACTCATCGAAAGGCCGCCTTGCTGATTCTTCAGGTGCGTATTGGTCTGCTGCTGTTCCTTGACCATGAGGCCGCTGTTTGTCTCGATCTTTTCCGTTGCCTTCGCGGTTCGGTCCTCGGGGCTTCGGGATGCCGCCGCAGTCTGAATCCGCGAGAACATCTGCGCAGCACTCTCGATAGCAACTCGTGGCGCTTCGCGTTCCGCCTCCGGCTCCGGCTGGTCGCGGGTGCCCGGTCCAAGAGACCCGGAAAACGTCCCGCCCATACCCTGCCCGAGCCCCCAGGCTGCTTGGTTGAACTGGCCGGTACCGCCCTTGACGCCGCCGAGATTGTAGGCATCCATCTTCGGCAGTGCCTTGACGGCCGCAAGCGCCCGCTCGCGTTCGAGCATCTTCGCTTTCGCCGCCGACGTTCCCGCCACGTCGGTTGGCCACTGGAAGCCCGCTGCCGCCGTGGCCTCAGCTATGGGGGCCTTCAGGATCTCGGCGATGACGGACGCAATCTCCCCAAACTTCTCCTCCGGCACATAGCCACGCGGGACCAAGTCCTCCTCTCTATAACTGCCTTGAGCAACACCCCCGATCCCGAGAGAGATTGGACCCGGTGGCTTTACACCAGGACGCGGTACCTTCTCCCGCGCCGACGTACGGATTACATGGACCATATCGCGCAACTCGCGCGCCCGCTCCTTATCGCCCGCCTTGAATACCCTACCTGCTTCGCCAAGTAGTAGTTTTACGACGCGGTCCGGATCGTATCGCATCTTGCCGGCGGCCCCCGTGATCACCTCCTTGCCCCCGGCGCTCGGAACCGTCTCGCCGCCAATGTCATCCTGGAGCGACTCCTGGAACTTCTTCTTGTCCTCTTCACTCACGACCGGACGGACGGCGATCTCGACCGGCTCGCCGATCGCCTTGCGGAACTGCTCTTGCGCGGCGACCGCCGTGCTGCTGTCCCCCGCCGCGTCCCACGCGTCGCGGGCACCGGCCGTCACGCTGTCGAATGCCTTCTTGACTGCGTAGACACCCGTTGCCGCCACGGCCGCCCCCGCCGCCAGCATCGCCCAGCCCTTGGGGCCGGAGAACGCCATGAGGATCGCCTGCGAGGAAGCGACGGCCTGGTATGCCAGCACCAGCTCGCGGATCATGCGGATCAGCGGGGGGCCAAGCAGCAGAATGCCGACGATCGCCGCGCCCCACTTGACGAAGGAGACGACTGTCTCCGCGTCCAGGTCGGCCGACATGATCTTGATCGCCTTCGCCCAGCGGTTGACGGTGGGCAAAAACACCTTGCCGATGTCTTCGCCTACATCGCCCAGGACGGCCCGCATTTGTTCAAGGGCTCCTGTAGCCTTTGCCACCTCTTGGGAGGCCCCACCAACCTGTCCCTCAATCGCCCCCAAGATCATTCCCTGTGCTTCCATGATCTTGTTGGTCTCTACCAGGGCCTTAATCTGATCCTGCTGTTCCTCGGTGAAGGACACGCCAGTTTTTCGCAGTGCCGTCAGGCCGCGAATCGGGTCGTCTAGGGCCTTGCCCACTTGAACAATGGTTTGATTCAGCTCTCCCCCGAAGACGGTCGCCAGGTCCATGGACGCCTTGACCGCCCGCTTGAATTCATCCCCTTTGATTTGCCTGAACGTACCCAGCATCGCCATCGCTGCCAGCGTCGTCTCGTCGCCGTAGGTCGTGACTTCCTGGAGCCCCGAGGCCATCGCCTTGAGCTGGCTGAGTGTGTAGCCGGCGGCGCCGCCAGTAGCCTTGATCACCGCCGCCAGCTTCGCCTCCGCCGCGAGCTGCTCGTTGGCGGCCCTGATCGCGTAGGCCGCCGCGCCCGCGATCGCCCCGCCCATCATCGTCGCCCGCATGGCAAGCGTCTTGAAGTGCCCGCCAGCCGCCTTGAGGTGCGTGCCGATGTCTGCGGCGAAACCGCGGACCGTACCCTTGGCCTTGGCAAGCTGGGCTTGAAGCTGCTCCTGCTCGGCTGTCAGCCGGATTTTTACTTCCGATGGCATCGCCTGTGCGCCTCGTATTCGGCCGCCGTAGTAAACCGCTGATACTGCCGGCCCGTCTTAGGGTGAACGCCGCCGCCCCGGCGAAGATACATATTCTGCTGTTCGGGGGTCATGGCGGCGATCACCTGGGGGGACCAGCCGTAAGTCAAGCTCAAGTGTTGGTAGACGGCGTCCCGGTCGACGGGGACGGTTCGCTCGCTTCCGCCCCCGCTCGTGGATTTTTTCCCTGGAGCACCTTGAAAGCGTCCATTACCTTGCTGATCACCTCCCCATCGCGCTCCATTAGCTCGGCCAGTTGAGGGAGGCCGAATCCCGCGTGCTTGGGGCGTATCAACTGGATCACGAATCGAGCAATCCCATCGGGGGTGGACGTAAGCAGATCAGGCTCCATCATCCATGATACGCGGCTCGCGTGGTCGAACGCCTCGCCCATGATCTCCCGCCGGTCCTCGGCCGGCAGATCCCGGGCGGCTTCCCGCGCGATCCGCACAATGCGCCCGCGCAGCCAGTTGTCCAGCTCGGCCGTGCTCTCATCCGACAACGGCGAGAGCCGGTAGCCCTCGCCGGCCAGCGTCACGTCGATCGTCGCGGCCGTCGCCTGGGCGGCAGTAGTCACGGCGTCATCCTCCTTATGCAAACGGCCACCAGTTGTTGGTATCGGGGAGCACCAGCTTGCCCTCGGTGGCGGTACCCCCCACGTCATAGAACCCCGTGAATCCCCCGTTGAGCGTGCAACCGATCGGCTCGTCGTTCTCGGGGTCGACCAGGAGGTCCGACTGCTCGCCGAAGAGGATCGCGTTGAACTCCCAAAACAGAATGTCCGAGACAAACACCTTGACGAACTTCTCATCCTCCTCGCCGGGCAGGGCGCTAAGGTCGTCGCCGAAAACCTCGATCGACAGCTCCATGTCCCAGTTGCCGACAGTGCGATTGGTGTACCGGCCGGTCGTGCTGGTATTCCGCGCTTTATTGTCGGCGCTGAACCGGAGGCGAACCGACCGTACTTCGTCCAACGCCGCGTAGGCGGGTGCCCCGGCGCAGTCGGCGATCTGCACGATGCAGTCGATCGACGTCGGCGGATCGGGGACAGTCACATCGGCGACGACGGACGCATCGTCCTTCGCCAGTTGGCCGTTGCCGGAAAACTCGATCGTGTGCTGGATCAGGTCGCCGGCCTCCTGGCCGATCGCGATCTCGACCGAGTCGACCAGGCAGGCACCCTTGACGCCCTTGGCTCCATTGACGGAACCAGTGAAGTCGAATGCGTCGCGCACCATCTTGACCGGCTGATAGCCGGTGCACTCGGCCCGGCCGCTCCAATCGACGTTCCCCTTTCGGCGGCCGGGGCCGCGGTTCGTATTGGACGCTCGGTAGACTTTGTGATCCGCTCCAGTGCGAACCATCCAGTTGCGGACGGACCCAATCCCGTCGACGCAACCCAGTTCCCCTGTGATGACAGCCATCTCGCTACCTCCAAAAAAGAGGGGCCGTGCGAATCCAATCGCAGGCCCCCAACTGGGCAGCGAAGAGTTGGCTTCTCGCCGGGGATCAACCGGCTTCAGCCCCGCAGTTGCCGGCGATGGTCCGCGCCGGCCCCCTGTTACCGTTCAGTGTTTTTCAGGCTTCCTGACTCGCTCATCCAACTCGTCCTCTTCAAGCCTGCGGATGCGATCGCCCAACCCTTCGATCCGCCCGACTGCCTCCTCAAGTTTTTCGATTCGTTCGGACAACCGGGTAACGGCCTTGGCTATTAGCTCATTCATATCACCTAGCCGAATCGACAATCCGTCGCCGTAGGCAACCGCTAGCAGTTGCCCGACGGAATGGCTGAGTTGACTATCCATTACAAATACTCCACACGAGGTTTCCTCGGAACGTGTCAAGTCGGCCGTATGGCCGAGGTCTGCCAGTGCATGTGAATCTCGTAACCGTGAGAGCCGACCCAACCTCGAATCCCCTGGTTCTCCCCACCTACGACCGTTGTCGTCCGATCGGTCAGCACAGCCTTATGTACCAACGACGCTCCGCCGTAGGTCAACGCCTTGAGGGTGCTCGTCCAGAGTAACGCCCCTCGGTAAATCTCCCAGTTGATCGGATACAGTTGCTCGTTCAGGGCGGCCGACCCGGTGACGACGACGATCCGGTATCGTTCAACGTCGTGGCTTCCGCTACTCGTCGCGTGCGCGTGGGGGTCGCCGCCGGACGGGATGATCGTCACAAACGGCCGGTCTTCGGTCAGCGCGGCCAGTTGCTCGACGACGCCCCGCCGCCAGGCCAGGAACTTGCCACGGTTTGATACACGGACCAGGCCAGTGAAGCCGCGGTGAGATTCAAACATCTCCCACAGCTTCTTGTAGACCAGGCTGTATGGGTCAGTCGCCACGGTCAGTCTCCCGGATGACCTCGCGGACCATCACGTCGCCGTCTCGGGCCATCGTCTGCTGTAGGCTCTCCGGCGGATCGACGATGATCGGCCGGGCGGGCACGTTCCCCCGCCCCTCCTGGTGGACCTCCGCCAGTTCGGCGATCGACAACCCCGTCGCCCCTTTGTGCCCCGCCGGCCCGCCGTACCCGACCATGATGCCGAAGGGGACAATAGACTCGGTACGCCCCGCCACCGCCCCGGTCGCCGCGTTCAACACGGCGTACAGGTCGTCTGTGTCCCGGAGGATCGAATACTTACCCCCGCCCTTTGCCAGCTTTTTTTTGTGTGCTGCTTTCGCCGCGCCGTGCAGTCCCTTGATCTTTTTTGCCGATCCCTGCCGACGCGCTCGCTTGGTGGCGTCTTTCAGATCCGGCCACTCGCCGCCCCCGCCGCTCTTGCTGAGTCGATCGAACCGCTCCGACGCCCAGCCCCGGTAGCGCGCGGCCCACCGGTTGTACATCTTGCGGGCCGGCCCCTGGCCGTTCTGAAGACAGTGCTGGATGCGTTGGGTAAAACGCTCTAACGGTTTCAGGTTGACTAGAACTTTCATCAGTCGGTGTCCACTACCTGGGGGACTACACTGACGCCAACTTTTCGGGTCAGGGGCAGGCGTATCTCACCTGTTCGGATTCGTTTTATCGTCCTCTCAACGCGCGCCCGGTGACCCGTTAGTACGTCGATCGGCTTCCCCTCTTGATCGTATTCCGAGATCCCCCGGTTGTCGTACAACCAGATGCCCGCCATGCGGGCGCACAGGTCTTCCAACGTGGTAGACGTGCCGGCAAAGGGGATCGCGTAGATGCCGTCCCGCAGCGCGTCCTCCAGCTCGGCCCGCGCGACGACGATCGCGCGGGCGACCCGGGCTGCGCCCTTGACGGGGCTCTTGTCGTTGTCCAGGTCGGCCCACTTCTCGACGTTGCCGATCCCAAAAACGTCTTCGATATTCGATCGCGTGCAGCTCATTGTCACCTCTCGAAATTTCGAGTCCAAGCCTTGGGCCAGTCGCTCCACTCCAGCGTATAGGCCGCCGACTCGACCACCACCTCGTAGCTCGCCCCGTCAATCAGGTCCGTCGTCGGGGTCAGCCGGCCCCGGTACGTGCCGGCGCCTCTGTGGGTCAAGGCGACCCCATCGCATCCCGCCACCACTACCCCGTCGATGTCCTTCACCGTGCAGGTGAGCACGGCATCGGTAACCGCATCCCCCGTGTCCGCGTCGGTGAGCGTCGGGACCTCTACGTCAAACGAGTTGCCAACGGGTAGGTATGCTTCCATGATTCACGCTGGGTATATGTTTACCCCTGCCGTCTCGTGCGACGGCTCGACGACCGGAGTCGCCGTGTAGGACGGCTCGACGACCGGAGTCGCCGTGTAGGACGGCACGACTCCCAGCCTGCCCGAGAGGATCGTCCGCGACACAATGCCGCTCCCCCGCCAGACACCAGCGGCGAAGATGCCGGCAGCGTAGACGTCCGCTTCGTAGATGTCTTTCGTGCTGGCCATCGTCGTTAGTTGAATACCGTGTTCGTGATATTGCCGCTCGCGTCAACCGTGCAAACGATCGTGTGTACGGAATCCGCCCAGTCGGCGATCGTCTCCGTCCCCGTGCCGGCCCCACTGATATTGCCGGCTGCCTTAGCCCCGATCCGACGGAGGGCTTCGGCAAAGCTCACGCCGGCGACCAGGACATCCACGTTGAGCACATCGAGAACTTCGGCGTTGACTAGCTCTGCCATGGCAACAATCCGCCACGTCCCCACCGTCTTCGCTACACCGTTCTCATAGAATACACCGAAGTAAGTGCCCGCGGCCGCGAAATTGTAATCGAGGTAGTACATGCCATCGGAGACCTCCGTGAAGGTCTGCAAAGCGGACTTGACCAGCGCCGGGCTCCACAGATAGGCCGTGACCGTCAGACCTGTTGCAAAGCTCTCGGCCTTGTAGCTCAGGCGGTGGGTACCGATGCCGTTCAGGGTAGACACGTTATTCGGACCTCTTGAGGATCAGTAACCCTTGCACAGACTTGTCATTCCGGGCGACCTCCGTCCAGTCGCCAAGGTACTTGTCGATCCACGCCCTGTCCGCCGCCCGCTTGCTGTCGTGGCAAGCGATGAACGGCACGCGGCTGTTCGCCAGTATCCTGTACGACGGTTCCCTGTTCTCGCCACCGACCGGACCGTCGATCAGCCCGAGTTGACACCTCGCGTCGATCTCCGGCAGCCACAGACCGCTCCATTGCTGTACGTCCACTCGCCTGGTCACCCGGCGCTGCATCCGCTCGACGAAGATTGGCTCCGTCTCGTAGGTGAGAACATGAATGCCAAGGTCATCCATCAGCTCCGTGGATACACCGGGGCCAATCTCGACAACGTTTTCGATCTGCTCTCGAATGAGGAAGTCGCGTAACACCACCCAGTCGGTCGGATCGAGGGTGCCCGCGTTCCACTGGTAAGCCGGCCGGAGCGGCTTGGGGGCTTCGAGCACCGCTTGTCCCAGCGCCATCATGGCCTTACCGGTCGCCTCGTAGCCGAAGGCCGCTTCTGCCATGAGGCGAGTCTGTGCCCTGGAGGCCAATATCCCTCCATTCTGCACATCCTCCCAACACCGATTCACCTCCGCCGCGAAGGCGTCGGGATCTCTGGGATCGGCCGTGTAGGGCGTGTACTTGCAGCCCGTACCGGCAACGACAGGGCAGCCGGACGCCAGGGCCTCGCGGATCACCCGCGTGGCAATCCGGTGAGGCGTGACGAGGATGTCGGCCGCCCGATAGACGGTATCAATGAACGGGACAAGCGTGTTCGCTTCGCCGACCAGCCCGCTGTTGCGGAGGCGCGTCCCCAGTTGCGCTGAGAATCCCTTGGATGCTGGGGGCAAGCCGAAGAGGTGGAGCTTCGCCTCGCCGCAATACGCGGCCCGAAATCTCTCGGCCGCCAGGATCAGACAGAACGGCGTGATGTCCTCGCGCCACATGTCCGCGACGAGGAGGTTGGGCCGCCCGGTCCAATGGGATGACGAATACTTCGGTCCCGCGGGGCTGAATCGTGCCAAGTCCACGGGGCAGGGCACGTACTGGACACGTCGCTTTGGTATCACCAGGTTCCAAAACGGCAGGTGCTCTTCCCAAAACGTCACGTAGGCCGCGTAGTTCGGATCTACCTCATGGTTGGTGATGATTTGCATTACGGGAGTTTCCCCGTAGTGCTCTTGCATGACTGCATATTCAGGCCGCCCGTGTAGGGCCAAGATCGTGGGGATTCCCACCTGAATGAGCGGGTCTGGAATCGTGGAATGCCTGACAAGGATGTCAGCTTCCTTGAGCGCCCACTCGTGAGAAATAGTCGCTATGCCGTCGTCAAAGGAGCCCACCTTGCTGCACAGCGCACCGCCTGGCGTGACGGTGTAATCAACGAACTGCGCGTCGATACCCTGCATCCTCTCCGCGAGGATCAGGTCGCGCACAGTCCCGTACATGCCGGATTGATTCGGACTGAATACAGCAAAGTGGGCTATTTTCACGGGTACCTTTCTAGCTGATGACCGCCGGTGAAGCGACCAGGGCAACCGCCGAATCCACGGCGCTAATCGCGGTGCCGAGCGAGTCCACGTCGTTCCCGCAAACCTCGTACACCTTGGACATTTCGCCGGCGCCGTCCTTGTCCTGAATGACAACAGTCCACCGGCCCTCGGCATCGGGTGTAAACGCCCCGAGGTAGCGGCCAGCGGCCGGTCCGGACAGCATGTTGGCGGAGATTGCCATCTGGGATGTCAGTGCCGTGGTCTGGGCTGAATGGATCGTCCCAGCTTCATCGTAGACCGTTCCGACAGGGACAGCAGCGGCGAGGCAAGCAGCAGCCTGATAGACCAGATTGATTTGCTCGCCATTCTTGTGGGTTCCAGAAGCCATGAGAAGTTCCTTTTTGAGTGTTCAGGTAATGCTTGCTTTGACGTCCGCCTTGTCAATGATCTCCGTAGGCGAACCGCCTGGAACCTCGCGCCCGCATGTCCTTTTCACCTCTTTTTCAAGCTCGTCCAAACGCACCAGTATAGCTCGCAGCAATACGATGATTTCCCCGTTCTCGTCTTTTCGCTTTCGCCGTCGCATGGTCATCACGAGATCGCCGCCTCCTCCAGCGTGTCCGTGGCGTCGTCCCCTTCGATTTTCTGTACATCGGTCGGAATGTACCCGCCACTCGCCGCGTAGAGCGCATCCCAGGCGGTCGCGGTCATCACGTTCATTCGCACGACCGACATCGTATTCGTGCCGGAGTTCAGGCTGATCTCCAGACAGCCCAGCGTGTTGATATCGGTGGCGGTCAGAAGGAGAAGATAGAAACCCGTCTGTTTGTGCGTCAGCGTGGCCGAGCCGTCAAGTGCCGTTGGGTTGCCGCCGTTCTTGGATGCGAGGATCGTCGCGACCAACGCATCCGTCTTCGCTGCCCCGTCCGCGTCGAGGATCGGACCGACGACGATTGTCCGGGCAGTGTCTTTTCTGACGTTCACGTTCGCTCCTTATGCCGCACAGATTATTCGTCGTCGTCGATTGGCAGCCGCCGCCGCCGCCAGGAACACCTGCGGCTCGATCGGCCGGGCCATGCAACCGGGACTGCCGTCGAGGGAGGATTCGTAGAGGAGGCGGACTTGGGCGGCAATGAGGGCTTGGCCGTTCCATAGGGCGAAATCCCCAAGGTCCATCCCGGCATAGGCACGATCTGCCCACGACGAACCGATCTTTAAGCCCGCACTCGGGGTCATACTACCGTGGGTGATTGTCCCAGAAGCCTCTAACTCGCCATTCACGTATCCCGCCAGCGTTGTCCCCTGTTTCGTCCAGATAACGTAATCCCACACGCCGGCGCCGGACATTGGGATTTGGCTTTTTGTTGCATCGTTGTCGATCGGGTACGCATCTCCGTATATATTGTAATAGGCATTTTGGTAGCCCATGACACACGCAAATTCGTTCCCCCCTCCGAAATCACTTATGTACTCAGGTGTCGTCGTACTTGCCGGGCGGATCGAGAAGGCAATTGTCAGATCGCCCGGAATTACAGGTGTTCCGAATAGGAGTTGATCGTCGCTGCTGTTAAACCTATACGCCCGCCCCCGGTCCGTCACCACGTTCCGCTGCGGCGTCGTGCCGGCCCAGACGCCCGCTGGTTGGCCGTGGGGCGAGAGGTCGTGGGCGTGCAGATTGTCGTGGTTCACCTGCGCACTGGCGGGAAGCCAGAGCACGGGATCAGGCCCGCCCCAGCCTGGGTCGTACTCAAACTCCGATTCGCCCGGAGGGACGGATTCGCCGTACAAGTTCATGCGGCTGCCTGAAGGTCCGGGATAACGGGAGTCAGGGTGACGTGGATCTCATCTGCGTCGCCGTCGGCCACCATCGCCTTGTCGGTGTTGTTCACCACAATCAGGGAGCCGTAGCGGTAGGGTGCGACGAACCGTCGAATGCACGTTTTGATGTTGACGACTTGCGCCATGACGATGAGCGAACCGAGGGGCATCAGTTGGGGCAGGCCAGCGATGAGAAACGCTTCGTCCGCCCCGGAGGCGTTGCCGTTGTTGCCGACCCCGGCCGTAGCACTTGGCGACGGGTTCCAGTAGAAGTTGAACTGGCCGGCGGCTGCCGGTGTCGCGGTCGACTCCATGCACGCACCGAGAATCCATTCCCGGGGGAACGTAGCAGTACCACCCCCGAGGTCTGCCTTGACCGATTGCCAGGCCGCCGCGGCTGCAATGACCGACAGGTTCATTTGCACTTCGGTTGGCGTGCCGATAATGAGGCTGTTCGCGGCCGTTGCGGGCTGGGCGGGCGTCCCGTTGTGGAAGTCCGTACCATGGTCTGCAAACGATAGTTGCGTTCCGTAAACCTGAAGCACTTCTTGCGTTGCCATTACGTCCTCGCATTCTCAAGATGACCCGGGTAGACAATCGCCAAGCCTAGATGGTATTGCGGCCAGGTCGTTGTTCGCGTCTGCAAGGCGATCAGACTTTCCCGTGTCGTCGTCCCGGCTCCAAACATGCCGGCCAGTGCCGCACGGGTATTCGCACCGGATACCCTGATGACGCCCATGCCGAGGATCAGGCGGAGGTTCTCTTTCTGATTGGTAGTCAGGGCCGTACGTTCAGTCGGAACGATCGCCTCGAAAACGTCGCAAGCGTCAATCGTATCGACTTCGGCTTCGACGGTCTCTGCGTTGATCGCGTTGCAGATTTGCTGATCCGTCCACTCAGGATGAGCGGCCCGAAGTTCGGCGTCCTTGGTTTTCAGTTTTGCGTAGTCCACTCACTCATCCCCTGAAAATCCAATTCAGAACCGAGATGACAACGGCGCCGATCGCAGCGCCGATCGAAGCATTCGCCCGCTTGACCGGCGCCGCGACTCTCTTTACTTGCGACTCAACGACGGCGACCCGCCGCCGATGCCGATGGAGGTGGTCGTGTCGATGTACTCTGCAGCCGGGGGCTGTTGCTGGTTGCCTTCGTCAAGCCGACCATGTCAAGGTTCCAATTCGCTTACCCGACGATCCAATCCATGTAAGTCCGATCGGGTGTCGGCTACCTGTTGAATCAAGTCAGTCCACTTGTCCTCGATGTCCTTGCGCAGTCCGCCGACATCCCCCCGCAAATGCTCCAGGTCGTTCTCGCGGATACCGGCGACCGCTCTTTCTAAATGAACAAGACCGACCGTCAACCGGGAATAGCCGAGTCGTTGGTTATGCTCCACTTGATGGACGCGACCGGGCATCGAAAGCACGAGATAGCCGGTTCGCACTACCCAGACGACCGCCTGCCAGATTCCGTTCATGTCACCACTCCACCGTCGGTTCGCCGCCGCCAATGCCGAACTACACTGCTGTACTCAGGCTGGCTTCCCTGGCCGGTCCGCCAAATGGATCTTGGACGGCACTCAGGTAGGCGTACATCCCGTAACCGGTCACGATCGATCGACTCGCCAGCGTGCCATACCCGCCGTCACCCCAGTCACCCCACGAGTTGAGATACAGCACGCGAGAAGTCGACACGGCCTGGATTGCAAGGACCGCATGACCCCCGTAGCCGAAGTGGACGGGCCTCCCGAAGAGCAGAGCCGACCCCATCTGCTCCCAGTCATCGCACGACACCACCTTGCCGAGACGATGCTTCAGGGCATCGGCCATCACCTCGTCCGGCGGGTTCGCACGGAAGCCCTTGGACGCCGGCCAGAGTTCTTCGGTCGGCTCACCTTTCTCTTGAGCAAGCAGCACATTGTCGTACAGGGTCGATCCCCCATCACGCCCGTCACTCGACCAGTGGTACGTGAAGATCGGAGAGAGCTTGATCCGCTCCATCCCCGTGAAATGTCGGATGCACATCACGCCGCCAGCACACGAAGAACCGGCACAGGAACCATACCCATTCTGGTCGAGAATCATCCCTTCGTTGTACTGCCGCAGGTTGACCGGCTCGGTCCCCTCGATGTAGTCGGCCCATTTGCTGGTTGCTAGCGTAACGAAATCATCGCTGTCGATTGCCTTGGGGATCTTTCCGCGAGGCAGCGAAACCGGGCTGTCCTGGGGGAGCAACAAACCCTTCTTCTTCGGCTTGCCCGTGTAGTTGTCGAGCGGCGGATGCTCCAACATCTGACGCTCGACCATTTCCAGTTCAGACGACAACGCCGGACTGCACGTGTCGCGGATTGCGAACGGCTTGCTCCAGCTCCCGTCGAGCTCTCGGCCAACGTACTCACCCAGGAGGGTACGCCAGCGCTCACGGAGCCAGTCTTGTTTCTCCTGATAGGTCGGCATGTTTCTCTCGCTCATAGATTGGGACCAGCCGGCAGGAATCACCGGTACACTCGGTTCGATATCCGGTGGGCTGCCGCGGCTTGAACACAAGTACGCGAGCCGCTTTGCCGGCCGTGGGCCTTTCAGCAGCCGGCTTGTACTGCTCGATCAGCTTGACTGCCTCGTCAATCGTCTCCGGCAACTGCCCAGCCCAGCAATCATTTCCACTCTGGTCGAAAAGCATCAGGTACGGAAGCGGCTTGCCCTTGGCCTCGTCAATCCACGTCTGGAGGGTATCCGTTGCCGTATCGTCCCTCTCGGCCTTGCGAAGATGCCCCTTGCCGAACAGGTCTTGGACTCGCGGCGAGGTCATCACCTGTGCCCACCTGGCCCACTGCTCGGGGTCGTCGGTCGTGTCCGGCAGACCCTTGTAGATCAGCACGCCCCATAGTTCCGTCGGGGGCGGTGGAGGTGGCGGGGGCGGCACATCCCCGCCCACCACAAGCACGACGGCCCGGAACGTGTCGCCATTCCCATTGACCGAGTTGCGAAACGTCACGAGTCCCGCATGTAAACCAGCAGCAAGGCCGTTGGCATCCGGCCCGATCGTCACGACGACCTCGACCATCTTCCCGGCCGCCAGTGTTCCAGAAGCCGGACTGGCCGTCACCCACGTCTGGCTCGACTCGTTCGTCCAGGCCAAGTCGCCCGTCCCGATGTTGGCCAAAGCATACGTGATGCTCGACGGTGTAAACGGTCCACCCTGCTCGCCCGTCGCATTCAGAATGTCGGACGGCTCGACGGCCAGTACCGGCTCAACCGGTGGGGGGTTCGGGCCTTCGTCGGCACGGACGCGGTGCGTCAACTGCTTCTGCACCTCGTAGTTCCAGCCGACCACGAGCACGTAGTCACCGTTGGCCGGAGGCGTGAATTGGATATCGCACCTCGCATAAATCGTCGGCGAGACGACAATCTGAGGCGTCAGAACCACGGGCACATCGTCGACCAATTCGGGAGGCAGATCGAGGCTGATCTCAAGCGTCCCGAACCACTCCGTCGCGTCCTCGATCGTGCCGGTACTGTCCACGGGCGGAAGGCCGATCAGCCGCAGCGTCACCTCCTGGCCGACGACCGATTCCGACGGGCCGTCAATCCGTATATCGCCAGGCTCCGGCAGGATCACCTTGGACCCGGGCCCGGCCCCGGCCCACGCAACCGAGGCCGCCAACAGGCACAGGACTGCTACCAGTCGCTTCATATCGTCACCTTGTTAGTCTGGCACGAATCGCCACTGCTTGGCTGTCTCGTTCCATATTGCCGCCCCGTGGTCACCCTGCTTCGGCTTCGGCCGCAGCCGCGGAATGGACAGCCGACGGAACCCATCGCGAGACGTGTCGAGTTTCAGAAGGTACAAGTCGTGGTCCAGGTCGTCGAGACCCTTCTGGGTGCAGACCCAGACCACCCCGAAACATTTTTCAGCCACGCTGTTGGGCCTCCCGGAAGACCTCGCTGATTTCCTCATCCGACATCATCGAAGCCGTTTCGATCACCGAATCTGCCAGGGCATTCGCCGCACATCGACGCTGTCGACCAGAGAACGTTCTGCCGGCCGCCGTCAAACAAAAACGGTGCAGCATGAACATCTGAAACCTCGACGGTTCCACGCACGCCGTCTTCATCGCCTCTTCCTGGTCGAAGCACTCCTGAATGAGCGAGATGATGATCGCGATGATGCTCTCCCACGGGAACACCATCGCATGGACCAGCTTGACTCGATCCGAACACCGCATCGCAATCTTCTCCAACATGGTCATTTCCTTCGCGTTACAGGTACATCGCTTTGCGCACTCCGCGACAAACGGAGCACAATCCTTCGACACGACCAAACTCCCGGTCTCCGCAGGCTCCACACTTGCCGTATGATGCGAGCCACCGAATGCCTTTTGAAAAAGAGCCGCCGGACTGGCTCACTCGACGATTGCTCAGGCGGTGGACAACCCGCAATCCCCGTTTCAACTTGCTCCACACCCGACGGCTCATGGTTTTACGACCATCCAGACTAACAGCGAAATCAAGCAAAACACGACCGCCAGCGCAACCGCTCTGACGATTGATTCGTTATCATTTCCGCTCACGGCACCCTCAAAACTCCGGCCACCAACGCCAACCAAATGAGAGTCGCACCGATCACGTCAAGAGCCCACCAGAGGTATTCGGGATCGAGGTATTCGAAATCTCGGAGCTTCATTTCGCCGTCCCCCTGAATCGTGGACCACGCACCCGAGTCCCAGCCCACCTCCACCATGCTTCCCACGGGCTCATACGCCGCGCCCGCATCGCGCACCAGAACACCCAATGCACCTCCGAGCTCGGCCGCAGTTTGTCCACGCAAGCCACGTCGTGGATCACGCTGCCTTCCCTTCCCCGGCCAACGAACGGCGGTTGAATACGCCAGAGGAGCCGGGGGGAGGACATCCCATCGACGACGCGCCCGGTGGCGGCGCGCCAGATATGGCCGTTCGGATCGATGAACGCCACCGGCTTTGAAAGCCGCATGTCCCGCGCATTCGGCATCCAGTCGGCCTGGACGATGGGCAGCCACGGCTTTAGCGGCCGGAGCGTCATGGGATCGGCGAAGAAGCCGAAGGGGTGATCCTTGAGCAGCTTTGCAAATTGGGAATCTGCCATGCAGCCCCCCCCCTTTTTTTACCCACCGTAGTACGTGACGTTGATCTTGGCGCTCGCCCCTTCCTCGATGAATACGAGCGCTTCGAGGATGGCCCGGCCGACGAACCGCTTGGTCGCGAGGGCCTGGATTGCTTCGCCCACCGTGGCCGTAGGGGGGGTCCCGTCCATGCGGAAACGAACGTCCTTGTTGGCCGTCGGATCGGATTGGACGTCCGCGATCCACGCACCGGCAGGCACGGTCAACGTCTTCACCCCGCTCAGGCCGGTAAGCTGCTCGTAGCCCTTCGGGACGAGAGGGCCGTCGATTGTGAGTTCAGCCATGCTGAGTATTCCTTCCTAGCCGCCGTAGTAATGGACGTTTAGTTTGGCGCTCGCCCCTTCCTCGATGAACCGCAGCGCCTGGAGCAGGGCCCGGCCGATGAACCGTTGCGTCGTGGCCGATTGGATCGCCGCCCCTATGGCGGCCTCGGGGGCCGTACCGTCGGCGCGATACCGCACGTCGACGGCTGCCGTCGGGTCGGCCTGGATGTCGGCGATCCACGCACCGGCGGGCACGGTCAACCCTACCGACGCAACCAAGCTGGTGATCTGCTCATAGCCCAGCGGAACGAGGGGCGCCGGGAGCTTTATTTCCGCCATGTTCCTAGCTCCTCGTTAGCTGGAGGTTGTGCCGCGGATCAAGGACGTCGGCCGCAGGCAGAGATTGAGCGGATTCGACTGCGTCTCCATCTGGATTCCCTTGTCGAAGTCCATCATCCGCTGCTTGGCGTAGATCGGCAGCCCGATCGTGTTGACCGTCTCGACGTAGTTCGCCGGTGCGAAGTACGTGACGAACAGACCGGGCACACCCACCGGGAAGAATCGCGCTTCGGCCGCCGGGAAGAAAGTCACGCCGGAAACCGAGCCCCGGTACTCCTCGAAGATGATGTTCCCGAACTTGAAGCCGGTGCGGACGTCCGTCCGCAACAGCTCCCCCTGCTGGTACAACTCGTACGCCTTCTTGACCGCGTCGTGTTCGATGAACTTGTCGAACCACGTCGCACCGCAGAAAGCGTGGATGTACGTGTAGGGCGAGGCACCTAGCGCGGTTTCCATCGCGCGGATGACCTCGACGCACTTGTTGCGGACCTTCGTCGTCGAGCTGCCGAGATCGAAGTCGATCGACGTCGGGGTCGTTCCGAACTCGGCATGGAGATCGCAGACCACGTCCGCGCCGTCGGCATCGAGGATCACACCTTGCAGCGCGCCGATCCGGTGATACTCCAGTGTGGCCGCGTGGTCCCCCCGCATGGCCAAGAGACGATCGTTCACTACGGACATGATCGCTTCAGTCTGGTCCGTCGAGCCGAATGCGCGAACATTCTGCACATCATCGGCCATGATCGTGTCGGGGTACGGGATATGAGGGATCGCGATGGACCGCACCTTCCGCTTCGGCCTCGCACCGATCACCCCCGCCTCCCCGCGTCGCCGAGTCGGCAGAAGGGCCAGTAGACCTTCTCGCTCCTCGACCATCACGGACGTGGTAGTCACACCCCGGGTCTGGAACAACCCCATCTGATCGATTCGAGCCGGCTTGTACGGCTGCTTGTTGACCCAGTCGGTCAACGATTTTACCGTATAGGCGTCGCCGTTGAACACGTCGAGCACGGAGCCCATAACGCTACCTCCAAAAAAGGGGGCCGCACGTTCCTACGTGCAGCCCCCCAAAGGCAGCGACGTTTGGGGCGTCTGGCCGGTAATTACTCCGGCTTCTCGCCCTAGTTGACCGCCACGTAAGCGCGGCGGCCCCGGGTTCAGTCCTACGTTGTCTGCTTCGTGTACGTCGGCTCGGTCATCGTCTGGATGTCCAAGGCCGCCAGCGCGGCCAGCGCGTTCGCCTCCGTCCGCGCATTGAAATCGAGCTGGTTGTAATCGACGATCGCCGGACCGCGGATCAGGAACAACCCATTGGCGCCCTTGCCCACGGTGGTGCGGGCTTCCACTGCGGTGGGCGGCCCACCCGTGAGTAACGCAATGTCGGCCGACACAATCCGCTGCGGCTCGCCCGCATAGTTGGCACCGGAAAACGTGATCGTGATCGTGTCGTCCGGCAGCGGCGTGGCGATCAAGGAAACTGCCACGGCACTCACCCCAAGCACGGCGTTGATCGCCGCCAGGACAACCGAATCCGCCGCGTTGTAGGCGATGGTCCCCGTGGTAACCTCGACGCCCGTGTAATGAAGGAACGTCAGGGTAAACGTCCCCCCCGTGGGTGTCCCAGCCATCACGACCGTTTGAACTTCGTCGACCGCCGTGATCGTCTCCAGGCAAACCGAATCGGCAAGTCCGCCGGAGGAGTGCCCTGCCGTGGTCCGGGACTCCACTGCGGTGGGAGCACCACCGGTGAGCAGGCTGATGTCCGAAACGATCATCGGGTAGCCTAGTCCGGCGAAGCCGGTACCGGAGTAGGTGAACGTGATCGTCTGGTCGGGGAGAGTTGTACCCGTGGCGACGATGCCGGTAGCAACCCCAGTCGCAACATCCAGGGCCGTCGAAATCGTGGCCGCGCTGGCGCTATGCGCGAGGGCCGTCGTCGGCACCATCACCCCGTCGGTATTTTGAACCCAGAGGACGAACGTGCCACCGGTGGGTGCCCCACCGAACACGATCGACTGCACCTCGTTCACGGCCGCCGTAAGCTTGACCTTCTCGGTCCCACTGAACTCGCACACGTCACCCGGCGAAAGCGATTGCGCGGTAGCGATCGGCTTGGCCGATCGGCAAAGGGCCGGGTTCACCTCGTACTTGAGGATGTCCCCCAGCCGCTTGAGTTCTGACAAAACCGTTGTCATCGAAACGTCTCCCTAGTACTAAGAGCCCAGTTGCTGCTTACTGCGCTCGATTTGTTTGTCGATCAGCTTCTGTGTTTCGCCGGCGTCCCCCCGCGAAAGCCGCAAGGTCTGGGGCCCCGACTTCTCGCCCAGCTCGACCGGGTCGTTCTCGGCCAGCGCGTTGACCAGGGCGTCGAAGTTGTCGCCGCCGCGGGACAAGGACAGGGCGAGCGGCTCCGCATCGACGTACTGGGCTGCGAGCTTGTCGCGGACGGCCGGGGTGATCCTCGCCGCCTCGACCAGCGCGTCCAGCTTCATCCGCCGGTTCTCGGACGCCAGGGACAGGAGCGTCGGATCGACCACCGGGGGGTCGGCAGTCGCAGGCGCCGGATCGGGCTTCTTCTTGCCCACCTCGGCCACCTGCTTCTTCAAGTCGCCGACGTGCGCCAGGAGCAGTTCAGGGGCGGTCTCCTCGGTCAGCTCGGCCTTGAGCTCGAGGTCGGTCCCCAGTTTCTTCCAATCGAAGGCCATGGTGGATGGCTCCTGTGTCAACGTGTAGGCCGCTGCCAACGATTCCCATTTCTTGAGACCGGGGATCACTGGAACCGGCGTGATGGCGATATGACGAATGGGGTGCTTGTAGACGTTGCCGCGGGCGTCGGTGAACTCGGGCGGAACGAACAGGCTCACGTCGTTCGACTCGGCGATCCGTGGGGCGTCGTCGCCGATAAGACTGAAGATACCCACCAGGGCATCACCATCGACGAGTAACTCGTCAACGTTCCCCAGCGTCTTCTCGGGGTTGTCCTCGTTCTCGTGCTTCAGCGGGACGGTCACACCCACGCCGTTCTCACGCATCCGGGCGAACGTCGCAGCCCAGTGGGCCAGAGTCTTGGGCGTCACGGAAAACTTCTGACCCGTGTCCGGGTGGACGTAATCGCCGATGCGAATCACTTCCTTGCGGTAGCGGTGAATCGGGGTACCACCCAACCTGATGGGCTTGCTGTCGAGCGACACAAAACTCGTCGTCCCCGGGGCGTACAGGATGAGCGGCTTGGTGTGCGAAGCGGGCTTTGTGGGCTTCAACATCCACTGCAAGAGCACGTCCCCCAGATCCCTGGCAAACTTCCCTGCCCCGCCCTTCCGGCGCATTTCCTTCAGCGCCCCGTTGGCCGCCTCGATCGACCGCTCTTCGGCCTCCTCTCGGGGATTGCCTTTCAACTCGGCCCGCAGCGCGCGGTTGGCGACGCGCACCCACATCCGGGCCTCGCCATCCGAGCGAATGCGGGGGTTCTTCTGCCGGGCGTCTTTCACGGTCCAGGGCATTAGAGCACACTCCCCGTCAACACGCCAAACCGGAACTCGGAGTTCTCGGCCACGCCGTTGGAATACCGAACCTTCGCCGCCGCGTTGCCGGTGATCGGCCGCGTGTACGGCCAGGTGTCGACCCACGGTAGCAGCTCGTTGGCCGGTAGCTCCTGGGCCCAGAGCGAGGCGTCGGCAACGTCGAGAAACTCGAAGTGTCCGCGCTTTTTCATCCAGAGAGCTAGCTCCACCATATCGTCACCGTCGAATGACACGGGCTTCTCGATCCGCTCATCCGCCAGCACGGCCGTGTCCTGGGCCGGCATCACGTCGCCGCCGCTATCATTGGCCAGCGTGTCGGTGAACGTGACGACCAGCTCGTCAACGACCGTCACCAGGGACCAGTAGCGGACGCCCGCCGCCCAGTAGATGTCGATCAGGTCGTCGACCAGGAGGCCGTGGGCAGAGGTGAACGTGATCACGCCGCTGTCGTCTCCGCCCCGCGTGGTCAGGGAGCCGGCGACGGCAGCCGGGATCGTCCACGGCCCGTAGCCCTCGCCGGAGTCGTAAGCCCGGGTGATCTTCGAGCCGGATATCGACAGCCCCGCGATGGTCACCGCAAGATCGAGCACGCCGTTCATATCGTTCACTCCCCAAAAAGGAAACCCGCACCGACACCCCGAGCCCTGTTCAAAAGAGGCTCGGGACGCGGGCGCGGGTTCTTCCTCGTCAGCCGTTGTCCCTAGTCGACGTTATTACTGTTCTCGTCTACGCCATCGGTTCCCTCGCTGTGCCGTTCGACCTGCTTCGCCAAGCCGTCTCGATACCGTATGCCAACCCGTACCCATCCCCATGTGTGATCGTCGGCGGCTCTCGCGGCCAGCTCGTCCAGCCGCTGGTGGGCCAGGGCCAGTACGGTAGCGTTCCGTCCGGAATTGTAAGGCTGCTGATCGTCCATGTCAACTGGATTCCTGAACCCCCTTGGCACACGACAACGCCCAATTGTACTGCCGGATCATTCGGCGGAGCCGTTCGGATAACGCCCGCCGGGGCACCTTGCCCCCTGTAATTGGCAGCCACCAGAGCCAGAAGTCTCCGTCTTCGTGCCAGTGCGTACCCCATGCCGGCTCCAGCCACGAGGCCACAGGCTCGACAATCTCCCGAGGGAAACCGAAGTGGTAGCGGTAGGCCCCGCGCGTGTGACGGCTTCGGTATAGCCGCAAGGGCAACCCCCTGGGCAGCAGCCCATCCACCTGCTTGACCATCTCCAGGTCCGGGAACATGGCTCACCCTGTCAAAACGGGACGGCCGAAACGTCCTCGATTGCATCAAGTGCAAGGACAGCGCCGCGCGTCTGCTGGCTCGTGTAGACCAGCTCGACGCCGTCCCTCACCAGGTCGATCTTTTGCGGCTGCACCACGCGGGGCTTGCTCAATAGGTCCCACAGGTTTGCCGTTAGATCACCAGAAAAGCCGTCTGGATCACCCAGCTCTAACTCCGGGTGTTGCCTCGCCAGTTCGGGAGCCCATACGTCGAGCTGCCCGACCCGCGCCCCTGTTTTCCCGCCGATAGCCTGGCCGGACGAATAGTCGAATCCCTCATTCTCCAGCCTGCGGACAGTTGACGAGGGCAACCCGGTCAGCTTGTGGGCCGCCGCCTTCGCCGTCTGAATCTCTCGGACAACCGCGGCCCTTTCTATGTACAGATAATCCACGGCCTCCGACAGGTGCCCCGGATCGACGCCCCACTCTGCGGCCTCCGCATGGATCGCTTGCCCGAGGCCGGACCGGGTACTGACCTCCGGGGCAACCGGGACGGGCTGCTTGGCGGGCTTCGGCTTTGCTCCTATGCGGGGCCCCACCCCTGGCCGCAGACTCGCCCCGTCGCCCCCCAGTACCTTCCCCGGATGGTAGTCGAAACCCTTGTCCGGCCGAAGGCCGGCCTCCGGCCGGACCGCCTCCCGTGGCTCGTAGATCGGGATCGGGACGCACCGGCAAGCCCACCCGTTTGGTGGCCAGAACGTGTCCCACTCGGGCGAGTCCTTTGGCAGCGTCATGCCCTCCAATCCCACATGGGAATCCCGTACCCGATCGTCACCGACGGTCACGTACTTGTACCCCCACAGGATCTCGTCGATGTCCGGGTCGCACATCGAGTCGTAGAGACCCGCTGAGTACGCCGTCTGCGTCTGCGTGCGAAAGATCGCCTCGAGCTGGAAGCTGCTGCGGGGGGTGAGCCCCAGGCTGGTGAACGCCTCGCCCAGCGCGGCCCGCCCCTCGCGGACGTGCATCCCTCGCTGGGTGATCTCCAGCATCGTCTCCTGTAGCTTGTGCTCGACCGCGTCGGACGCCTTCGTGAGCATTTGCACCGCCGCCATCTCGTGACGGTTGCCCAACTCGACAAGCTGCTCATGGGGAATCGCCATCCGGCGGGTCAGTACGCCGATCGCCTGCTCGTAGCCCAGGCTCAGCGAAGCAAGCTGCCGGCCCCGCTGAAGCCCGGTGAGCTGGGCCATCGTCATGGCGTCACGAAGCTGGGGAACGATCTTGAGCAAGTGCTGCTGGGGCAGGTGGATCAGTCGGGGGTCACGCCGCCGGTAGGCTGCCAGTACCGCCCGCATCAGCCGGGCACCGGTCACCGTCGCCGCCGCCACACCCCAGCGCACGGCCCGACCGTTGTCCCGGCCCATTGCGCGGGCGAGGCGTCGTTCACGAGGGGTTACGAGGGGCATCGATCACAGCCCCCTGAAACCTTGATCCATAATTCCGAACGAACACGCCAGACGCGGAGGCCGTTCGCCCTGCACTCCCTACGTAGACGCGGAGTATCAGGAAGACCCAATTCCTGAAAATACCGCGGCCAAGCGTCCTTCGGATAACGCACAATTCGTCCCCCAAATCCGCGATTCTCTCCATACCGTGCCACGACAAAACCCAAGGCCACGCCACCGGTTTCTGAATCTCCGCGCATCATCCCATCCCCCTCGTCAACGCCCCCTCGAATTGCTCCGGCTCCAATCCCTCCGCCGGCTCCTCCGCCTTCGGCAGGCGTACCGCCCCCGGCTCCTCGATCTCGTCTTCCGGCCGGCTCGGCACCTGTACCCGGTCGCGGAGCGCGTCTACGTCGATCCGCCCGTACTCCTCGATCCCGCCGGCCGGTTGCGACACGATCGCCGTGTAGAGCAACCGCAGGTAGCCCAGCGCCTCGTCTTCCAGCGGCGAGGCCACCAGACGAACTTTGCCCCGGGCCGCCTCGCCGAAGTTGAGCAGCAGCAGCGCGTCGACCACGTAGTGGGTGACGTACTGAGTGTATTGCCGATCCAGCTTCTCCATGATCGCCAGCGTCCAGTTGGCGTGGGCGACCGCCTCGGCCTTCGTCCCGAACTGACCTTCGGTCAACGCCCGCTCAGGGAAGAACATGCCGCGTAGCTTCAGGCTGTCAAGGTACTTGAGCCGGGCGATAAAGCTGTACTGCTTTGGGCTCGTGTCGCCAATCGTGTTGAAAGACCAGCATTGCCACTCCTGGATCTCACCCTCGCCGGTATCGACATGCACCGTAGGCACGCACAGCCCGCCGCTGGTCTGAAGCGTCTTTAGGAGCGTCTGTGCGAGAACAGCGTTCGACGTCTCGACTCCGTCAACCATGGAGCTCCCCGGCGGGTACTTGACCACCATGCGGATTCCCGCCTGCTTCGCATCGTAGCGGGCCGCCACCTTGTTTGCTTCATTCCACTGATTGTAGATGCCCCGAATCGTCTCCAGTTGGGCCTCGCCGTACCAGTTGGTGCCCTCGGCATGGTGAGACATGAGCAGGGACTTCTCGGAACCGAGAACGAGGGAGTCCCGCGACTGCTCGAAACCGGCGAACGCCCCGGTGTCCTTCACGACGAGGATCGTGGTCAAGTCGTGAAGCAGCGGCTTCAGCTTCGCCAGGTGGACGCGATTACCGTCGAGCTCGTAGACCTTCTCCCAGCCCTGCCAGCCGAAGTCAATCGACCCGTACAGCGCCCGCTCGATCACGGCATCACGCAACGGCAGCACGTCGCCCTTGATCAGGTCAAGCCACTCGTCAGGCGGCTCTTCCCCCTCGGCCGGCTCGACGGACCACCCGCCGGTCAGGAGCACCGCCGCCAGGACCTCGCGGGCCAGGGACACTGTCGGGTCCCGGCGGATCGTTCGGTAGGCCGCGTACGTCGCCGGACGGGTTGTCTGCAAGTAGACCGTGCCGGGAGCGCCGCCGGTCGGCCAAGTGGTGTAGGCAACGGCCGTCTGGGGACCGGTCTGTTCGCCGAGGTCGGGTTTATCGGTCATCCAATCACCACCACGTTTCTCCGATCAGCTTCCGGCAACCGGATGCCGATCGGCCAGAGCCTGTGAATTATGTAGCCGAGCGCGTCGGTGTTCGACACAAGCACGCCGTTGGCAAAGAACTCATGCGCGCCGACAACCTGGAGGCTATACGTCGGCTTTCTTTTTTTGCCAGCCTGCACGCGCGTTACACGCACGGGAGCAATACCGCTTTTTGGCGTATTTGTTGACACTAAATTCCGCACCACACAATTCACACGTACGGACTTCGTTGTCGACTCCCGATGCTCTCCGCGCTGCTGCCTTGCAGCGTCGTGAACAATACCTGTCCCCCTTCTTGTCGAGCAGGACCCGATATTGCTTTCCGCAGCATTTACAGGTCTTATAAAGGACTCGCCGTCGTAGCTTCCTGATAAGATTTCTAGCATGATTCCGATGCCATTCGCGGCCAGCTTCTGACCGATGCCACTCGGCCGCAAGGGGAGACGCTCTCCTGAGTATTGCTCTTCGTTTTGTTTTGAGTTCCGGGCTAGCCTTCTGTCTGGAGAGATGCTCGGACTTTTCGAGGCACTCAAGGTTACCGATTGAATTGTTGGCCGTGTTCCCGTCCTTATGATGGATGTGGCAACCATCAGGGATTGGGCCAAAGTGGTCAATCCAAACCTGCCGATGGAGCCGGCGTTCATGCTTCCCGGTACCGCGTGTGAAATATCTCCGTTGTGTCGAAGATTTCGCATCCGGATACCGCCGATACGCAACGCCTTTGTAGACAATGATCTCGACCTGCATAGCACATTCTCCCCAATCGGGTGTAACGGATATAGTGAGCTATGCAATTCTACCGCGGACAGCGGGACAAATCCAGTCCCCTTCACCCAAACTGGGTGATCTTCAGTTCCATGCAGGGCGATCCCCGCATCGGTTTCCAGCTCCCAAATTTCAGCATCCCGCATCGTCAGGCCGGACCAAACTACTTGACGCAACCCACTCCGAGTCCAAACCTTCTGGCCTGCATAGATTTCCTCAATCGGCACTGGACCATCTTCTGTTGCCACAAGGGTCCCTGCCACTAAGCACATGTGGCCGATGTCCCCCGAGTCGGCCGGAGTGCTGGTCCCCACCCGGTAGTATCGGGTCTCCAGGTCGGAGATCAGGTGCGTGCACTTCGGATCAACGAACAGCCGGCGGGCACCCGACGCGCTGCACAGCATGGCGTTGGTCGCGGCAAACCGATCGGCGATCGCGGGGTTGGCCCGGGGGTAGTGAACCGACCGGCCGGCCCGCTGGAACCGCTCGTCATTGAGAATCTGCCGGTAGTCTGATAAAGACGCCCGCGTGTTGCGACTGGCCGACGACGCATCGCCATAGAACTCCCAGCCGCCCCGGTGATCCGCATACCGCCCGTGCAGCACGTCCAGCGTCCGGCGAGTCGTCGTACCCTCGAGCCATATCTCATCGAATACCTCCAGCCGGTCACCCCGCCGGTGGCCAAGCACCCAGGCCATCGGGGACACATTGAAGTCGGAACCGACGATGATCGGCAGAGCGGAATCGTAGAAGCAGGGCCGCACGTTATAGTCAAACTCGAACTCGCTGAAGATGCAACCTTCAAGCTGGGTGAACCGACCTTCGTATCGCCGCTGGAACAGCAGCGCGGGCAACGTCCTGCGCGCCCGCTCGTACTCCTCACGCGGGTACGACGGGTTGTCGATCGACCGCCACGTCCGCACGAAGTAGTCAGGATCGCCTTTCGTGAACCGGTCGAGGAATTGCTTCTTGAGCCAGTTGACGGCGTATGGCGTGGTGGTAATAAGCGCCCGGCCCATCTTGTAACCGAGGCGGGCCTGAACCACGGTCCAGATGTGCTGGACCATCTGCCCAGCCTCGTCGAGCCAGATCCCACGGTACTGGCCGCCCTCGACCGTGTCCGGGTTGTCGGCCGAAAGGAAGACTATCTCGTGCCCCTCGATCGAATAGGTCCGGCTGGCGGCAGCCCAGTTCCCGCCGAACCGGTCGAACATCCGCAGGAACGTCCGCAGCGTCTCCCGCTGGAGCACCCCGTACGTCGGAGCCAGTACCATCCAACGGTCGGCCGGATACCGCTGCATCTCAGTGAGCAGCCACAGGGGGCCCATGGCCGTCTTCCCGCCACCGGTCCCGGCGATCGCCGCCAGGAAGCGGGCGCGGCTGCACAGCACGGCCGCTTGTCCGACGTGCGGACGGAAGGACACCATGTCGTCGTCCGTAACAGTATGCCAGCTCAAGGCGACTCACCACCCGTTAGGGGGTCCACCCCTATATAAGGGGCTTCAGAATCCGATTTTTCAGCGCTAGGCCCCGTATGTGGTGCCCAGCTTAACAAACTGGTGTCTTGGCCCTATCGTTCCACCTCTTGACCGCTCTCCTCCCACTTGATCGGCAGCGCGAACGGTCCGGCCGAGAGCCGGCGCAACAGGGCGTCGGCGCACTCGACGGCCCGATCGGCGAAGGCCCCCGGGTCCTTGTGCTCCTCTTCGACCGCCAGTCGCGTCATGATCCCGACCGCGATCGTGATCCGCAGCCCTTGCATCTGGGCTGCCATCGCCCGATCGGGCGGCACGGCCCCCTGGGGCAGGAGGATGCCGCTAGCGTTGGGTTGTCCAGCCATTAGGCTTGCCTTTCCCGCTGCATACAGCAGCGTTTGAACTTCTGACCACTTCCGCACGGGCATGGGTCGTTTCGACCGACCCGCGGCGCCCGCCGCGGGACGAAGTGGGCAGGCTGGTAGGGCACCTTACGATCCGTCGCCGTCGCCATTTCCGTTTCCCCCCGGCTCCTTATTGGCCTCCGGCATGATGATCTGGACGCCCTTGATCAGGTTGCCTTCGTGCTGGATGGCCGCCCGGTCCTTGAACTTCTCGGGACGATAGCCCTTGAGCATGAAAATCAACAGCACGTCGCTGTACTCATGTTCGACGTAGGGGACCATGATCTCCTCGCCCTTATCGTCGAGTCGCGGCTTCTCATCCTTCCCGATCAGGGGCACCGTGATCATGGTCCCCTGATGGAACTTGAGCCGCTGGACCCCCGAGGTCGCCCGGCGAATCGCCTCGGCTTCCAGATAGTCGGCGCCCGCCTCCCGGGCCTCCTCAAGCGCCTCGCGGTACTGGTCGGCCGCCTCCCCCTCCTCTTTCGTCCAGTGCCAAGCTGTTGTCCGGTCGATACCGGCCGCCTCCGCCGCATGGGTCTGGGTACCCGCAAGGGACAGCGCCTTGAGGTAGGCACGCTTTTTTGGATGTTGAATATGATTGAAGTCAGGCACTGGTCAGCCTCCGTCGGCATTATACACGCGCAACCGCTGTTCTTTCAGGATTTTTTCACGCTCCCGGATGTACCGAGCCTGCTCAGCGGCCCCCAAGTCCAGGTCCGTCGACCGGTCGACCGGGTCAGGTAGCCCCATACCCCGGTCCCCCATCTTCTTGGCCAGCGCATCGCGGGCCTCGATTTCGACTCGGGTAGCGGGCGGGAGCGTTTTCGGACGATACTTTCCCAGGACGATCCGCCCAACCGACCCGAGGCCGATCCGGGTACGTTCGGCGATGTCACGATAGGTACAACCCCCGCGGTGCATCCGCTTGACCGTCGCGACTATCGTGCGCGTGATTTTCATTGTGAGTCTTCTGCGGCTTTGGCTGCCCTCATCAAGCTAGCAGCATCTTGGGCTAATCGCCGTCGTTTGTACTCATCGGCTTTCCGTATCAAGACCTCTCCCGCTTCCCGACACCCACGTTCCAGGCCCCTCAGAATGTCATTGTCCATCCTTCATCCCTCCCGCCGCGTCTGCGGCTTCGCGTAACACCCCCATAATGATCTCCATCGCCTCGTCGACCGACTCGACGACGCCCGTAACCGCGCCCGCTGCCCCCCATTCCCGCAGCCGCAGACGCTGGAGCGGCGTCGGCTTCTTTCCCGGTCGCTTAGCCTCCAGCCATATTGAGCGGCCCGCCGCCGTGATATGCAGGTCGGGGGTGCCCGCCTCGACGTACCTGGACCCATGGAGCTTGACCGCCTTGACGGGGTGACCGAGTCGACGGAGGGTCTTCACCCGGTCAAGGACGGTGCGAATGATCGTGGATTCCTTCATGGCTTGTCCCTCAACTCCTCCGGCAACGATCCTTCAGGAATCTTCTGCATCTCCGCAAACCGTAGCGCATGATCCCGGCACAGTGCCCAGCCGCGGTAGCCCCGCCGATTGCCTTCCGGCGGGATACCCCCACCGACGATGTACTCGGCGCGGGACCCGCACCGCGCTCGCTCACAGTCGAGCCGATCGCCGAAGTCCAAATCAGACAACGGGTCGATCTCGCGGACGTACGGGGCAATATATTTCACCTGCATCACCCTATCCTCCATCCTTTGTTCTAGGTTTATCAAACCGGACGTACTCGACCGGCTGTCCCATGACGATACTAGCCTGCTCGGCTTCCCGGGCCCTCTTTTCCTCGGCCCAGATATAGCCAATCAGGGAGTCGTCAACGACCCGCCAGACTTCCCATAAGTGACTGTGTTTTGACATAGTCATTCCATCCTCCATCGAAAACCAGTACCCTGTTCTTTCACGATCAGCAGTCGGTTGCGCGCCCGCGTGGTAGCGACGTACTTGACCCGTTGCTCTTCGTCTCGCCCCGCGTCCGAGCGAGCTGATAGCGCGCACGGGCGGCTGATCGAGGTCAAGATCGCCACGTTGTCGGCCTGAGCCCCTTTCGCGCTGTGTACCGTGCCGACGCGGACCCGGGGCTCTCGCACAAGGTCCTCGCCCCAGCGGGCTCGTGCCGCAATCCAGTGATCGGAGCCGGGTATCCAGTGGGTCCACTGCCCCGAGCAGACCACCTCGAGGAATAGCGCCGTCGCCCCCATAGCGTGCAGGTCGCCGGGCAGCTCGAACGGGTAGACCTCGGCGGCACCCTCCATGCTGCTGAAGTGGCTCTTGGTTCCGCGCTCGAAGTAGGGGGCGGTCGGGATCTGCTGTTTAAGGATCTGCTGCCACTGCCAGCCGTCGACCGGGCCACCGTGCTGGATCGACAGTAGCGCTTCGATCGCCGCTACCTGGACGCCCCCGCCGCCCCGCTTATGCCCCCGAGTCGGCGTCCATGGGATCGCCGCAGTATCCAGCAGGCGCCCGATCCGCCGGGCGTGCCAGTTGGTACGAGCCAGGATCAGCCACTCGTCGCG
>Ga0307928_10000104_pt1 | contig 50093 bp, 70 predicted proteins | sample AceLakmetagen232_FD_201815 | JGI IMG/M metagenome (GOLD analysis project Ga0307928, IMG submission 201815) | Saline water microbial communities from Ace Lake, Antarctica - #232 | ecosystem: Environmental > Aquatic > Non-marine Saline and Alkaline > Saline | place: Antarctica: Ace Lake...
GCCATCCTCGGCTGGAAGTCTGCTCCGTGTGGCAGTGCTTCTTCTTCTACAGGGCCAGCTATGCAAATCCAATATTCTTTCATGAGGCCTCCTCTATTACTGCTATGGTAGATGTTCTCTCGTTGTTTGTCATTGTGGGGCCTCGTTCAAGATGGGAGCGGCTGCTGGGCAACCGCCCGACCTGTCTGACTGAACCTGCGGGGTTCTTCATCATCAGTCAGGAACCTTTACAGCCGCTCCATTCCTATACGTCACAACAATCTGACGAGTTGCCGCAGATATAGACTCTCTGAGCAAGCGATCAAACTCAGGCAATGGCATCTTGCTCGGCTTGATCACGAAGCCATGCCCCGGCTCTTCCCCGTCAATGCAAACCGAGAGAACGCCTTCCCCAGATACAGAGATATCCTCACTAAGCATTGGCTCTTCTGTCGATGTCCGCTCTGTCGTAAAGCTGCCGATAAGTGATATGTCAACTTTCATCCTTGCCTCCCTCGTGCTGTATTATACTGTGCGGCCCATCCGTTTGTCAAGTCGGTTCAATATTGTTCGCGAGAGTAACGGATAGCTTTACTCTGGCGCGGAAAATCAAACTGCTAATGCGTAACATTTGACTCTTTATCAAATCCGCGAAAGCAGGCTCAAGCGCCCTGTCTGTCTACTCTTGCGTCATATAGCACCCTGTAGTTAATGCGTCATTTGTTACCGTTTAGTGGCCGTATCTCCCGATAGGCGCGTCTGACATTAGTTGCATATTCAGGATTGCATCTGGACAAGGCATCTGAGTCCATGCCGGTGGTGGCTCGTCCCATAGGTGCTCATTGATGATCCTGCCAGAGCCTCTTCCAAACTTCTCGCCAGTTGCCTTATGCGTCCATGTCAATCTGGCCTTGGACATCTCTAGCTCAAGTTGCGCCCAGTCCTCTGTAAGTGACCCTCCTAGCCACGGCGGAAGTTTCTCTAGTATCTCGCCATCCTCTTCTAGTAGGTAACAGTCGTGCATCGGGCTATATGTTAGCGTTCTCATTCTTACTCCTTCGCTTGCCTGTTGCTATCCCATCCACTATACTGTAGCTAGCAAACCCGCCGGGCCTCTGTTGTTTCTGACACGCTATCTCTCGGCGGGTCTTTTATTTCCGCTCCATGGCAGAACTACAACGCTTTTGTTATTCTTCTGCCGTATCAACAATCTCAGCGGATATAAAACGGCCATCTTCTTCCTCTTCAGTATCTTCATCTGCGGCGATATCGCTTGCCTCGTCTAGCGTGTCTGCAAATAGCTCGTAGCTGTTGTCTTCTCCCATCCCGTCAAAGACGTGGCACACTATTGTATATCGCTTGGACTTCAGCGCAAGGAATCGCGCCTCAAGCCTGGCAACCACACCTGGAACGTGTATCACTACTGCTCCATCAAGGAAGTCGTGAAGGTTTTCTATGCACTCGTCAATTGCTTTATTCCTCTCTGTCATTCTAGCTCCTCTACTTTCCCTCGTACTACAAGATCGTCTATGTAGTTCAGCAAATCCCATTGAGCCTCGCGGCGTATCTTTCGCAGTTTCTCGTCAACAGGGACACATGTAATAATGTTGATTGAGTCTTCCTCAAGCCTGTTGCGTAATTGTCCCGTTAGCTCTGTCAGTGTCATTCTTCCTCCATGGCATCAACAGCGCAGTAGCAGATTAAATCTGGAGAAACTCGTAACGTGTCGATGTCATTCCATCCGCCGAAACAAGCACCGCTCTCTCTGAACAAGTTGATTTCAAAACGATGGACAAGATCATAGTTTTCCCTCTCAACAAGTTCATCCAGCACCAACGCACTAGCGTTGCGATCTGTAACGAAGTCCCTACAGTGACGCCAATGAACTACTGTTGCGTTCTTGTAATCTGGAAACTCTGCGTATTTCGCGAGGGAATCAGCGGCCTCTTCCTCAGTATCAAAGAAGTCAAATCCTGTCGCTCCGCCGTTCGTTGACAGAACCCAATCGTCAGATGATGGCGTAATCTCTGGGAAGTGCGCCCACACCATTTCGTTCCTCGCGTTCTCGTCTAGTTCATCCCATTCTTGCTTAGTCATGATGGGTCCTCTACTAAACGTTGGAATCCAGAGAGTAGCAAACATCCAACAGCGCCACCTACAGTCTCTTCTGTCTCAATGTTTTTCAGCCTAATCGTTGGCTCCTCACATAGCGAGACAACGCGCCATACATCACTGCCGTCTTTCGTATAGAGATCATGAGGTTCTATTCCGTCTAAAGACCTGATTCCTTTGCTCATTCTTCCCCCTCTTCTCTTACGGTATGCGGCAGCGACCAATACCTATCATGGTGCTCTGGCGCATCATTCTCTGGCACAGGAATAAACCACCCGTTAAGTTTGCGATTAGTATTTGGGCAGACATGGACCTCTTCCAGGCACTCGAATAAAGTAACATCGGCGCGTTTCTTATATCCAAACCCTGGCTGATTAAGCGGGGTATTCCAGCAGCGATAATTGAACGCTAGGCAGAGATCTGCGAACTGGTGGATGCACACTCTGCCGCCGCGTCCCTTGCCAGACTTTTCGCATGGTTTCTTTTTAGTCTTCGCCATCTTGCCCCCTTGATACGCTTCATCGGTAGTTAGCCCTAAGTGCCGACATTCTGTACCGCGTCACCGTGAATACATTCATGGCAGATAACCCGCCGCCTATGCCCGTAGAACATGTTGCTACATCGAACGCACCTGTTCACATTGTGCCCGCTCTCATGGCGCATATCGTGTTTCCAGTCACGCAGGCTAGGACTCAATCACAACTTTCTTCCCACTGTGGTAGTCTCTTTGATATTTATTATACCTCTCCTTGTTGTCCTCTCGCCACTTAGTCGTTGTCGCGTTCTTGCGCTTTCGCAACTCCTCGTTCTCAGCATATCGCCGGTTTTGACCTTCGTTATATCTAATCCTAATCTCTTCCTTTGTATAGGGAGTCCTGACAATCCCATAGTTAGAAAGCGCGATACGGACAGATCCAATAGATACTCCGAGTTCGTCAGAGATATCCTTCTGTGACCGCCGATTATCTACATACTCAACCTGGAGCCAGTCCTTGTCGATTAGCTCCCATTCTTTCGGCTTAACGATTCCAAGCCTTGCTGCGGAAGCTCTGACAGCCTCAAAGGACACTCCGCACTCTTTCCCGAGGTCTCTCAGCGTTCGGCGCTTGTTGACGTATTCCTCTTGCAGCCACTCTCGATCACGATGTTTCTTCGTCATTATTCTCCTCATGCCCCGCTTGCCAATAACATCTAAATCTACCAAGAGACATCCACTCTTCTTCGTCGCCGCAGATAAGATGAATCTTTTGTCCACAGAGAGACTCCACTGTCCACTTGCCAAGCGTGAGGCCAACAATGTTTTCCTGGTCTAGCAATCTACTGCGCATTGTCATCACTCCACCAAACCTGTATTACGCGATCCTTGTATATGGCGTAACACAACAAAGCAAACTTAGACATAAGCCAAAGGGCGATATGCCTCCCTTGCCACAATACCTTGATAGACGCTTCCTCTGATCGACCTAGCAGCCAACTGTGAAAATGGATTGGCCAAAGCCCTGACTCGTCTACAGTGCTATAATGGAAATTGATCCACTGCTGGCACTTATCGACATCGCAGCTACACGATACCTCAAATAAATCATTTCCGAACGATGATACATGGGCCAGCATTATTCATCACCGCGCCTAATTGCCCAAGCCAAACCAAGAACATATCTGTCTGACACGCCATGCCCGTTCATCAACCGTTTCAACGTTTCGCCGCAAATCTCGCCAACGCGATTACCCTCAATTGCGTTAGATGCAAACGCCTCTCGCCAGATAGCTAACTTTTCTTCTGGAATATTCGCGATGTAATTTCTTGCGCTATTCGCCATAGGATGAGGTTCTCCAACATCGAGCGTATGTTTCATTTCTCCTCCTCGTCTTCGTCCCAATCGCCCTCTGGCTCCATCGTATATTCAAGAACATCTCTGGAATTATCGCCAGCCGACTTTAGCATAAGTTGCAGGTCATCGACTAACTCAGCGACGCTTTCATATGGGCCAAACTCTGGATTAGTTGACCATGCAACGATCTCTCCGGCAGAGTTGTAATAGACTTCGTGCAACTCATACATTGCCAGCGCAGTTGGCTCTGGATATTCACGCTTGAATATTCGATAATTCCACATATCCTTGCCTCCTCATACCATCATATCATACATCGTTCACGCTGACTATACAAGAGGACATTTATCACTTGCTGGGTGGTGGTCGGCGGATATACAATGTGGAAACAAGGAGGTGATATTGATGCCCTACGGCAATGGTCAAGGCCCAGCGTCAAAAGGCCCTAGAACAGGTCGAGGTTTAGGAACATGTAAACCTAAACGACCGAAGAAGTAAGAAGAAAGGCCCTCGATATCAAGGGCCAATCTCCACGTTCACATACGTTATCTTACTTCTCGCTAATCATCCCAAGTCGCAGCATAAGCTCCTCATAGGTAAGCACTGAGGTTCCAATCTCCGACGCCCATTCAACTATCTTCGACTCCATTTCGCCAAGTTTCATTTCGACAACTCCTCTATCGCAGCATCAAGCGCGTCGTGCATCTGCATTCGTGCGTGATACTCGTTGGATAGCTCCTCAAGTTGCGCCTCTTCGCAGCCAAGCTCAAATCGCGCTCGGAGTAGGCCGTCTATGATAGCGTCAGTTCCTGGCTCTGGAGCAATATCGCAGTCCTCCTGCGCCCCTATGTCTAAGTCATATAGCCACTGTATTGCTTCCCCTAACTCCTGGGTAGTAGCAACAACGCCGACCGGCTCACCACGGCTTGCGGCATACATTCGATGCAATAGCGCCATAACCTCACCATATTCCATCTTGCCCTCCTCTACTATTCCTTCAGCATGGCTTTCGCCAAACTCTCTGTCTGCATCACGATAAGGCACGCCTGCGCGAACGCCTGGTATGCGTCAACGCAAAGTCTACGCTGTTGTGACGCGGGATTGTTTTCGATGTCACTGAGCAGCATTGCCTCAATCTTCTTCTGTCCTTCCGTCATTCTTATCCTCCCACAACTCTCTTGCCTTCAGGTACATACACCTCAGTCTGTGAAGCCTACTAGCAAACTCAACCTTCGCCTGCTCTCGATATAACATCTCAATATAGAAATCTGCAATCGTCTTGCGTTCCACACTCATTGAGGCAACGTAACGCCCCTATTCCCCTGGTACGCGCCCCCGGCCTCCTTCTCTGAGTATGTGCGTTGCGGCCTCTCTCCTCTGAAGAATACTACTTGCGCGATGCCTTGTCCAACGTGTAGCGCGATTGGAGTGTTAGACAAGTTGTATAACGCGAGCGTGTATTGGCCTTCCCACCCAGGCTCTACGGGGCATCCGTTCGTCAGAAGGCCCAGCCTAGCATATGATGACTTCCCGGTTACTAGCCCAGTGACATCGTTTGGCATGTTGAACAACTCAACGATCTCTGCGAGAGCATGGCTATGTGGGGACAGATAGAAAATATCTCCATCGTGGTCGCCCTCAACAAAATATGTGCTACTATCTTTCAACGGGTCAAGTACAGAAGGGAAGCATCCGCCCTGGACAATGAACTTGTTCCCCAACCGCAAGTCGTAACCCGCGCTGCTTAATCCGTATGAAGGCTTCCCTTCCTGCGTATCGCAAAACGGGCTAAGCATCGGCGTGTCGCTAGAGCAAAGATCCTTAATTTCAAAGTCTGCGAGTATGCCTGGCTTACAATTCATGATTTCTCCTTCTTCGGAGGTAGGCCGCACTCGCCGCAAAACAGCGTAGCAACACCATCCACGTTTTTCTCCTTCCAGCCCTTAGTCCGCAAGAAGTAATTGGCTTTCGTCTTCGTCTCTTGATTCAATACGGTAGTTGCCTCGCCACATGTTGGACAGACAATCTCGTATCCGCGATGGTGGAGCCTGCCAACTTGCTTACCTTCTGCGCCGCCGATAGCTAGCTTCTCCTGGCAAAGCCTTAGTCGCGAACAGACACCCTCGACAACCTCTCTTAGAACGTCTGGCCCAAGCTCGCCATACAGATAGTCGAACCACCCCTCGTGAAGTTTAAGAGACTTAGCTAGCTCATCCTTCCACTCAGCGCAACATGGCCATTCGTCTTCCAAGATTTGCATCAACATCGGTCGTTCGTCTTTCATCTTGTCTCCTCTAAAGGGGTATCTTATGCCCCTAAAATGCCCCTATTCGCTAGCGATCATACCCCTATTGCTAATTCCTTGGCGGTCCATCCCGCCCAAGTAACCGCCGCTGCCTGTATTCGATTTGTTCATCAGTTGCTATTCTAACGCCTTCAAGTACAGCCTCTTCTAGGTTAATCTCTGAGAGAGCCTCAAGCGTTGCCTCACGTATCGCCTCGTAAACGAGTTCGCGAACATCAAATTCTAGCTCATCCGGGCTGCCCATGTCGATCACCCCTGGTTGCTGTATTATGCCTCAATTGGAGCCTATAGTCAACCGCTGGTTATTAATCATAGAGGGATACAAAGAACGAGGTTTTGAACTCCTGTTCTTCAAAAACAGATAGACCTCCATTGTTGTCGCGCACAATCCAGTCTCCAATAGCCGCCTTCTTTCGTCCATCTGCGGTTGTAACGCGCCATGGAGTTCCCTCGTCATCGGCAGGGTTGATCCAAACATGCTGGCCAAGCACAGTAACTAGCCATGCCGGGAATGTCTCTACTCCGATGTCGTCATTGGTCGATACGAACTGATAGGCATCGACAACCTCAGGGTTTCGTATTGCCTTCATGGCAACTCCTCTCCATTAACGAAAGCGTCTGCTATTGCATCCAGCTCATCCTGATTCCACGGGCTTAGCTCCAAAATGAAAATACCCTCTTCTTCGCCAACATATTCCTCATATAACTTCCACTCGCCGTTGCTATGCAGTATGTGATAAGAGACAACATTCATTTCGTCATCAAACACTGCCTTTCTAACCAACGTACGAATTATATCTCCATCTCTAATCCCAGACACCTGTATATTCACGCCAGGTTTAGCTTTTCTGTCTTCTGCCTTCATAATACCTCCTCAGTCATCCATATTTCTCGAAGAACGCACTTGCATTCTGAATCGCAGCCTGTCGCGCAGCCTTCGTCACCAACTCAACGAACTCATCAATCCCATTATCGAATATGATGCTCGTGCTTGCGGTTATCGTGATTGCAATGTCGCCGGGGATGCCAGTTGTGGGCTGCTTGTGGATCTTGCCTTTGAGTTTCTGCCAGTAGAACAATACGAGGTTCTTAAACGGCGATTGACTGTTCATCTTTCTCCTTATCAAACAATTCCATCCAATCATCTGGAATATAGCTCTGCATCCCAATCCGCCTGGCCTTGTTATCAAGCTGCTCCAGCGAGCGCCCCCTGCCAGTTAGGCGGTCCCACATCTCACCGCACTGCTTTAGTCCGATGACGGGATACCACCTCTCTAGCACCTCGACCTCTCTGGGAGACCAAGTAGGATATGGGTACTTATCTGGCTCGCCTTCTTGAATAACAACCTCGCCAATTCTCTCAGTCTTCATTATAGGCGAACGGACTTGACTTTGTTCGATTTTAGGTTCACTATGTACGCCTTCCAGTCGAACTCGCCATCCTCAACATCAAAGACGACTACCCCCCAGTCAACGGTTCCAGACATAATGCGCCCGCCATACTTTGATCCTGCTGCTTGAAGCGCAGGCGTTGTCATTGCAACCCAGCCAGGCCCCCCAATATATGAGTGGTAATGCACATGTGAACGTAGGATAACATCGGCTTTAGGCTGTTCTCCTCTTTCTGCCCATAATACATTCCACAGCCACTCCTTGGCAACAGCAGTCCCTCGGCCATGTGGGATTGAACTTCCTCCTACCTTGTGCTTCATATCAAAGGTAACACCATCCACCGTAAAGAATGGATGGTCCTTGATTGTTGCTCCAAGATGATCTGCTAACAAATCCTCATAATCATCTAATTTGCCTACGTGGTAGGCGGTTCCGCGAGACATTATGATTCTTGGCTTACCTCTAAACTTTACTTGCCTAGCGCACTCCTCTGCGTTGGCAATCTGATTAAGCCATGAGGGGTCTGCCAGAAGCTCTGTAGACCCGCTTGCTTCCCCGCGTCCGTCAATGGCGTCTCCATTGATAGCGTGGAAGTCAACTGGGCCAATCTTCTCAAGTATCTCGCAGCGAGCGGCCCATAATTCTCGTTGCATGACACCGAATTTCTTATTTGTTCCTTTGTCTGGCATCCAATAATCTGGCGCATTCAATCCTGCTCGGTGATGAGAGTGATAGTCTGACTCGATCAGTCCTCGTTGCATTATTTGTCGTCCTTTTGCATGGCCAACGTAGCAACTGGCCTATTCTCGCCCATAGTCTCCGCAATGACTATATCGCCCCAATGCCTTTCTCCCCAATCAAGGGGCTGGTTAGCAAGTCGAACAGCAATTTTATCGCCGCTGGATGAATCGTCTCTAGCCGTGGCTGCATACTCTTCCGTGGTCGGAACAGCCCACACGCCTTCGTTGGGTCCATCAGGGCACTGAAGGTTAATCTTGATGAGCCCGTGAAGCGCAACCAATGCTGCCACAGTCTTTTCTAGAGCCGTCTCTTTCTCTATAGCCATCTTGACTCCTTTCGCTTCGCTAAGAACTTACTCGATATTGTAACACATTCTGATCTACCTGCCAAGTCATCCTTTGTAGCCAGGTCTGGCTATAGCCAAGATTGGCTACGCAGCAGCATCTGTGTTTGTCCTCCACTCTTCCAAATCCAAACACGCAACCATGTAATCCTCAAGGCTAATCTTGCAACACCGTGGATCATACTCAATCGCGGCGCGGCCAGCTTCCTCCATGCAGGCGTTCCACCCCTCTGCCCATAGATCGACTATGGCTTTGCCGGTTGGCTCAGACGAGAGAGCAAGTTTTATCATGTTGCAAATCATCAACTGAACATCGCCATCTGGCTCTCCTGTGCGCAATCCATCTTTTGCTGGAAGATATGAGAGAGCTAAGCTAAGCGCCTCATCCTTTATAGCAATCTCTTGCTCGATTACTACAAGCTCTGATTCAGCGGCCTCAAGGAGCCTCATCCCAGCCAGCCCTCCGTTATTGCAGAAATCATGCGTCTGCATTACTAGCTTGATCTTCTCAGTCTTCACTCTTGACCTCCTCCAGCGCGGGCATCTCGCCCCAAGTGCTTATGCTCCATCCATCTTCTTTGAAGGCGGCGAGCTGTTCTGCTACAGACTCTGCGGATGGGCGCAACTGCGGCGCTGGCCTCCATCGCACATTGAATCTATCGTCTTCAATATGCCACTCAACATACAGCCTGTCAGCCTCATTATGCAGCATAAGACCACCCGCGACTACAATCCCAACCAAAGGATTTGGCGCAAATGGCAGGTCGATCTCTTTCGTTGCGTTGATTCCACACGTTTCTCCGTGATAGCTAATTGCAATGAACGTCTTCATTCTGCCTCCTCAAGCATCTCAAGCGCCTCTGTGTACTGGGCAACCATGTCACTAGGAGTTATGCCCTCTGGATTCTCCCACATCATCGTAAGCGCATCACGAATCGGCCTTAGCTCCACAGCAATTATAGCTGCCGCGTTTGCATGGTCATCGTCACTCATATTCGCTGGCAGAAGTTCGCACTCGTCTAATGCTGCTTCTATCTTTTCAGCTATCTTCATTTCTCCCCCTCCATTGCCATAATAAATGCCATAGTCCGATCTCTCGGGCTTGCGAAAGCAATATCCATAGCCGTCTCCCAGGTAAGCATATCGCAGAACGTGAAGCCGAGGACATCAATTAGAGCGTCACCGTATTCTCTACGCCTATCTTTCGGCTCAAGAGACATTGCCGCCGCGATGTAGTTGGGCCAGTCAGGGAGGCACACCCTGTCTCCGTCTAGCACCCCCGTCCAGTTCTCTTCTACGAGATCCATCAGCCAGGGAACGGGGATTTCCATCCATGCTATATCGGTGAACCCAAGTAACTCAGCGACCTTAATCCGTAACTCCTCATTCGACATCTGCTTGATCTTTTCCGATAGCTTCATCCTGCCTCCTCATCCAGCTCGATCCTGCTGCCGTCCTCCATCTCAGCATACAGCGCAGTGAATAGCGTCTCGCCACACGGGTAATCTCCATCCTCGTCGTAAAAGAACGAAGCGCGATTACAGTCACAGGAATAGTTGCCGTCAGTCCATAGGTAGTGAGAGTGAGAATACCACTTATCATCGACATGATACATGTGAATCTCGCCAGTCTCGTTCTCGCGTATTGCTACCTTGTAGCTCATCTTGCCTCCTCGGATAGGGCGCGGATAAAGCCAACAACCAACTGCTGCACTGCTCCCTTGCGAGCTTTATCTGCGAATACCCTATCGACAGTCACGCCGCTTGCCATAAATCCGATGCCCTCTAGCTCGGACTGATATGCTTTGTACAGGCTATCGAACACTGGGCCGTTCAGTAGGGTTCCGTTTCCCAGTTCCCGCTGTATTTCTTTGTCGGCGCGGGTGTTCCAAGCCGTAACAATCCTCTCTCTATTAGTAAAATCGAATGAAATTGCACCGATAGCCTTGCACCTATGCACCATCCCGTATAGATCCTCTTTGTGATGCTTCGTGATAGATGGAACGTCACCACAAAACGGACATGCCTTCAGCTCACTCATCGGACACCGCCTGGATTGCGCAGAAGCATATTGTGTCAGGGCTGGCATTGAGTCCGCACCACAAGATTGATGTAACTCCAGGCCGTCCAGTTGTAATATCTGGCCAATGCTTATCGGCCATCAACCCCTCCAATCCAGCCAACTCCAACAACATCCTCTGCGCTGTATCCCTTCCATGCTCCAAAATCTCATCAAGCACCAAAGCACATGCGTTGCGGTCGGTGGTGAAGCGTTGGTACTGCCGCCAATGAACAACTGTGGCCTCATCGTATATAGCGGCGCACTCTTGATATTTAAGCAGAGCGCCATTTGCTTCTTCCTCAGTGTAGAAGGAGTCGAATCCGGGGCCACTGCCATTACGAGACAGAGCCCAATCATCTAAGCCTAGATCAATCTCTGGGAAGCTCTCCCCAACAATCTCGTCCTTCTCATCATGCGTCATCGCGTCCCATTCAGCTTTTGTCATTTCGCCTCCCCAATAGCAACAAAGCTCACGCCAACATTTCTAACCTCATCGAAGACAACTATCTCCTGCTTACGAAACCACGTCTTCGGCTTCTTCCACTTCCTAAGCCAAACACGCTCGACATGGGATTCATCTACTTGGAATGATAACGATACTGCATTCGCCTTATCCATCTTGCCTCCTCCATTCTGAACTACCCACAATGGCAGCATTGTACTTTCCCAGGGCGCATTACCGCCATAGTCTTGCGTCCACACAAAGGGCACCACGCTGACCACGCATTGCCAAATCCATCCTCAACAATATCATCGTCTCGCTCTTCACCAAGTATTTGTTGGCGAATTCCACGAATGGCCTCGGCTGCAAACCACTTGCTCGTGTTGTCGTCAAGCAAATCAGCACAATCTTCTATGATATCGATACATCTCTCAATGTCGTAACGGTCATATTCCTTTTGAGACACGCTTTCCTCCTAAGTTGAACACTCAAACCATTCAGTTAGTATCTCTTGGCATAAGAGATCTGCTCTTTGCCTATCTGGGTGAACTGGAAGAGGGCTATGAATAAGCGCCTCGTGAGCAAGTGCGAATAGCTCATCTGCTAATCGCTCAACCTTCTCTAGTGGCCACTCCCCTTTCTTGATCTCAATTAGCTCAGCAGCATCTTCTCTTGGAACGCGAATTTCTCCAGTTGATAAGAATTCAATCCCAACGCGCAAGATGCGGACTAGATGAGATGCGTTCTTTGTATCGTATCCAAACTTCAAGACAAGATCGCGCCGCTTCTTTCCCATGTGCTTGCCGCTCGGATGAGTCATACGGTGTAGCTGTCCATGAGCATAGCCAACGAATGAATGATATGCCTCTCTTGAGCAGAATATATCGCGCTCATCAATTAGCTTCTGGCCAAGCCAATGGCGGGTGACATACAGGTGCTCTGGAAGAAATAGTAGCGACAGCACGTTGGGGTTTGCCTTCAACATGAGTCGAACGTACTTGCGCAACTCGTAAACAACTACGTCCCAAATCACATGATCGTCTGCCTCGATCTCTTTGATATGTTGATCGAACTTCTCAAGCCCAAAGTATGACGAAGATGGCCCTATTGCTACACCGAGCAGATCCTTGTCGTCTCGTGCATTTGGACCGTAGCTTGGAGTATAAGTGCCATGCGCAACGCTACCGCGATACCCAAGCAGGATTGTTCCGTCTGGAATAAGCTGATCGACCATTTCATCTGTCAAACCCTTTAGCTTCATCTTGCCTCCTCTACAACCTAGCCGCAGTATAGCACATCTTGGACGCGAATGCTAATTATCGCCGCGCATCTGCTTGGTATAGAACTTCGTCCGCTTCGCCCTCAACTCCCGCCTAGCCTTCTCTTTCTCTGACAACTCGGCTCCTACGAAGGCCATACGGACCAGTACGTCAACGGGATACGCTCTCTCAACGCCATCTTTCTCTAGCATAACAACCGGCGCGGACCAGGCTACGGGGATGAGTTGGATGTTCGCGCCAAACGAAGCTAGGCCATTCCGCGCACGGCGAACTCGGCCAAAGCAACTGACAGCGTAGCCGTCGGAGTCGTCGATGTCGCGCCAGAGTTCGATGCCTCGGAACATTGCGGATCGCCTACAAGCCTATCTTGATTTGCCAATCATCTTGACTGGCATCTTGAATGTAGTCTCTTCCTCTAATCCATGCTTAATTCTTCGTCGCTGAATTGCTGCTTCCTTCTTTTCTTTTGCGCTAACAACCGCAGGCTTAATTGCTTGCTTTTGTGGAATAGGGATCTCCTGCGTCTGATTCGATATCCCAAGCATTGATCTTACGGAGTCGATAGCGTTCTTGCGAGACTGGCCTCTCCATCCCTTGTACTTCTTTTTGTTCTCCAATCTTCGCAGCCACCACAACAGCAATAGTCCAGACTTGAGTTGATTGCAGCGCCTACATGACAAGGCGCGATTGTCTATATGGTCTGGTCCGCCCTGGCATACTGGAATAACATGATCTATCTCAATCTCGCAAAGCTGGAGAGCCACCTTACAATACCGGCATATTTGCCCTCCATCCCTGGAAGCTAAGGCGTGAATCATAGCCCTGCGTTTGACCATCCAAGACTTCTTGCTAGTCGCAATCCTTCGGTTCATAGCTGCTTTGCTTCTATACTTGCGCCTGCGTTTTTTGTGCCGCCTTTTTGGTTTGCATACTTTGCCCCCGAGAATCCTTTCCCCAACGAAGGCAAATGACACAAGAACATCAATCCTGAAATTTCTATACTTACCGTCTGGCTTCTGGAGGCTAACAACAAGATGGCCCCGCTGATCCTTCCGCGCCTTCAATATCTTACTGACATAGGAAGCCTTTCGGACATTGCCTAGATTGCTAACCTCGTAGACACCCTTAGTTGAACTGATAGGCCGCCATTCCTCAGTATGATGAGACATCTTGCCTCCAATGTAGCCCGGAATACTTTTAATCATTTTCTACTCAGTTCTCCTACCTTCTTGCCTGGTGTGGCACCTCCCGTGATTCCTCGACCGCCCCCAGTACGCGGTGTTGTAAGGCTGTGTGTCTGGTTTATTAGCTTTACAAGTTAGACGTATTAGAAAAACAGCAGAGCGAAGGTTCAAAATAACAATTGCAGGCGCGTTTTAATTGGACCGCCACGTCCACCTCGACAACCAAACCAGAAAACGTATGCAACGTCTTAGAGTTTCTCTCAGCCAATTCACCATAACTGAGATTGTATTGGTCAGATACCGTAATGTTGTGTTCGCTGGATAGAACACTTCGTCGCGTCAGCCTGTTTGTTCTTACCCGGCCTTCTCGCCCAAGTAAGAGGGTTAGGAGTGTAGAGGCGCTAGATTTCGATGCGGCTATCAAGTTGGCCCCCTTTCGGTCCCCGTCACTATGTGTATTGGAACGGTTTTGTTGTGCTGGTATTCGCCGCCAGCCGGACGCCCTTTGTGTACAGGGAGGCACCCGAATAACCCCTTGAATCAATTTGGCGACGACACAGAGGATCGTGAATCTGGATTGGGCACTGAAGGCCCCCGCCGTGTCGTCGCACATTAGTAAGATAGCATCTCGTTTCGCATTCACGATACCATCAGTGTACGTTATTGCAATACCTACTGTCAAGAAGAAAGCGGCAAAACCAACCCCGTTTTACTAAGGTCCGTTCTACCGCCTTATTCAGCAGTAAGGAGTGTTTCTACTACCTAACTAGGTGTCTATCCATAGATCCACTTCCGCGCAATCTCGCATAAGGCCACAAATACAGCGTCCTTATCACGTTCAAGTTGCCCAAGATCGGCGTATGGAACAAGGTCTGGGTGTGCCTTTTCAGACGGGCTGTGTTCTGGCCCATAAACCCATCCCATTGATAGATACGACTGCATCCAGCTACCGTGTAATTCTTGAGGAGACGAACTTCTTTGCTCGCCACACTGCCTCTCAATTACATCGAGAAATTGCTTGCGGAATGATTCTTCTCTTTCGTCCCAGATGACTGGAATGATCGGCGCATTAGCAGCTTCAGCAGCCAGCCGTGCGCCATCGTACACGAACTTTGCTCTGCGTTCCGTTAGGCTCATTCGTTATCACATTCCTCTAGGTGTCCAGCAGTGGCAGCAACTCTTCTAACGCGCTCCCGCCCTCGAATAGAAGCCCGAGTAGCTTATCCCATCCAGCGGGGAATAGCGTGTCGAACGCGACTACGACAGCCTCGATAGCGAATACGAGAGCCGTGTCGATGATCTTCACTACGAACGGATGCCACTGGCCTGACTCGAAGTATGCGTGTAGCATCTGGCGTGCCAGATAATTCTTCGATGTCCCATCAACCTCTCCGATATCCTCAGCGATCACAACAGCCGCGCAAATAACGTCTGTGATGCTGTCTGCGAAGCTAACGTGTCGCTCGATAAATTCCTCAAATGGATAGTTGATGGTTGCGTCTGCGTAGTCTACCAGTTCCTGCCACGTCTCGATGTTTGCTTTACTCATTGTCATGCCTCCTGTGTTTCCTTTTTTAGCGCCGCGATTACCATCATCGCCGTTAATTGGCATCTCTTTAGTCGCCATCACCGCAAGTGCTGTTGCTCGCAAACAACATGTACCCTGCGTGATATACCGTGTCAAACTCAAGCACCCAAACGTGGAGCAACCTATTCGTCTTCCCTGTCTGTTCCTCTGCTGAAGCAGGCGGGGCTGTCGTACCGCACTTCGGGGTGACTTGCGCATCTATCCCTTCAAGTGTTAGCTTGGCAGCATAGAACAATCCTTCGTCAGGAACTTCAATAGGATCATTCACTCTGTCGGCTACAGACATGGTTGCCAGTGGTCCGGTGCCTCCGTCCTCCCACCACTTGCTCGACGGATCAATCTTCATGAACTGTAAGCATGACGCGATTGGTTCGGTGCTGGCATTGAATGGTCGCCAGATAAAGTATGGATCATCAACCCATTCGTCAGCTCCGATTGCGCGAACAACGCCGTCTTGACAGATAAACACTGGCTCAAAGACGCCAGTAGGGCGTCCATCACTTCCTATGATCTCTATAGCCGCTCGATACAGCCAGCGATCAGTCCAGTCTAATTGCCAGGGCTCAAGATTCGCATAGTCGGGATCTTTGATTCCAGAGATGTTCGTAGGCTCTCCACCGCTATCACAACCATGGCTTCGATACAAGAGCGAGAACTTGAAGTCTTCTTGCCCGCTAGGGTAGCCAACCGAGTGCAAGTTCAAGAATCTAGGCGGTTCATTCCTGAGGGTCAACGCGATTGGTTCGGTGCGTTGCTTCCCTTGAGGATTAGTAGCTACTGCCTTCAAGTCTGTGGGCCAATCTCGGATAACAGTTGTCAAAGAAAAGCCTGGTGATAGAAAGCCGAGCGACACATCGTCTGCGAAGATCTCAAACTGTGAACCATCCGGCCAGTTGCCGCGCTCGACACTAATTGCAACTTGTTCGGGTGGGTGAACTGCGGATGGCGTTACATCCATAACGATTGCAGGTAGAGGTACTTGCCCGTCGTCTTTCTCGCCCCCGCCGATAAATAAGAACCCGATAATGGCGACAATCGCAAGTAATGCGATAACGCTAAGGTCTAGGTTTTTCATTGTGAATCCTCCTCTTGCCTTTTTAGTGCTGCTATGATCGTTCCTGCATAAACCGATAATGCCGATTTGTCATTTGACCTAAACATGTCTGAATGATCCCTAAATATGTTAATTAGCATCTCTTTAGTTGCCGTCACCTCCGCGTTGCCAGTTGTCTGCAATGTGTGTCCCCCAGAACTCGTTCAATCTCTCCGTGGCCTCTTCAGCCGCCCTAAATGCCTGCTCACACTCTTGTTGCATCTTGACGTACTCATCGCAGTTTATGACATCGTGGTTAGCGCACATGCCTTGATACATGCGCTGAGACGCACGCCTTGGAATAGGAGTTATCCCTCTCTCGTAGCATGAGATGGTCCCCTGTGAGATGCCTAGCCTGCGAGCCAATCCTTCCTGGCATAGCTTCGCGGCCTTGCGCATAACCAAGAGTTCTTCTCGAAATACTCGTCTTTCTTCTACATCCATTCTTGGGTTTTCACCTTCCCATCAATACCTTACTAGGCGCAAGGGCTTGTGTAAAGAGGCAGCCTATTCTATGTCAAATACATTCGTCACCACTCTGTGACCCGCCGTTGTCCTATTGACCTCGAAACGTCTTTGCTGTAGTATGATTGCGTTCGAGAAAGAGGGGAGGAAAGTCTGACCTCCTTTTCGCAGCATGCCTCCCCTCTTCCTTCAAGGGAGGAACGCGCATGATTATTGAATTCGCAGATATCCGCAACGTTATTTGTATTGATAAGTCTGCTCTTGACAGGCTGCCAAGGGCAATGCTAGAACGAGCAGAATGGGCCCGAGAGGCACTTATGTATCCCGACGAACATATTATTGAGTTTGGGCGTTATGGAGACAACGGGTATGTGTTTGCTGTCTATAACGAGGAAGATGAATTGTGGTTTGATATTCTCGGTCATTACCATCATTCGTCGCCATCTGAAGTAATTCTAGGGAGAGAGGATCGGGCATCAGGCCGGAGAAAAATAGATACCATCGCCAGAAAATTAAAGGCCGAAGTTGAAAGCGATCTCGGTGTTGAGCTTCCTCGAACCGAACATCCATTGGCGGTTCCAACATTTGGCCTTGATGTGGAATATAGAAAAGAACGTTGTCTTTATCCTAAGATCTGCGCTTCCTGCGGAGAGACAGAAACTTCTAAGAAATTCCATTGGCACCATCTTGACGTATCAATTTTACGAAAAACAGGTGCAGCGCAATCTGTTCTTAGACAAATTGACGTTATTAAGGAACCAATATTATGGCAAGCAGCTTATCGGTATTTGCTAGAGGCGCACATTGAATATTGGGGCGTCCCAGTCGAGGAGACTCTCCTTTTGTGCCCTTCATGCCACCATAAAAAACATGCTGGCCCGCGAAGAACTAGAGAGGAAAAGCAAGATGAGATTTCCGCTATAAAGCAAGAAATAGTTACGGGGGTGCAAAATGCAAGAAAACAACAGTAAGGCCAAGCCTGTGTCGGTAGTTTCGGTTGAAGACAAAATGCGTCAACTTGTGAATGCGCAGACAAGCGAGGTCAAGGAAGTCATACTTGGGCTGTCCAACAGAGAACGGGTTGGAGCCTTCACAGAGCTTTTGCTCATTGGCACAACTAATGAGAAGTGGGCACAGCAAGATTTCATTAAGAATCAAATCTATCGCCAGGTTGCACCAGCTATACACAAGCGAGATTGGGATTTCCTCATTGATGCTTTCCGTAAGTGCGATGTTGTCTATGCTCAGAATGGTAAGCCAGCCTTATTCCAATGGGTGAATGTTAGATGGAAGGATGAGTGTGCTAGGAAGCAATGTGTCCAAGCCGAGGAGATGAAGAAGCCAGCGTTGACTGAGAATCAGTTTGCCGACCTTGAGGAACTGGTGCATGCACAATGAATGAAATGAACTGGACGACCGAGCCAGTAACAGATGAGATCGCTGAATGGGATGGAGATTCTTTATCTCTTCATTACTATAATTGGAAGCCATTGGTATTTTACGATATGGGATTTGGGCTAGTTGGAATGATGCCTGATGGCAAAATCCTTGTTACGAGTTGGAGAAAGCCAAGATGGATTTGGAAATTCACAAAATGGCAATTGTGCAACCCTGAGGTCTATGCAATGTCTAACTTGCAACAAAGGGAGACGAGTGATAAGCCCACAAGTTAATAGAACAGACATTCGTGAGCTGCCAAAGAATATCGAGGCTGAGCAAGTAGTTCTTGGAGCAACAATGCTTGAGTCCGAATCAGTTGGGATGATAGCCATTGACATGTTGATACCAGAGGACTTCTACGAGCTACGTCATCGTGTTATCTTCAGAGTTATGATTGAGCTGCTTGGCGATAAGGGTTCTCTTGATATTATCACGCTGGCAAATCGTATTGATGAGCGCGGAGAAATGGATAGGGCTGGCGGCAGGATGTACCTTAATCACTTGCTTGACCAGACATCGACAACTGCTAGCTTTGAACACTTCGCAGAGATCGTTCGCAAGAAGAGGATACTGAGGCAACTGATTGAGGCTGGTGGGCGTATCTCAGAGATGGGCTACAATGAAGCTGACGACCCATTAGACCTTCTTGACCGTGCGACTGCACTTGTATTAGAGCCTCAAACCGTATTCGGCGGCGCAGAGATTGGGCATATCTCTATCGTCGGTGAAGAATATGTCAATGTCGTCAAGTCGCTTGCCGATAAGGAAGTTGGGCTTGGCACTGGGTATAAGAAGCTAGATGACGACCTGTATGACCTAAGAGGGCAGCTTACAATCTTGGCTGGTTCTCCATCTTGTGGGAAGACGGTCACTGGCTTGAATATGATAAGGAATCAACTGCAAAGAGGCCATCGCTGCGGAATCATCACGCTTGAGATGAGGCGCACAGCAGTTGCCGAAAGAATGATGCAGATGGTCGGCCACGTTACGCGAGAAGAGATCAGGTATGATGAGAAGAAACGCATAGCCGCCGCCATGAAGACATTCGCTCTCCCTCTTTGGATATCTGAGGTTCGCCCCAAGACGCTTCCTGCTGTTTTAAGACAGATGCGCGTCCTAGTTCAACGCGACAAGGTAGATACGATATTCATAGACTATCTCCAGCTTGTTCGTGGGCCAAAGGCAGATCGTGAGGATATTGAGATAGGGATGGTGACAAAGGCATTTCTTGAGTTTGCCCAGGACAACGATGTAGCCGTGATAACTCCAAGCCAAGCTAACAGACAGGCAATGGCTGAGAAGAGTGAGCCTAGATTGTGGCACATGAAAAGCAGCTCTAGGATCGAGGAAGACGCCTCAATCGTTCTAGGAATCTGGAGGCCATCGTATATAACGAATGACAAAGTTGCCGAAAGAGAGGATTTCTTCATTCGTGTGCTTAAAAACCGCAGTGGAATAAGCGGCGGTAGGACAAAACTTATCTTCTTCCCTTACGAGCAGAGAATAGAACAACTTGCGGTAGGGGTGTAATATGAAGCTTGGAAGCCTATTTGCTGGAATCGGAGGTATTGATCTGGGGCTTGAACGTGCTGGCATGGAATGCGAATGGCAAGTTGAAATCGAGCCGTTCTGTCTGAAGGTACTAGCCAAACATTGGCCGGAGGTAGCTAGATATGAAGACATCAGAGAAGTCGGATCACATAACCTCGCTCCCGTTGATCTCATCTGCGGAGGATTCCCGTGTCAGCCGCACAGCCTCGCAGGGAAGAGAGAAGCCAGCGGAGATGAACGCGATCTCTGGGGAGAGATGTTCCGTGTTATTTGCGAAGTTAAGCCAAGATGGGTGCTGGCAGAGAACGTACCAGGACTGCTCTCCTCTGAAGTTGGACGGTTCTTTGGACGAGTTCTCAGGGACTTGGCCAGCGTCGGGTACGATGTCGAATGGGAAAGCATACCAGCGTCCGCGCTTGGTGCGCCTCACCGTAGGGATAGAGTCTTCATTGTGGCGAACTCCGAGTGCTACGGACGGGACTCACGGAGGGCCGAACGCGAGAGACAGCCGAGGGGGATTGCATTTGACGGCCCAGGTGCATCGGTGGCCGACACCACGGGCATTTATGTGGAAGGACAGCACGACAGATCGAGGGAAGAGCAACCTCGGAGAAGTAGTTGGTGGGCTATTGAACCCGACGTGGGTAGAGTGGCTCATGGGGTTCCCTCTCGGGTGGACAGACTTAGAAGCCTCGGAAACGCAGTTGTCCCTCAAGTCGCAGAGTGGATAGGCTGTCGAATAATGGAGGCTGACAGCGCATGAGCCTAGTCGCCAGCATGATTTGCACAGAGAGAATGGTAAAGTTAATCGACCGCCTGATTAGGATGAAGAAAGGCAAGCGATTGACAGATGATGAGGTATTCCGTATAGTAAATAAGTTCAGGTTGCTTGAGGTTGAGTTACGCAAGGAATCTAAGAGGACAGCAGGGCGGATGATAATGAGAACGCCTATTGGCGCAATAAGCGCATGGGACGTTCGGAATACGGAAGAGATGTTTAAGTATCGCGAGGAGATTAGGCTTGAGAATAAGGAGCTTGCAAGGAAGCGAGAACTTCGCAAGTGGAGGGAAGGATAATGGGAGGCAAGATGACAGACGATAATAGGGCAGTTCAGTATGATACCGTCGAAATAGCTGGCCATACGGTAGTTGCGCCATGGCTAGACGGATTTATCTCAGAGGAACTATCTAGGCCACTCAAGGAATATTTCCCAGACAACGATCCAGAGCTTTGGTTTAGTTGGGAGCTTGATGAGCAGAACAGATGGGTCGTGGAGAAGATGTTCGCTGGTCGCTGCGCCTTCCTTGGCTTGCCGAATCCTGGTGAGTATGTTGGATGCCATCACATCATCAAGCGTAGCATAGCTCACAAGGCCGCGAGAGTGCCCTGGAACTGTATCCCTGTGATGCACTCGCCTAATGATAACCATAACATCCACGGGCATCTACATCCTACTGACGGCAAGAGCGGGCTTGAGATCTGTCACTGGGATTATTGGAATCGAGAGGATGGCCTTGCTGTTCTTGATCGTCGCGATGGTGGGCATAGGATTCCCAACGAGAAGCTGGCTTTCTACCAAATCCCGTCACAGGGCAAAGCTGATGCTGCGACTGAATGGATTCGATTATGCCTAGCAGCCTATCGTAATCATATCAAATCTGGATATGAAGTAGGCGCATTGTCTGCTGTTGGCGATGAGTATGCCGTAGTCCTGGGATACAAGACGGTTAATGCTTGTCTAAGTTCGTATGGAATGGATACTGCGCCGTTCAAACTTGGTTCGCGTGTCGTTGATAACTTGCCAGTTCACTGGGATGAGGGCATGGATAAGTTTGTTGCTCTGCGTTTCATGGACATGATTGGGAAGATGCCAGAAGAAGAACAGAAGGCGCTTTTCGACCTAGCTGTTCAGAAATGTGCGCCACTAGATCTCGATGATCCTAATGACAGGCGAAATCCGTCATTGCCAGATTGGATGGAAGCAAAGAAGGAAGCTACTCCAGAGGCTATAAAGTCTGTAGAATGTACTGTGTTCGGCAATGGAGTTGCTTATGAGATTTCTGAAATGACACGAGACGAGATTGACAGTACAGAAGGAATTGTGCTGCGAGGCAAACCGATTCCGCACGGCGAATGATAGAAAAGGAGCAGAAATGGCAAACCCTCCTAAGAACAAAGGAACAAAGGGCGAGAATCAGGTCGTAAAGATCTTGAATGGCAGCCGCCTGTTTCAGGCAGTACGCCAGCCAGGATCTGGTATTTATTCAGCATATCCTGACGATGTATATGAGTCTGAGGTATTCGGAGGCACACTAGAAGTGAAGTTTCGTAAGTCAGTTCCAGCTACCGTGTATAAGTGGCTTGGGATGACGCCGGTTGGTGAAAGAGGAGTCAAGCATAAGGAGAATCGTCCTCGCGCAGTATTCATGAAGCGCGACTGGTTCCCTTGGCTTGTAACGATGACAGCGGAGGACTTTGTAGAGCTATGCCAAAAGATCTCAAACGATGCAGCGAGCGAGAAGAACTCTTCTGCCAGCTAGTCGTATATCAGAACATGTCTGGCAGCAAGGCGATGCTTGAGGCTGGCTGGTCTCCTGGCACGGTTCGTTCTAACGGACCTGGCAAGGTGCTGGCTCGGCCTCATGTTGCCGCGAGAATCAAAGAGCTGAAGGAACTTTCGCTGGCGAAGCACGGCACAAACCTTGAGACGATATTCATGTCTCTTGATAAGCACGTTGGAGATGCAATTGATGTCCAGGCAACCTTGATGCACGAGGCAGAAAGCGAGTCAGTTAGGCAAAGAGCTGCTGCGAATATTATTGAGACTGGCAAGGGACTCATCATTGCGGCGATGCCAAAGAGAGTTACGTTCACGGTAAGGATGTCTGAGATCGCGGCAGAGGGGCAGCAAAGACTTGCTGATGGGAAGACGATAGATATTACGCCGGAGGAGACTGATGAAGATAGCTAAAGAGATCGTCAATGAATTACGTGAAACGCTATGCTGGGAATCTGCTCAACCAGGGATAGCTTATGCCATCATTGCCGCGAAGCTAGAGCCAGTGAAAGATGCGCTCGCAAATATTGTGAAGCACCAAGACATCGTTATGTGTAATATGCCTAAAGGACTATCAGTGACACGACAAATCGCAGCTGATGCCCTCTCCTTATTCGAGGCGACTGATGAGTGAAGTAATTTCAGGAGGGATTTCAGAGGTTGCATTGTGCGCCAAGTGCCATAAGGTTCACGCTGTAGATGGCCCATGTTCAGAGCGCAAGTGCGTCGATTGTGGCGAGACGATCCATCTTTCTAAGGTTCATTTCTACGGGAAGTCGTCGCCATTGTGTGAGGCTTGCTATGTAAAACGTGGCGGCAAGCTCTGATGGAAACACGCGATGTCGAGAGAGAGGATGTCCCAGATGCCAAATGCTGCGAGTGCGGGAGGCTATTGCGTGAAGCGGCTGGGTTTGCGTCGTATGCGAACGGGGAATATAGATGTGACGCCTGCTGGGAAAAGAACGCTGATTATACAACGAAATGCGTCTACGAAATGCAGGTTAAGTTACTGTCCCCAATTACTAAGGTAACGTATACTAATTCAACATACGAAGTTTAGGTAAGGAGATATTTTGGCTGTTCTCGTAGATCGTCCTGGAATAACTGCTAAAGAGCAGCACGAGGAACTTGTCCGTTGCACGATGGGCCTTGACGGCGAGTGGTACTGGATGACGCACTACTTTTGGACCTCTAACAAGGAGGGCGTAGGTAAGGCGTTATTCCCAGACTGGGACTATCTCTATAGTACGCTGAAAGCAATTCGCGAGGGCGGGAATATCATCGTTGAGAAGTCTCGCCAGATGCTTCTATCGTGGTTGCTGTGCGGCCATTACCTTCACCAAGTTCAGTTTGATGGCGATTGGTCTGGTTTTTGCACATCGCGAAACGAGCGGCTGGTTGATGACGGTGGAGAGAATGCAACCGTTCGCTCTATCTTTGGCCGTATACTTTTCGGATGGCGCAAGCAACCTGAGTGGATGAGGCAGCCATTGAAGTTTGCACACCTGAAGATCACGAACTCCGCGCCTGACATGGAAGGCGTGATTATGGGCGAGTCGGCCAACTCAAGAACTGGTAGCGGTATCGCAGCAACCATCTTCTGGGCTGATGAAATGGCGTTCATTCCTCGCAGCGAAGACGTTCACTCCGCGCTCATGGGAGCCACCTACGAGTCGCTAGTGTATATTTCAACCTCAAATCTCACTGGCAATGCCTTCCATCGTCTAAGATCAGATGAGGAGTCTGGTTTTAAGGTGATTCGGCTGTTGTGGAAATTAAGGCCAGATAGAGATCAGGCATGGTATGATAATAAGATTCGCGGAATGGACGTATTGCAGAAGGCCAAAGAGATCGACATTGAATACGAGGTAACAACTGACGCCCACATATATCAACGGTTTGCGTATTCAACTCATACTGAGAGGCCAGATGATATTCAGATTGACGGCAAGATTGGCATGTCGTTTGACGAAGGATATACTAAGGGCGCTGCTTTCTATGTGACCATGGAGAAGTCTAATGGAGATATAGTCATTCTTGATGAGGTGTATTACAAGCGTATCCACATCTTGCTTGAGGATGAGCTTGATAAGGGAAGGCGTAGAACAGTTGCAGAACAGCTACTTGATGGCAATTACCTTGATGAGAAGGGGAACCAAGTGCAAGAGCCTGAAACTGATTGGGTAACGATTGCTGAGATTGCGGCTGAGAGATACGGCGTAGAGACCAGATTCGACCCGATTACTAAGAAGCCAAGCATTGATGTCTCGATATCGCTAAGCCCTGAATCGCGGGGCACGTCTGACATTCTGCGTTCTGTTGGGTTCAAGACTTACCTCGCTGGGAAAAACAGGCGAGAGCGTATTAGCAAGACAGATAAGATGATGATTATCTCTGAGCAAACTAATAAACCACGGTTGCGCGTAAGTCAAAAATGTAGGAATATGATAAAGGAACTAGGTCAGTACAGGTGGAAAGAGGTTAATGGCGTGCTTACAGAGACGCCAAGAGACGGGAATGACCATGCGTGCGATGCCTTGGCCTATAAGGTTGAGGAGACTTATGTGGATGTGTCTCATTCCACGCCTCATTCTAACATTGACGATGGCTGGGAAACTGAGGGAGGGTTTTAATGAAAGAGCAGGAGATAATGACGGCGGGTGGCGTTCATGTCACCACCGATGAGGCGTTGCGCAGGATAGTCCCTGAGATGCCCTCCTCAACAACTGCGGATGTGCCGGATGGTAAGTTTGAGCAGGCTGCATCTAGAGTGAACTTAATTGAGGGGTTTATGGACCCCGACTTGTCAGAGAAGATATTTGCCCGCGCCATCGAGAAGAGGAACATGACCATACCCGAAATCCTCCTTCTGTCGATGGCTGGCGGGCTTGCTAGTGGATCTATGGGCAACCCAGAGGACAAGGTGTTTGGCGCTTCTGCCAAGACTTCTTACCCCGCTACGCCAATGGGATCGAGTGAGAACGATTGGAGTTCAAGTGGATATCAATCGACGGGCCTCACTCCTGCCCAACGCACAAAAATGTGGAGTAGGTCTAGAGACTTAGGAACAAAGGATGGAATGCTGTTCTCGCTATTGCGCAGAATGGTTGTCCATACTTGCGGTAAGGGTCCGTGGCTCTTCGTCAAGAAGCAAGAGAACGCTGGTCCGGCAGAGACGAAAAGATTCAATCTGCTAGACCAAAGGAAAGAGAAGTTATTCCCGAACTTTGGAAAGCTGGTTAAGTTGCTTGTATGGCAGACGTTCCTTAATGGCACGCTCCCAGTCTTGCATTTCCCAGTTGATGGATTCGCTGGCATTGGTTCGCGTCCACAGATTAGGCCGCTGATTCCAGATTATATTACCAAGCTACATGTAGCCGATGAATGGTCGCTATGGCCCGTTATTTCCGGCTGCACATTTGACATTCTAAAGGGCGCTCGTGAAGATACTCCCCGTGGATATGTTCCCAGGAAAGCCTGCACCCTGCTTCGCATTCACGAAGAAGGTAACGATGGCATCTGGGGGTTGTCAGTTCCGTTCCATATCATAACTGAGCTAATGCGCTACATGGATTGGCTGGAGCAGCGGCGTCTGAAATCCCGCGTTGACAATATGACGCTGATCATCAGATACCTTGAGTCGGCTGAGACTATGAGTAAGCGCGAGATCCCTAACAGGCCGATGGTTATTGATGCTCCTATGGGCAAGGAAAAGTGGGAGCAGCTTAGTACGTCAAGTGGATCTTCCAGGGATGCAACTGGCGGCGATGGTCGCGAGTTCCGTCTTAGAATGTCATCAGCGTCTGGCTGGGCTGAGCACTATCTTACGGGTAATGCTCAGTATGCTGCGCAAATGGGAAAGGATGCCTTCCCAACGTTCCTGCTTGAGTATTACCAGGGGACCATGGAAGACGGCCTACTTGAGATGGCGGCTAAGACTCTTGGTTGCGGCAAGCACGAGCTAGAAATCGCATGGCCACCTGTTGATATGAGAGACCGTGGCGCGAAGGTCAATGAACTGACATCGCTGTTTAAGGAGCGCATTGTATCTCGCTCTCAGGTACATCGTGATCTTGGCTATGACCATGATCGCAATGAGCGCGAACTTGATGACGAGTTGAGCGCAGAGTTGACGGCTGGGCCTACGGGCGGAGCGTCTAACTTTGGCGGCATGGGAATGCCTTCTGGACTGTTCCCTTCTGCTACTGAAGGTGTTGGGGCGGCCCCTCCATCACCGGCAGGGATTCCTGCTGGCGCTGAGGTGACGTTGCCTTCAGGGCTGACTGCACCACTGAAGACTATTTTGGTTCCGCGAACGTTGCGTAATGGACAGACTGTGTTTATCCAGGCTGCGGTTCCTATTCAGGCAGCTATCCCCGCAGACACCTTTGCCGGGAAGATGAAGCTGATTGGAGGGCAATCCGATCTTGGCGTGACAACAGATGACATTATCGAGACCCTGCCTGAGTTTAAGAATGAGCCTATCGGTATGATTAGTGGCACAGACTACGGCTACGCGGCAGAGGGCGCGGCAGTCTTCGGAGGAGAGTCAGTAGATGGCGACCTTGTTGTTGCTGGAGAGGCTACGTTTAAGCGTGTTAAGAGCCAGGATACGGTTCCTGTGTATAATGAGGTTAAGGAACGCTATCCTCAGTTTAAGTATATCTTCACTGGATCAGATGAGCCAGAGTACACAGATACGTTGAATGACGCTGGATTCATCGCAGAGAAGAAGCACATTGGAGAGGATAGGACGCGGGCGTTGATTATGGGTAGCGGAAAGAGAGTCTTGATACATTATGAGTGCCTTGAGTTGCTCTCTGACCTATTCCCCGACGCTGCGGCGAAGATAGCTGGCACTAACGTCCAGGGCAGGCACGATCATAAAGACGCCTTCCGATATTGGATTGTTGGCTTGCTAGAGATGCTCGGAATAAATGAGAAGGTATAAGGAGCGATGATGACTGACCCCGCACGTCGAACATTCGGAGCGGCAGATACGCTTACCCCTGGCGACTACGGCAGCGAGTTTGGCTCGCACAGCCTCCAGTGGTACAGAGAGCTACTGCTTCGACAGGCTGGCAATGATTCCAGGATGGTGGACGAATTGAGGCTTGCTTCTGACGCGGTTGGGATCAATTTGATGGAAAACTCTGCGCTTGAGCCGATTCTCGACCGCAATGCTAGGATATTGCAGATGTTAATCGAAGGTATGGATATCCCATTGAATCAAGCTATCGAGTACGCGCTCGATTTGATGAGAAAGGAAACCGTGACTGCGATGATAGGGATATGATGAAAGATCCTGCAAGGAGAGTATTTGGAGCAAGGGCACCAGTGACTATTGGTGCGTCTGCGCCGCTGGGTATAGAGCTGGCAGCAATTCCATCCCCAAGCGCTCTTGTTCCAGTTGTCGCAAGACAGCTTGGCGACATAAACATGTCTTTCAATCCGATATCTGGGCAGTTTGAAACTAGACGAGACATATTTCAAACGCTCTCTATAGTTACTGGCTCTGTTGTTGCCCCATACGTTGCGGCGGTAGTATCATTTCTAAGCGGGGCCTATTTAGTGGTTGGAGGAGTTGCTGTTCTCGCTGAGATAAACAGGCTTTGGGGGGATGAGATTGAGTCATTGCTCTGGAGCGTTTTCGGGCCTGCTGCGGAAGATTTAGAGTATGTGTATGCAAGGCTTCTCCCGCTGATGACTAAGAAGATGGTAGAGACCTTCATGGAGAGCAAAATAACGGACTTAGGCGAAGAAGCGGCTCTTAACCTCGGCCTGAGGCCTGTACAAGATGACTCTAGAACGATTGCTGGTTTAATGACAGACGAACAAAGAGAGATGATTGATCAGAATGACCCTGTTTCAGATCCATTCTTCCTAGAGAATCTGAGCGTCTTTGCTAAAGATAACCCAGAGGTGGAAAGGTGGGCTAAGGGTTCTGCTGAAACAACAGAGATTGCAATGATTCTTCGCGCCATGATGGGTGAGTATCCAGAAGGTATGGATAGGTGCCTATATTTGTATGACAAGAAGAATGCGGGATGGTTTACGGAAACGCTTATGCTTAACGGGAAAATATACCAACGCGAGAACTTTGAGAAAGCTGTTGCTGCGCTATATGATGCAGAAGGTTGCGGCGAAATGATAGCCTCTGCTATTGAGTCCCAAGATCAGGATGTTGAAGTGGGGGTGTTTCCAAGGCTGATAGCGGCTGCTATGAATGCAGTTGGCGGGGCATATGCTTTATCTGTCATGGCTGCGGTTGCTGGATTCTCAATATTAGCTGAGAAGATTAAGAAGGGTATGGCTGGAGAGCCAGCTTGGTTTACAGCAGAGGAAGAGCAACAGGCTTCCGAGATAGTGCAGACAGAGACGATTGCTGGAGTGGCTAAAGCCACGCCAAGCGATTCTGGCGTTCGTGATTTCTAATTATTGGAGGGGTGCTTGATAGCAAATAGAACTCGTAATAGTCATAGAGACCCAGCAGTTAGAGTATTTGGGGCCTCGGTTCCGCTGATGTTCCCGCCCGCTGAATACATGGGTGGGAATACTGGTGTTCAAGCCCTCGATTACCTTATCAACCTCTTTGCTGCTTCTCCTGAAATTGCTGCTGCTATACCGACCTTAGCACAGGCGAACAGTTCAGCTATGGCAACAGTAGCAAGCGGGTGGGCTAATGCGATACAGGCTGGAGACCAGGTTGTTGTATCTGGCGATAACGTTCCAACGATTGCCGATATTATGGTTTTGGAAGAAGCAGTAAAGGCTGAGGCAACCCCAGAGTTAATGACCCCCGCAGAGGCGTCTTCATTCCGTCCAAAGGACCTTAATCTATCTGGCGAGACAGCACCTGACATCAAAGACTTAATGCCAGTTGAGCCAGTAGCTGAGGAAGTTGTTGCTAGCAGTGAACTCGACCAGAAAGTACAAGCCATTCGTGAACAACATGCTGACAGGGAGCAGGATTTAGGTCTTGAACAGGCAGCTAAGGATATGTATGGTGTAACGACTAGCCCTCTCGATGCCGGATACATCTTCTCTGATGGTGCTATGCTTGACCTTGGCCGCTCGGTTGGGCATGGCAGAGGTGCGACCATGCACAACGAGGTTGGCACAGCACTGGGTGTAGATGGGAATTCGTATGAAGCCATGATGGCGTTTGCGTGGAATACAGAAGCTCTTAGAGTTACTGTGGTTGGACAAGGGAACAACGAACTTAACGTCCAGATTCATGCGCCAATAACCAATGCTCAGCGCGATGCTATTCTGAGCATTGCAGAAACGATTGATGCTAAGAAACTATTCTTTGACGTAACCGCACAAGACGGCAGTATTGTTGCTTATGGCATGGCTAACATGAGTGATTTTCCAGCGGTTATTGATCATGTGAAAGCGCTCTATGATGGCGGAGACATATACCGCGAGGCGTTTGCTCCTGAGACAGAGAGAGGAATAAGTATCCCGACAGTTAGGACTCCTGGTGCCAACAGTACAGAAGCTGGCTCAACAACCCCTGTTGAAGTGGCTGACTTCCGCTCTCTTGGCCTGCCTGAGAACAGATCAACAGCCGTAGCTGAGCTTTCTTTTTCAGGTGCAGAGACAGCAAGAAGCGTTCTTGAGGAAAGACTATCTGGGGCTGCTCTTGAAAACGCCTTAGACATCGCTCAAGAGCTAAGAAACAGAGGTTGTTCGATAACCCCTGATGGAAACGCGATTTTGTATCACAGAACATCAGTAAGTTCTGCTAGCACGATTATGAACCGTCAGGCTATGGTTGGCTCTGAGGATGGGTTGTTCTTTAGCACCACGCCATTTGGTCAAGCGGAGGGGTATGGCGAAACTGTTGTTCGCGTTGAGATCCCAATTGAGAACTTATCGCTCGATGATATCTTTGATGGAGAAGCCCATGTAAGGGTTCCTGCAACAACGGGTGAATTGACTAGCGTTGTTGCCACGGAGAGCTATGTTCCGACAGCAGACATTAGCGCTGCATATAACGCAATTATGGAGATACGTGCAAACGCTATCGAGAATGGATCTCAAATAGAGATTGTTTCCATTGACAAACTTCTTCGCGACCTTATGCACTATGGTATTGGCGAGATGTTTGCTGCGCAGGTTGGCCACACAAGCGCTATATCGACACATGGGGATGAATCTAGCCTCGGGAAGCTCGCTGAGATCGGACAGAGGGTTGTTGGTGAAAAGTGGGCTGGAGAGAGCGGTCTTGTCTATGAGGAGCCTGCGGACATAGCCAACGTTGGAAATCTTCCTGAAGGATATGAAACCAATCCAAGGGAGTTTGTTGACAATCTCTATGCAGATACAGAAGAATACAACAACATTTATCACGTAACAACAGCGAATGACCTTGTATTGTCAGAGGGGTTAAAGCCGAGATCAGAGATTGGCGCAATTGGTCTTGGCGGCGGAATAGATGATATATCTCCAAACAAAGTTAGCACAACATACTCTGAAAAACATGCCAAGGATATTGAAGAGACGATAATAATGGCTTCTCGCGCCGCTCGCGGAGAGATAACGATAGGCGATGTCTTGGACTTCTACATAGGAGTTGATACGGCCCCTGGGAACGAACCAAATCCATATATGACTGCGGCTCTACTTAATGCGCCAGATGCAAACACATATGAAGATATTGATGCGCTAAAGAGCTGGGCAGAGCAAGAGTATTCAGGAGATCCCTGGGCTTTGCTAAAATACATTGATAACGCATATATTGATTTGTTCGTTGGAGGTAAGCAGATCCCTGGAGTAGAGCCATACAGGGTTGGAATTACTGCGTCGAGAGAACAGATGGCGTTGATTGATCCAAGCCAGGTCAGCACTTTGACTATTGGCGTTCGTAGTGGGGCGCAAGTTGAACAAGATCAGAATGAAGCAGAGATGCGTTTTAACGCTGAAGACGTATGGGTGGTTAGTCGGGAAATTTCTGGTGAAGAAGAGTTTCGCATAGCGGTTACAACTCTTAGAGATCAACTAATCGAGGCAGGCAACCCTAACGAGTCGAGGCTAGGCTCTCTGCTTGCCACGATGGATCAATACGGATTCGGCAAGGATGTCGCTGTCCAGTTTAGCCACATGGAGGAGACGCTTCTCAACGCGGGAATTGATACGAGCTTTGCAGCGATTGGCGAGCGTGCTCTTGGCGATGTGTGGACGAATGAGAATAGCGCGGCAAGCCAGATAGCTGCTAGAGAAGCTGCTGCTGCGACTGTGGCTCCAGAGCAAGCAACCAAGCAGCCTTGGGAGATGACTAGCAGCGAGATCGGATCAAGCACATTTACAATACCTCTTTCTTCGATAGAGCCAATACTTGACCAAGGTGTTATTGAGTATTCAAGCAGGACTGATGGGCCTATCGAGGTAATGCCTACTGGCGATGGGAAATATAAAGTTCTTGACGGGAACCACAGGTATTATGAGGCATTAGGGCGCGGAGATACTGAGATTGAGGCAACATTTCACAAGAGCGAGCTTCAGTATCACGAACAGAATGTTAAGGCTGCTATTGAGAGAGGAGAGGCCGTTCCGCCTGAAGTCCTCGCTGAGTATCCTGGCTTGCAGGGCCAGGCTGTTGCGGCGAATGGAGAGACAATTTCCCTCTATCATGGAACAGGTTCTGATCTATACGACCTTTCCGCATTTGTTGGCGGAGATCTTGGCCTCCACCTTGGAACTCTCGAACAGGCAGGGGCGCGAAATCCTAGCACGGTAATCCAGGTCGAGGTGCGGATGAACAACCCATTGCGGATGAGAGACGTTCTTCACTGGGGGTCTGACGCGATTGACGAACTTCTTGCCATGGGGACTATCACGGAAGCCGAATATAAGGATCTTCTTGATTCGTACTGGGGAAACAACTACGAGTTAGATGAATCTCTGCCTTCAAACTTAGCCAAAATAAAGGAAACATATCAGCGCACCGAGGCTGTGAGGGTGTTGTTGGAAAGCAAGGGATATGACGGGATTGTATATGCGAATGAGGTGGAGGGCGAAGGCGACTCATACATTGTTTTTCGCCCTGAGCAGATAACGTCTCAATCTCCCGTAGATGGGGATGTAGCAAAACAGCCTTGGGCGATGACTAAAGCTGAATACGAAACATTGCCAGAGAATAAGCCTCACGAGGTAATCTATCTTAACATAGGTAGCTGGCAGCTTGAGGTTATCCAGAATCCAACGTACAGAGAGATCAGCCAAATGATGGATGAGGAGAGAGAGAGACAGAGGGGCTTAGGCACATCGAACTTTGGTGTTTCTCCACTAATCAGATTTACTCAAGACGCCAATGGTAACAGATATGCGTGGAAAGCCGCGCTCGCTGTCCACTACGATGTAGAGGCTCCTCTCTCTCGACTTGTTGGCGAAGAGCTTAGCCAGAATGCAGGACAAACGCCATATCGGAACGTCATAAGGAAAGCAATCATAGATGGAGAGAATGTTTCTAGAGAGATTGCTGAGTCCGCTGGTGTTCTAGACGAGTGGGAGGCTGCTAACAAACCCCTTAGCTCTGCCTACATAGGAATTGAGCAATGGACAGGCCCAGGAAGAGATCCAGCATATAGGGTATTTGGTGTTGCTAGTAGCCAGGAGGCTCGCGTATAATGAGAGACCCGGCAAAGAAAGTATTTGGAGCTAGTGCTGCGGCATTGCCAGAGATAATTCCTGGCATACTCATAGCTCTTGGAGTGGCTGGTACGATGGCGTTATCTGCCTCAATAAGAAGTGCTGGCAACACGGATTTGGCTGACAAGATAGATAGTTGGCTTAATGAAAAAGGAGCTGAGGTTAGAAGTTTAGTCGAGGAAGGAACTAACTATTATCATCAAGCAGACGCTAAGGTTGCGGAGATGATGAATCCTATGACGTGGAATAGCTCTGATGCAGCAGCTATCCAGGATGCGACTGATACGAGATTCGCTGCCTCGATTCCGCAGGCTGACGGAAAGCCTGTTCCAGTAGAAGGAATTGATGACATCATTGGTGGGATAACGATAGATGTTGACTCTTTCGGTCTTGGCGCGATTCAGGAGATCATAAGACAAGCTATTCTGATGAGCCCAGAGAGCAAGTGCCGGATAGTTTGCGCGATGATGAGGGGTATGTACGATATGTATGGTAACGAAGTTTTTGAGATTAGGCCGATGGTGCGGGCTTTGTCGGATGTAGACAGATCTGGAGCAGGCCCGCTTGACTTGCAACGCCAGTATGCCTACTTGAACTCATGGGCCAGGAAGTTTGGATGCAGTTGCGGCGACAATACGCCTGTTACAGGGTAAGGAGGGACGATGAAAGGAAAGACTACAGATATTACGCGCTCGCCGCAGGTTTTCCTGCGAGAGGTGCAGCTAGAGAATGACTCTAAGACGCTTATGAACCATCATCGGCTCCTTCACGCATGGATGGCTGAGTTGCGTAGCGCAAGCCCTACAGATAGCATCGGACAAAACGGATGGACACCTAAGTACATCATTCCTGCTCACGACAAGGTGGTTGCCAGGCTAACGGAATTGATCCCTGGATTCAATCATAGCACGCCGATTCAAGCCGCCTCAGCATTGCCAAGGCTTTTGCCGATAACTGTGAAAGAGAACGCTGTCAGGATTGTCAGCGCAGGGGCAGGGCAGCAATTTGGGATTGCCTTGGACAGAGATGGAGATTGGGCGCAGATGTTAGCCGCTGCCTTTGGTCAAGGCGACCTCAGGATCTACTCAGAGGGGTCTAAGATCCCCTCAGATGCAACAATGGACCAGCCGGCCTACCATCTCGTTCTGATGCCTGTAGACGAATGGACCTCTAAGGGCAGAAGCGTTGATGTTGCCAACACTGCGTATGAGAAACTGCTTGGCGCGGGTGGCAAAGATGGCCGATACATCGAAGGAAAATCCGTGTTGCGTGCTTCAGTGTTGCCGGGCATGGAGATAGACGATCTGAATAAGGCTGCTAGGAAGGCCGCCGAGTGGGTTGTTAGCGGCGACGAGTATCCAAAGCATCTACTTGGAGGCGCGATTGCTGCTGCTTCCAGTGGCGGGACTTTGGCGCAAGAGGGAATTAGGCTGTTCAGGCGACTGGTTGTGCCTTACGATGACGAATCCATTATTGAAGATGGGAATAGGCTAATCAGATTGCGTTCCGTCGAGCTGGTTAAGGAACTCAACGATCCAGACGATAGAGAAAAGGCAATGCGTGACTTTGTTACAGGGCTGGCACAGGAGATGAAGTAATGCCTGCTGATTTCGTCCCTAGCAACTGGCCTTTCTTACAGCTAGTGTCAGACAGGATGCCTGATGCAGCTACGCTATTCGACCTGATTTGGGATTCCACGTTTGAGGATATCATTGTGGCGTTTGAGCAGGAGCGCCAGAACGAGATCATCTATCGCACAGACTATGTGCCAAGAGACGATCCAACTGTATCTACTACGCAGCCTGGAAACTCATGGGAAATGAGATGGATGCCGGTTATCGGATATGAAGCACAGACAGGATGGATTCCAGAGGCATTCCGAGCAGATGCCAGGGCTGCTATTGCCAAATTGATCAACGAATATGCAGAAGACACAAGAGAGATAACCGCTGATGGAGACATGATTTATAACGTCAGATGGGAGTCGTTCATGAACGTTCTACATGTGGCATTCGAGGATGTAAGGGATAGATATAAGGGCATCCTGGATGAAAAGCTAACGAAAGTAACTATGATCCAAGAGTCGTATGAAAGACCATTCATCAAGCCCTATGCTATTATGGTTGTAGTCTATGAGGTGTGGCTTAGGCTTTGGTCTGGCGTTATTGTAATGGCTGCTGGCGCGATAGCGTCGCAGTTGCTTAGAGCAACTGCCGGAACAGACTTGTTCCCTAAAGCGCGAACAACTGCTCATGTAATTGAAGGAATGGCCAACCTTATCCGTCATCCAGTCGATACAATTGGTGAGTTTTTATCGTTTGTCAGAGTTAGGGCACCTCAGGTGTCTGTCAAGTACGCGACCAAACTTGCTAATCTATGGCGCAAATCTGCTGGCCCACTTGGTATTGTTCCAGCACTGACTCCATTTGGAACAATTGCGGCAATTGCCAGCACATCGTTTATCGCTGGCATGATAGTTGGATATGGCGCATGGAAAGTTCTCGAATGGCTTGGCGTTGATATGCCTGACTATAGCGAGCAAGATGTTGCAGCAGCACAAGAGCAGTTCGCCCCAGAGGAATGGGGACTGCTTAGGGATGAGGGCACACGAGAAGGCGCAATAATTGCAAACCTTTTACGCGAACTTGATGTTTATAAGCAAGAGATAGAAGGGGAATCATCTGCCATTGGTCCCGTTATTTCATTGGGCGAGAGGCTTGAGAAGTTCAAAGGGCGAGTATTGGCTGTCCCATCGAAGGTATTGGCTGGAGGATTTGACACCGGAGTTATCTTAAACGCCATTGCAGCAAAGGTAGACGAGATGCTTGCCAGTCAGAGTGAGGTTCTAGGCGCGGCAGAGTTGCCAGTAATAGACACTGGCGGGCCAGACCCCGACGAGATGGCGAATTCTATTGACCCAACGCTCGTTTGGGATATTGTTATGCCGGAGATTCTTGACAAGCTCGCAGAAAAGATGTCTGAGGGCGGTACGACAGCAGAAGAACTAGAGGCACTGGTTCCAGACATTGTAAATTTAGCCATGGAAGAAAAACGGCCAGAGTGGGAAGCTGCTATTGAGAGCAGCCTTCTTCAAAGATACTATATCGTATATGGAGAGGGAGAAGGGCCAAGCTATGAAAAGGCTTCACTGGCGGCAGAAGCGATAAGTTCGATGATGGAGACCGCTGATGCTAGCAGTTTTGATTATGAGAGGCAGGTTTCTATACTGAGAGAATCTCTGATAGATGTAACAGATCCAGAGATGGCCTCTTCGATCAACGAGTTTATAGCCATAACAGAGGGCGTTATAAGTGATGTCAAAGAATACGAAGCCAGGGTGCGTGCTATGAGTCGTGGCGGGAGCGTTCAATTTACAGCGAAACAGGGAGATGCAAGCCTTTAAGGAGGATGCTGTGGCAGACGAAACAACACAAACAGAATCTCAAACAGTTAGCGGTCCTCCCGAGTGGATATTCTATCTATCTGAGTTCAAGAAGAGATATACTCCCATTATCGAGTCAGAGCCGTCTGAATGGATTTTAGAGGATATAAGCACGCTTAGGGCAGATATTGCAACATATATTGACGGCAATCCAGGAGATCCTGATGATGAAGAACAGCTAGATGCCCTGGAATCCATGCGTGGAATGGTTGAAGCTCTTGACGTTATGGCCGCCATGGTTGAGAGCCGAGCAGATGAATTGCCTGGAGATGCTCCAGATGTTGTTGACGATGAGCAGGCCGCTGCTGATAGACTGCTAGTTGACGACATGCTAGCACGCACAGCAGCATTCGAGCGCGTATACAATGACGATGAAGTTTCGTTGCCTGGCGAAGTTGAGGGTATGAACCAACTGAAGCGTGAGATTGTAACGCTGTATGAGACCTCTAGCGCAGAACATCACTCGGCGTTTGAGACAATGCTGCGCAAGCTAGATGACTTTATTGAGCGTGCCGGAGAGATTGATGTTGGCAGACAGGAGTGGGCGCAGCAGCAAATAGATATGATGAGGCAAGAGCTATACGCCCAAGTTGAAGTCTGGCAGTATTTCGATGAAGAGAACTTGTATAGCCCAGATGCAATGGTCGGAAGGCACGGAGACTGGAAGATCGCCTTTGTTGAGAAGTGGCGACCGTTTGCTGAAGGTGGAATTATACCGTCAGCTATTGTGTGGACTAGAGTTCAGCTTGAGGGGGCGCTTATTCGAGATTGGGTTAGCGGTGCACTGCAATCAAAGCTTGATGAAAAAGGGCTAAAGATAAATAGCGGACTGGTTGGAGCGATTGCGTCTGCTTTTAGCGGCTCAACTAATATGTATACATATAATAGCGAAATGTCATTTGATGAATTCCAGACAGCGATAACAGAGGCCCGCGTTGAACTTAATGCTGCGCTTGATGCCAGGATGAATGAAGGCGTGGACCATCTGATGCACTGGGAGACCGTGTTTGATGAATACTTCAGGTATATCAACGAAACGCAGTTTGTGAACCAGTGGTTTTATGGGCGCATTTTCTTTCCACTCTTGGCGAGGGTTGGGAAGTTAGTTGCGAGCGGGTTGCCTAAAATCTTCCCAAAGTTCAATCAGAGGCTAAGCGCAATGAAGGCGCTAGAGAGAGAGCAAAGGTACTTGATAAACATGATTCAAGCGCAGCATCCAGAAGCTGCTTATGGGTATGCAATGGATTCGCTCGTTCTTAACTCATATACAGCGTCTGGAGTAGCAAGAACTGGAGTAGCCTTGCCTCATTACGGATCTGTCCCCCCAGAAAACTATCAGGCGATTAAAGGGGTCCTCACTGGGAGAGGAATAACAATTCCGTATAAGAGCACTCCACTTAAGATTGTTGGAGAGACTGGACTTACCGCCACCGGTGGCGCTAATTTTCTTGATGATATTTGGCCTTTTCTTAGGGATCTAGGGCCGGATGATATTGCAACCGCATGGCAGCAAAAAAACATTATCACGAAAATCCATAGGGCATTGCTGACAAATCAACCTATAAATGGTGTCCCTCAAGGGTTGTTGGCGGGGGCACAGTATGGAACGCAGATTACGCTTGAAGAGATGGCTAAGTATCTGCCAACAGCAGAACAGGGATTGCTTGAAATTGGGGCGGCCCCGATAAACAGGTTTTCCAGCGCAGTTAGCCTAAAGGACTTCACTAAGACATTGGGCATAGGCGCTGTAGCTGCGTTTGGATTGACATTGCCATCCCTTCTAATAAGCAACGAGACGTTTGCTGCGAACATTCCGGCCATGGGTCAAGATGATAGCAGCCTTGATGATCTTGATATTGTCGAATATGCGTTTAATGGTTATATGGAATTGCGAGTGCAAGAAAGGGCTGACGAGATATTTGAAAATGTGTATGGGGATATCTACGAGATTAGAACGGCAGAGATTGAGCAAAAGATGAAGAAGAGCCTCTACAATAGCATGGAGGAGATAGAGGCAGAAATGCAAGCAATGGTTGACGAGCGCAGCACAGAACTTGAGGCAGAAGTACAGCGCGTCTCAGAAGATATCGTTGCGAATATGACAGAGGCCGATTGGGAGCCAATTGTCAGTGCCCCGGAAATGGACAGAGCTGAATTTGATGGGCAAGCCTGGATTGAAAGGGCTGCTAGTTTGGTTACAACGATGGCTCGTATGCCTAGTGCTGGTGCCTCACAGGCTGCATTTGATGAACTTGTATCCATGTCTGGTGGCGCTCCGACAGAGACGTTTGAGGGAGCCAACTTAAATGCTATCATAGAGGAGTATATCAGAGTTGCTGGCGAATACATGAGAGAGTTGGCTGAGGTGGCTGGCGCGGACGAACAACATGAGCCTAGCACCGTCCAACAGGTTTCCGGTTAATGGCGGAGGAGAAGAATGAGTAGACGAAAGTGGAGAACAATAACACAGGGAGATATTGCAGAATTGCGCCAAGCCGCTGAGATTGTAATCTTTGGCGGCTATAAGCGTATGCGTGATGTTGCATCTGCTCTTGGCGAATCCTCTAATACGTTTATGGAATGGGTTACGCTTAGAGAGGCTGAGACACGCCAGGATCTTGATGGCTTCCTAGTGTTGCTTGGGACGGCATCAGAGGGCCACCCAAACGATGCTTCTAGGTATCTATCTCCAGACAGAGAAACATCAATCTTCTCAGATGGGATAGACTCTGGAGCAACTGCAATAACGAATACGACACTTAGATATACTAATATTGTGGATGGACATGCTGCTGAGTTTGAGAGATTGAGAAGCAGCGACGACTTCTCAGATTCAGATATTGGCGGCTCGTTTACGTTGTCTCAATGGGCTGCGTCTAACGTTATCCGTGAGATTGAGTTTACTCTCCAGAGCTATATGGAGTCGCTGTTTGTTTATACGCCTGGCATGGGATCAAACGCCGTTCAGCGTTCTGTTATTGTTCCCGCTATCGAGGCCGTGAAGGATTGGATTCTTAGCTTGTATGGAGTGACGTTTACGCCGACTGATGAGATGAGTGGATATCAACGCTTTGTGAACGAACTAGAGATGTATGTCCAAGGCGTTAATAAGGACTTCTCATCTGGCGTCATCGCAGACACGATTAAGAGGGTTGACGACATTGCAGCCGGAGTAGATGCCGAAAATCCAATGTACGATCCCTTGGAATACACCATGCAAGACTATGAGGATATCCGAAGTATTGTTGAGCGCGGATCTCGTGTGTATCTTGCGGGCGATGCAATTGAGATATACCGGCTTGACATATCTCCAGAGAGAGCGTGGGAATTGATTACCAAGCTAGACTTTCTTAATGCAGCTATCCCGATTGATCGTAGAGGAGAGTTTGAGCAGACGTATAAAATCTTGTGGACGTATGCTGCCGTTACTGGCACAGAGCCAATGGCATGGCAGACAAACCCAGAGTATTCTCCGAGAGTTGATTACGAGACGCATCTTAGCGAAGACCTTATGACAATGCTGGATAATGAGTGGTCGTCAATGATACAGGCTGGCGTCTATGGGTATGGAACAGCACTGTCTGGGCAGGCTCTGCGATGGGCTGCGAAGAAGAAGGGATTAGACGCAGAACTAAACGTGCGTTTTGGGAATGACTTTGACGATCTGATGGTGGAAGTAAACGATATCAAGAAAGACTCGTGGAATGGCCCTGTAATGCCAGAGCCAATCACTGGATTCTATATTCCGATAGACGGGTTTCGAGAGGCAGAGGATCTCTATACGTTCTGGCTAAGAGGTCGCATCTACTCTAAGTTTGAAGAGATAGAGGCATGGCTAGAGACTGCTTCTGCTGACGGAGATCTATCCTTTGTGATGACAAGAGATATTGCTGAGGCGGAATTAACGAGACGGCAGTCTGTATTTGATGGCGCTCTTTCTGGTGGCGGACTTACACAATCCGTGGCTGACGAGAAATGGGATCTTTTCGCTGGGATTGTCTATGGGATGATTGGCGCAGAGATTTATACGCAAGAGGAGATCCTTGACATCTTCGATACGGAACAGGCTGTCCTTCTATCGGCTGGCAGGATGGAGAAAGCTGACCTTATGGCGTCCGTCTCTACAGAGATGCCATCCGTTTACGCAGATGCCAAGCAGATAGTTGACTGGAATCAGCTAAATAGACTAACCGACTATGAGATTAACCAAATGTATATGAAGTTGCTAGAATACAGATGGAAAGTTCCAGTAGATGTACAGCTTGAGTACGAGGACATTATGAGTGATTTTCGCGGATCTCTAGAGGAGTTTCGTGGCGGCGTGCGCGGGGCTATTACAACAGAAAGCGATGCAGACTTTGTTGCCCGGCAGGAAGAGAGGCTACTTGGCGTCTTTGAAGAATGGACGCGCCTTGCTGCGATTGTCATGGGCGGATCTTACGGGATCACTGCGCTAATATCGTCTCTCATGAATCAGGGGCTACTTCTAGATATTGGGCGGCCTGGCGCTACAGAGCTTAGTATTCTATCAGATGCTGGTAGTGAGAGGATTGAGAGCCTGCGATTTTATGAAGGCAAACTTAGAGAGAACGAAGTATCGTTTGTCGCGAGCGTTCGCACAAAGATGGAAGAGCTAGTTACCGCGTTATCAACGTGGTCGATTGATCAAGGCATGGCCGTCGTGGATGAAGCTAAAGCTTACGCGCTTATCACGCATCCGTCTTTGCAAGATCTAATCCCTGCGTTAAATGAAGCTCTCGGGAAGATCGGATATGCGAACATAGAGGACAACTGGGAAGAAGAGGCTGACAGAATGATTCGAGACCTCGATAGCGCGAGGCTTGGCGGGTATAGCATCACGATGGGAACGCACGATTACGCGCTGATTCTTGTTGATGAGGCAAGGGGAAGATCGCCAGAGAAAGTAGCGCGAATAGAGGAGCTGCTTGATATTGTTCCGGCGACCAGCCTTGGAGGGCATCTTCCTATTGGTAGCGGACTACCTCCGTTTACACACTTCGCGCCGCTGAAGAGCAGAGAAGACGCTACTACAACTTCACTAGAGGAGCTTATTGACTTTGCCGGAGACCTAATGGAGGTTGGCGTATTCGTTGAGCCTAAGATTAACGGGCAGCGAGCAGCCTTGCAGGTTAAGAATGGAGAAGTTCGCCTGTTCCTTGAGGGGGAGCACGAGGATTGGATAAGCGCGTTCTACGAGGTTGGCCAAGAGGCAGGAGTGTTGAACAATATTGTTCTCGACGGAGAGGTTGTTGACCTTATCGAGGATAGAGTAGCGCCAGACATTGGAACCGGAGAGTTTACCAGAGATGAGATTGATAAAGGCACTCCAATATTCTTAGCTTTTGATATCTTGCATTATGATGGAGAGGATATGGAGAAGTATCCATACATTCAGCGAAGAGAGAATTTGGCTAAGGTTCTAGCCGGGAAGGATTTCAAGTATCTTAGAATGCTTGAGTCTTGGTTTGTCAACACAGAAGAAGGATTGCGATTAAGGGTTCAGGATGCTCTTGATGTCGGCGGGTCAGAGGGTGCGATTGTGAAGGGAGCAAATGGCAAGTACCTCTTCAACGCAACTGCCCCCGATTGGATGAAGTGGCGACGGACTGAAGAAGTCGATGTGATGGTAATCGGGCATGAGGTTGGCAAAACTGGGAATAACCATTACGAGTGTGGGCTTGAGTATATGGGCGAGGCTGGATTTGCCAAAGAATCACTCGCCAAGCTAAACGGCAAGCAATATGTTATTGTTGGCACAACGTTTGGAACGAAGATTAAGGCAAGCCCAGGAGACACGCTGAAGGTTAGAGTTAGCAAGATCGACAAGCTACCAGAAGAAGACGGCATGGTTATCGAGTGGGTAGATCCCACGGTTGTCTCTCGCGTTGAGGACGAGCCAGATTCAGTTGGTGTTGCATTGAATATCAGCCGCGTTCTATCTGCCTCGATTAGCAAGCCGTATGCCGTGCTAACAGAATTGAGCGGGAAGATTTCTGAGGCCAATACGAGAGCCGCGCTGTTCGCGCTGGACAAGGAACTATTTGAGATCTACACTGGATTGTCTTTCCCAAGGTTGCGCAGGATGGCATGGGCGCTTATTCAACAGCTTGGCCGAAGATCTCTTGTCGTAACTGGCGGAGTAGAGCTTGATTCGCGTCCTGATGTTGAGTTTATCAACGCAGATGTTGTTCGCAAGGCAAAGGCTGACTTTGAGATGATTGAGAACTCTAGGACAGATACTCCAGAGGCGTCATTGCTTGCCGCGCAGGTGCAGCTTGATTTCGTTAGAGGATACTTGAGCTTCTCAGAAGACGATAACATAACTAACCAGCTAGAACTTCTCAAGATGAGGATTATCTCATTCATTGACATGATGGGTGGGCCACGCGGGATGTCTCGCGTTACGATTCAGACAGATCTTCTTAATCTTAGGCAGCGGGCGTATGACGCCATGAGCCTAGACCCAAGTAATCCAGAACGCACAGCAGAGGCCGTTAGAATCCGCCAGGAGATAAACGCGATACAGGATAGAGCTGGGATCATCATAGAGAACTATAGCGATGACGTAGACAAGATCTTTGAATACCTAGATCGCATTCCAGATCCAGCGGCGGAAGCCGAGTTGCCAACTGTAACTGAGGAAGGGCTGAAATCTTGGACGATTACTGAGCAGATGTATTACAATAGCCACGGCAATTCGTTGCTTGGTTTCAATGATCAATACGGATGGCTTACATTAAGTGATCCAGCAGAGGAATATTACCAACAGGAGATCCACAGAAGCAGATACTCCAATCAAAACATACAGGGCAGGCTTGACTCTTGGCGAGAGAAGTATTCTGACCTTGACCAAAGACTAAACAAGAATGATGAGGCGCTGATTGACAGTGCTATGATTGAGATCAATACGATTCTCAACGTGATGTATCAATTTGCGGACGGGAACGGATTGAGCGACTACCAAGAGCAATTCTTTAGGACACAATTTGAGTGGAACATCATCAGATTTGAGAACCTATATGGACAGTGGCGGGCATTCAAAACGCAGGCTATCGGTGGGGCAGACACAACAGAGATAACAAAGTCTCGTAGCATAGTGCCTATTCTACAAGAGCTAATTAACGATAGGATTGCCTCTCGTGGCTCTCTTGACAACGTGCTATTTGAGCGTATGTATCATTGCCGTGGCAATGATGATCCAGTTTGTGCGGGAATGGACTATGCCTCATTGCGGTTGACGGAGATAACAAATGCCGCGTTCAATCTTGGCGCAGAGATGGACATGATCTTGCAGCAAGCCGACACCATAGATGATGCCATGGAGGATATTGAGCGAGAGCTTCAGGATGCGTTCAACGTGGTTGATAGACAGATAACCAGTCGCTATGAGGAGATTTACTCGTGGCAGCGTGGCGTTGAGAGAGAAGGGCCACAGCCGCTTGGCCCAATTATCGAGGACGAGGTATTCTGGGTGTCTCCAGGAGAAGAACAGCGAATAGAAGGATTCGATTATGGAGCAAGCCTTGTCGCCGCCGGGAACACGATTATGGTTCAAGGAAGCGATGGAGATTACCGAGTAACCGCCGTCATTGACTCAGATGGCTCTGTGGTGTCAGGAGATCCCTCTAAAATGACGGATGTGCGCCTTGCTCGTATGGTTGAGGGTATTCGCGAGGAAGCGATTGCAGACCCCTTAGCGAAGATCATGCTTGGCGAGGATGAATCCGGTTTGCATCGTTTCGTTGGCGGGCTATCTCAAGGGCTTCAAGGCTCTGTTGAGATTGTCGGAAAGGGCAATGGATATTATGGCGGAGAAGTTGACGGGAGAGCGTTCTTTGTTACGAATGTTCACCTGGCAGACGAGCAGCAGATACCAGTAAGGCTTCCTGATGGCCGCGTTATCCAGACGATAGTTAGATGGAAGGGTGCAGACGAAGCAGACTGGCAGGACTTCGATGTGGCTATCCTTGAGGCGACGGAACCCGTTGAGCTTAACATGGAGCCGCTGAGCCTGGGAACCTATAAGGCTGAGGGCGCTCGGAATGTCTACGGAACAGTTATCGCTCCACTGTTGGGCGAGGCAGAACTCGTGAAGCTAGGCTTTGATGAGGGACTTGACCCCTATTTCAGCCAAAGCAGTGACGTTGAGCGGACTCGCGGCGGATATTCTGGAGGGCCAGTTGTCGATGAGCTTGGCAATGTGGTTGGCCTATGGTCTGCCGGTGCCCCAACATCGTGGAGCAGAGTTGGTGAGGGATTCCACGTAGACACCTACGGCGCTGTTGTCCCGCTGAGTCGTTTACAGGAAGCCTATTTCCGTGCTGGAGTTGTTGTCCAAGAGCCACTTGGCGGAGCCGCGCTTGGAAATGCGTGGAATAATACGAAGGCCGATTATTCGCCAGAGAGATTGATGAATTCGATCCCGCCAGCAATACGCAAGCGGGCTAAGGAGCAGGCGAAGAAAGAGAATCGCCCTGTATCGAAAGAGGATATGAAGCTGCGATACAAGGACCCAGATGGCAAAGTCAACCCAAATGGTGTGCGTGCTGCGCTGAGAAAGCTCGGGCAGACGAAGTTGCCGCAAGAGATAAAGGCGACGACTAAGAAGTTCCTTAGCGGGCTGTTGAAGAAGCTGGGCAAGGCAGAAAACAATGATAGGGAAGGCGGCGCATAATGGAGCGTATCTCTTGGAATAACCTTACAGGGCTTAGCGTTCTTAGCGCGGCAGACCTTAGAAAACAGTTCATGGCAGTACAACCACAATCCATCCCCGTAGATGGCAAGCTATTACGAGAGGTATCAAATGGCGAGATCAACTATGCCCTTCAGTTTGACTGGAACGGCCAACCACAATCATTCAAGCTGCACTTCGGGAGCGTAGAGGACAAGTGGCTGAAATACGAAGATGGCAAGCTGAATACAACGATAGGGACTGAGGTTGCTGAGGGGTCAGAGGTCATTGACACGTTCAAATTGCTTCCCTCAAGGCTTCGCCCAGATAATAGCGGAAACAGGTATTACGAATTTTACTTGACCTTTGATAGGAATAAAGACAAGAATGGCTTATGGGGCATAAGTGAGGAAGCAGCCAGGAACTATCCTGCGCCGTTCTTCTTCTTCCGCCTAGAGGATGGCCAGCCTTTCTGGCTTAGAGAAGGACATAAAGATGAGAAGCGAATAATGCCGAGGTGGCAGAAGCCGACCTTGGCAGAAATACGTGCGTTTACTCAAAAGAAGGCAGGTGCTTAGATATGGAAATGAATTACGAGCGCGAGGTAGCGGCTGTTTTGCTTAGCGGACGAGTTGCGGAAACGATAGTACAGAGGTTTGGAGATGGAGAACGTGCTGATGTTGTCCGTGGCGACATTGTGCGAGAGTTCGGTAGTCGCGCAGAGCTATGGGCGGAACAACGCAGATCCAGCGACGGGATCGCGGCGCACATCAAGGACAAACTTGAACCGGATGCTTTGCAGTATTTGATGGAAAGGTAGGAGGAAAGATGAAAGATCCCGCACTTAGAATATTCGGCGCTGCGGCAGAGCTAACTCCTGGAGTTCTTGGCGGAGATAGCCCGCCGATTATTGCAGAGAGGCTTGAGGCTGAGAGAGACGCGCTTGGCCCCAACGTAGATGATGATAGCGGGACTAATCCTGTCTTTGGCGTTACGGTAGGGCGCAGAGAGAATTATGAGTTGTGGGTGGAGCAAGTGAAGAATGCGTTTGGCGGCATCGCCATGGACTTGTATTCTCAGCTTGGCATTAGCGACTCAAAGTATAGCGAATATCTAAGTATGCTTGATAGCATGATGGGGTCAATCTTAGCCAATCCAGATGATATGTTCCTATCGCTAATTGAGTCAGACTTCAAGAGGTCTGCTTATGATATGGCTATCAATGCAACGAGAGGAGATCTGACGTGGCAAGATGTCTATCACATCTTCAGACCTCCACCGCCAGAATACACAGACGATCCTGGAACGCTAAATTATACGCAGCCTAGTGGCGTTGTTGCAGATACGACAAGTTGGCCTATAAATGAGCAAATCTACTTTGGAAGGCACGGCTCGTCGTTACTTCATTTCTACGAGGAGTATCCAGACTTACAGCTAAGTTCATCAGCAGAAGAATACTACCAGCAAGAGCTTGCTGCTGTTGGGGTTCCTCCAGCAACGCCCCCTGAAACAGTGACAACGCCTGATGTGCCAGATGATGAACCCCAGACAGAACTTCAAAAGTTCAATGCACTAGGCGTTGTAGTACAAAACCTGCATAACATACTAGCAGAAGTGGTGTCTACATATGCCCTATCTCCAGACACGATTTTATTCCTGGGGAAATTTAATGGCCTCGCGTTCTCTCTAGGCTATGGTTTAGATCCATTGCCAGAGAATACTGGAATAACCGGCACCGGGTCTAACAGCAAGGAAGAACAAATTAGGTTTATTGCCAATTCTGGCCTGTTCGATGAAGAAACGCTTTACATGTTCCAATCAGCAGCTATTCAAGAGGGGGTAGAGTTTTAATGGACGTAGCGAAGAAGGTATTTGGAGTTGTGTTGCAGGCTGGAATATTTGAGCAAATTGCTGGCTTATCTTGGGCGGACAGCAACGCGCTCCGCTCCTATTTGATGTCTGCCGGGCAGGTAAGGCTAGCAATGAAACTTCAGAGTCTAGACATGTTTAAGGGGTTCAGTGCTGCTGAAGACGAGATCATGGCAGAGGCGATTGCGGAACTTGGAATAACTTTACCACCAACTCCTATGCCTGCTCCACTGACTGGCAAGCCTCTTGAGCTGACTGAAGGGCAGTTTGGCTTCACTCCACCGCCTCCCATGCCAGCCCCTCTTTCCGGCGTGCCGCTAGAACTTACTGAGGGTACAGTCGGATTCACTCCAGAGCCGCCTCCCCCTGCCGCCTTATTTGGCAAACCGCTGGAATTAACACCTGGGCAGTACGGCATAACGCCGCCACCGCCCATGCCAGCCCCTTTGACAGGAAAGCCGCTTGAGCTTACCGAGGGAGACGTTGGATTTACCCCGCCACCGCCACCGCCTCCATTTGAGTCATTAGCTGCGTGGGGAAGCAACTTTGATTCCATGCTTGAGCTGGCGGGAGAGAATGAGATTCTCCAGGTACTCGCATCCATCGCTGATGCTTATAGATATCGAGGGAACGACTTCGGAGCCTATACGCAGGCGATGCGAGATCGGGATATTGAATACACGGAGAAGGTTGCGCAGATGAATGTCTCTGACGCACTGAAGAAAGAGGCGCTTGCTCTAGGAGATTCGATCAAAAGCGCAGATATGACGACTAATGGATGGCTAATTGATTTCGTGCCGACGCTCTCATTCGCAGCAATTAACGGAGTGCCTCCCACTGTGGAGTCCGTAGATTATGTGATGAGCCAGTATTGGGCATACAAAGACAAGATAGCCACAACGACGGAGTTCTATGATGTCTATAAGCTCTCGCCAAACGATGTTGTTAGAGTGCAAGTGATAGCAGATAGCTGGCAGCCCGGCATGGAGGGGCTGATTACGCTTGGCGAGGCAATGGATAAGTATGGGGTTCCGAATGACATGTATACGGCAGGCGGGAACTTAGTGCTCATGTATTATTGATTCCGAAGGGTGGCTATGATCCTTACTAGGACTATCAAATTGATGCTAGACGCAGATCCACAGCTTCTGTTGCCAACAGTAATGGCGTATACAGAGGCGTATAACCATGTTTGCGAGGCTGGTTGGGATAGTAGAGACTATAATGGTCTGTCTTTACATCATAAAACCTATAAGCATTGTAGAACACTCCTACCGTCTGCATTAACTATATCCTCTCGTGTAAAGGCTACTGAGGCGCTGAAGGGCGGGCGCGCCAGAAAGAAGGCGGGATATAAAGTTTCTTGCCCCAACTCAAAACAATGCTCAGTTAGATATAATAAGAACGCATATTCTGTATGGTTTGATAAAGACGAATTGTCTGTCTCTACGATTACCGGAAGACAGAAGTTCGGATTTAAGGTTCCGCAATACTTCAATAAATATGTAGATTGGAGGAGAAAGTCCGCCGAACTGTTCGTTCGTGGGCGGGATGTTTTTATATCCATTGTGTTCGAGAAAGAAGTTGCTGATGTTGCTCTAACAGGAGAAGTTATCGGCATTGATAGGGGGATCAAAAATATAGCAGTAGTTTCTGATAATAGGTTTTTCAAGGGAGGTAACACAAAGAGAATTATGGAGAACTATCGGTCTTTGAGATATAGATTAAGGTCTAAGGGAACGCGGTCTGCCAGAAGGCACCTTCGTAGGATTGGACAGAAGGAGAACCGTTTTAGGCGAGATGTTGATCACTGCATTTCCAAACAGATCGTAGGCGCTATTTCTCCAGGGACTACAATTGTGCTTGAAGACTTGAATGGCATCCACTCTGGGATCATGAAGTTTCGCAAAGATCAGAGATATTGGATAAATGGATGGTCTTTTGCCCGGCTAGAAACGTTCTTGAAATATAAGGCGGGAGAAAAAGGATGCCTTATAACTCATGTTAACTCTAGCTATACATCGCAAAAATGCTCTGTTTGCGGGCATACTGAGAGAGGGAATAGGACAAAACAGAGTTTATTTAAGTGCAAAAAATGTGGTTTTTCTTTGAATGCAGACCTCAATGCTTCTAGAAATATATGCGCAAAACACAAGGACGCTATAAGCTATCCATGTGGGGCTGATACCACCGAGCCTATTGTGCCGGGAGACGTTGCCTGGGCACAAGCTGCGATAATTCCATCGTAGCAGGTGGCGTACTATTAACGCTAAACAACGGTTTACGAATTGAGGCCAATTTCGCTTGCGTGTTGGCTATGGCTGAAGTAAGTTAAATGGATTGGAAATACAGACAGCTCGTGGCGCGAGCATCTATAAGGTAAGGAGGGTACGGATGAACAAGGGTGATTTAGCAAAGTTGGCGTTGCGGGAGCGACGGGCAGGTAGGAATCCTAGCCGTGTGCTTGCCGCAGCAGTTCAGGGAATTGGACCGGCTGAGTTTGATGCTGGTAAATTCTCTGGTGTTGGGGTCCCGCCATTGAACGCAGATGTTGGGGAGCGAATTAAGGACATTCTTCTTGATAGTTCTTTTGGCGATTCGCTTTTTGCTGGTTTTAGGGCGGCTGGGCCTTCAGACGAAACGCAACAACTAAAAATAGATATGATCTCAGAGGATATCATTTCCTTATTCTCCCCAGTAGCCCAGGGACTTGCTTCGGGCGGAGGGATAACCAGCGCAGAGGTAGACAAGTATATCTCTGATGTTATTGGTCCTATGGTCCAACTGTATGTAAACGGGCTTATTTCATTCGAGTATTAAAAGATTACAGCAAGGAGGGATTTGCATGACAACTCGGGCGATTCCAAGGGTAGGGTTCAAGATGCGGCAAGCCTTGATGGCGGCTGTTACCGCACCTGACGTACTCAAGCTCTTGGAGAAGGCAGAAGGGCCTTCACCGGAACTTCTGGCGATTATTAAGCAATTGCAGAAACTCGTCAAAGCTAAACCAGTAGAAGGCAAGGAACCGCCGAGCCTTGAGGGAATCTACAAGTCTCTCAAAGCTCTAA